>Ga0315326_10001869_pt1 | contig 11117 bp, 7 predicted proteins | sample M180m32315metaG_FD_203457 | JGI IMG/M metagenome (GOLD analysis project Ga0315326, IMG submission 203457) | Ammonia-oxidizing marine archaeal communities from Monterey Bay, California, United States - M1 80m 32315 | ecosystem: Environmental > Aquatic > Marine > Coastal | place: USA: California... | reverse complement strand
GTAATACTCCATCTTGCCTGGAGAGCCGCTAGGCCAGGGCGGCAGCGCGGCAGCCGTTGCAATAGCAGCACAAACGGCACGTGCATACAGATATTCTGGCGGGGAAAGCGGCTCTTCATCTACCTCACTTATCGAGCCAGGCCCGCTCCAGAACACTGCCTCCGCGAGCCAGCTCGGACCCGATCGAAGGCCAAGCTTGGTCGATAGCTTGTGTGCGCGAATTCTAATCATCTCGCCCGGATCGAACACCCACTCCTGGGATGCTGCTAACGCCAGAGTTTCCAGACTACTCCAGACGTCATTTCTCAACTCAAGACTTTTCACGCCGAAAAAAATACTATCGCGGGCGCCCAGGCCATGGCAAATAAACTGTACTACATCAAACGGACTACCCTTTGACGTAAGCTTCTCAATGGACTGGCTCGGAAGTTCATCTTCCAAGATAAGGCTTTTACAAATATCGGAAGCTTCGTACCTCGATAGTACGTCGACCGACAAGGGCGCAGTAATTTTGCTCCAATTACCCATTAATTTATTTTAACCAGTCCACCTGAAATTTCTGTAATCGCCCCTCCCGAAACTTTTGTCTGCGCGGAAGATTGTATAGAAGCCCCGGCTTGGCCCTGAATATCCGCGGTAGCATCACTGCTGATTTTGACTCCCGCGGATCCAGAAAGAGAAGCGGCCCCATCGGACGACAGCGACATTGCACCTGTTGCGGATATATCGGTCTTTGCAGTGGAGGATAACTTCAACTCGGAGGCGGTTACGGTAATTCCTTCGGTATTTATCTTCACGCTATTGCTGCCGACCTTTAGTTCGATCTCTTCCGTCCCCTCAATCACAATTTTCTTGGATTTCTCGGTCAGACTCTCCGTGACATCCAAAAGATAGGTCTCTTTTGCGGTGGTCACAGCCTTCTTGTCTATCGTCCTGCTGAATTCACCTTTCACCGTTTCGGTCAGATCATTCTCAACGGCTATAGTCAGATCTTTTGCCGCACTCATGGAAATCAGCTCTGAATCCGCCTTATCATCAAACACGAGTTCGTTTGATTTTCCCGAGAGCTTTGTACTCATTCCCGTCTTGGTCGAGTTGGTCTGCGGAAAAACAGCCGTGTTTACGCTGTTATAGACGCTTCCGACAATGACAGGTCTGTCAATATCTTCGTCCAGAAAGCCAATAAGAACTTCATCGCCTGCTCTGGGGATAAATTGTGTTCCTCTGGTTTTGCCCGCCATCAGTTGAGCAACGCGAATCCAGCAACTCGGGGAATCGCCGTCGGACTTATCCCAATGAAATCGCACTCTGACTCTTGCCTGATCATCCTGCGCAGGCTCCCCGGACGTTTTACCTTCCACCACCCCACTCGTGAATCCTGGAGGCATGGGTTTTGGGATTACCGCAGGAAAGTACTTGCGAGACGCGCTAATACATTTGAATTCATTTTCGTAACGGAAAATTCCCTCCGGCTCTGTAGCGAAAAAGTGATTTACGGAAACGAGGAGATAATCTCCAACTTGGGCACTGTCGAAATGCGCTTTCAGACTAAAACGTTCGCTGGCAGTCAGATCAGGACTCCAGCTTTTCCCCTCGACATGGGCATAGTTGCTGTCTTCGCTCGCGACTCTTCGCTTAACCAACACATCCGAAAGCGCCTCTAGCTTGCCTGAGACCGTTGGCTCAGAAGTGTTCGTCTTGACCAGCGATCCGGCATTCGCAAGCTTATCTGAACTCTTGGTTTTCGCCGTCTCTGTGTACTTTGTCTGTTCATAATCATAGTTTGCAAGAACCGTCGTGGGCACATGGAACTGACTATTTACTTGCCAGTGATAGATTGTGTTGTTGGATTCTTTCGGATCAGTTGCATACACATAGTCACTCCCGGAAACTTTTGAGTTCGTAGATTCCGCATCCTGCATCACCATCTTGTGGCTGCCGACTTTTTGTTCAAAGTAAAAATTTGCTCCCACCTCCGCAAGCAGGCGGCACACAAAGTCAAAATCACTCTCCCCATACTGCAGGCAGTAAGGTCGAACCAGACTCGGGACAGATAAAAACTTGAACTCGCCCCGAAAACCCGCATCTTCCAGAACCGTGGATATGATGCTTTGAGTGTTCTTATTCTGGAATACACGGAAGTTGCGGGAGAAGGTAAGAAGCCAGAACCATGACTTCAGAACGATTTCATACTGCTGAACACCATCAGGCTCATCACCCATTCCGGAGCGGATTTGCTCGATATACCCTTCAAACTCCCGCACTTTTTTTGCACTCGACCCTGGGCCATCGTAGACAGAACAAGTGAGTTTTTTTCCGATTAAAGAGTCTGCAGTCAGATTCTTCGCTGCCAAAACGACAGAGATCTCCCCAACTCCGGAGACTTGCTCCCGAACTGTGAGGGCACCCACCACATATTCTTTTCCGTCACTATCCTTGGCGCGGAGTCGACTGGTCTCTGGGCTGAAATCGGCGTCCATGAATCTCTTCGGTAAGGCTGTCTACTTGCGGATTTTGCGCCAACGCTGATTCACAGATGCCGTTGGGGCGGGTTCGAGTCGACACATAACCTCATATTGCTGATAAACCCGCTCCATCAGATCTTCCCCAACTCCGCTTAGGATTTTGGACAAACGGTCCGCGCCCAGCAAAAAAGACTCGAGGATCGAACGGCCATCAAACGGATGTCGACGATACGATCTCACGAAATCTGTCAGCGCGAGAGAGAATAAATCGTCAGATGGCGAGACCTCCCCCTTGCCGGCAACTTGCCTCCATGCCGCAAATGACGGTGTGAACGAGCGGTCGGGTATCTCAGAATACGGCTCGCCATGCGGTGCTGCTGAATTCAGGTCCACCAGATAGGCATGGGCTCCATCGATCAATATGTTCCCAGGCTTGATGTCCGCATGATTCCATCCTAGGTTATGGAGACTTTCAACTGCGTCCGTTATCTCACTTCGCCATGCGTCCGGCACGGACTCGCCGCTCCGTATCACGGAGCCCAATGAGGCGCCGGATATTAACTGAACGACCAGTTGGGAGCATGCTCTGTTCTCATCAAAATCCAAGAACCTCGGAATCCGAGGGTGCTGGATACGCGAGAGGATCTCTGCTTCTTTTCTCAGACGAAAACGATCAGTTTTTGAGTAGGCATACTTTCGGAATACCGTCACGTCCTGATCATATTTTTTAGCCCAGTGAGACACTATAAACTCTGGCTATAAGTTGAATACCGGTCAGATCTTACCTGGCGGCCGATAGCTGGTATACAAAGACAGATCAAAAGGATTCTTTGGGCCTGCGAATCTAATAGTGGCGCTCACGGAGCTATCTCCGAGTTGGACGTTAATTGGAATATCACGTCCTTCCATGACCGGTGCCGTGTGAGCAAGGATTCGAAACCACGACCAAGCGCCGGGAATTTTTTTCTCCGCGGAGAGTGTGAGGCCTTTGAATGCTTTAAGACTCAATGCTTCCCCGTCGCTCGGCCAAACCTGAGATCTCCAGAAACTTGGCCCATGGCGATAAACGAGCAGCGGTGTCGTAGACCATACACTAAATTCAGTGAGAGCAATCGGCATCTCATCTACTCGCACGTCAAAACCCAATGTGGGGCGCGTACCGGTGGGGTCAAATAAGGTATTCCTTATCTTTGATGTATCCGCCAGAAAAACATGGAGGGAGGGGTCCAACTTCAAGCCGTCGTCCCAGAGAAAGCTCGGAACGAGGCCCGGTCCGGTTGGTTCAAAACGAAAGGGTGAGATCCATTTCGCGACAAAGTTATCGACGGCTCCGCCCGATGTGAAAAACGCAGCAAAACGATCCAGATCTGAATCGGCATTACTCGTTGAATCAAATGGAAACCGCTTTGCGAACGACTGGTTGAATTCATCGACGATCTTGCTTTGCCAATGTCTTGAAAGCCACTGATGCGCGACACCGATGAGCAAGCTGTTTGCGTTGGTTGATAGGTTAACCAGCCAACTCTTAATCACCTGAGGATAATCATCAGCATGAAGGCGAATCTGCGCAATCGGGTTTGTCCCATTAGCGGCCGGCTTTCTCCACAACTCAAAGATATTTCGACCACTTTCAGCACTACCGACAAGAGGCTGAATCCACTGATTCAAAGAGTGCAGATTGCTCATCAGCTCCGCGACTTGGGTCTTCTTGGCTGAAGGATCGAGAAGCTTATGAAAGTTAGCAAAGGCTTGGGTGATTGCTTTAGCTGAATCTTCCTTTTGAGCCCGTTTCCTAGCCTCTCGCGCCTTTTCACTAGTCTGTCCTTTCTTTTCAAGTTTCAGGAGTTTGCTAATCGACGAAGGCGCCTTGACCCCCTTCAACTGAGAGGAAGCGCTCTTCCCCGGCTGTCCCGAAACAGGAGTAAAGAGCTTCGTGTGCGTGCTCGTCATACCCATCAGCTCTGCCAACGGTGAGGTTGTTGCCGAACTCGCAGCTGCCAGCAGATTCTGAAGCTCGCTAGCGTTGGCAGCCTTTTTCACGGCTACCGAAGCCAAAATACCATTCCAAGTATCGATATAGTCCCGGATATACATTTCCCGAATACTTGCCGCAAGATTCTCGGACTGCTGCTCAGTAAGCAAGACGTGTATCCTTGGATTGATGACCGCAATAAACGAGAGTGCATGCCGGACCTGATCTGAGGATGCCGACAAGTCCAAAGACTCAAAACCATCCCGAGTAAACAGGAAGGGGACCTGCAACAGAGACTGCCCAGTCTCTTGAAACTTAAAGTAGCCTTCCTGTGGATCGAGTTTATATACAGTATTGAAATCTGCTTGAAGCGTCTCACCCAACTTGACCATCTGGGAATTTCTGAGATCGGTTCTTATGAGCTGGTAGCAAATTTGATCCAAGCCATAGACGTTAAGTACATTCGCTGCGGCTTTTTGAATATTCTTGGCCAGACCGGTACTTCCGTAGGCCATTCGGTCGATGTCTTGAACAATGTGTGCCAGTGCAATTTTCTGAGGATCGGTTAAGTCCTCGAACTGTGCCGCAAAGAATCCACCAACTTCTTCCTCATTGTTTTTTAGGGTAAAAGATCCCTCTGGGTTGTTAGATAATGCGAGATCCACATAAATTGCTGCCGCTCTAAATGCTGTAGCAACGTCACGAACATTGGGATTTTTCTGATAGTCCCTAAGGATTTGATACTGCTTCTCCGCCAGCATCGGCAGAGCGAAACGACCTAGCTCAATCTGGTACATCGCCCGAACTTTGTCTTTGACGTTATCTTCCGGGATCCAGAAGCTGGTCGCAAGCCGATCCTTCTGATACTCCGCGAAGGTGCTTGCCCGCAGTATCCCCAATGCCTCAATGATCTCTTTCGGAGAATTTTCTAGCTCTTGGGGTGACGCCGCCTTGATGGTTTCCCGATAGGTACTGGCCGCATCGACCGCCGTCTGAAACTCGGCACTTTTGAAGAGATTTTCCTCATTTGCTGACCAGGCCATAAAGGCGATCACTGCCAACCAACCCGTGACAGCACTAGCGGCCCCGACTTTCGCGACAATATCTGCGCCACGACGAACCCCAATCACCTGCGAATCGATACGCAGCCCATGACTGAAGAGGTCGCGTGCAAAAAGTGTTCTTGTACTCGGGACCTGGCGCGTGGGGCGGGTAAAGCGGAGCCCCATCGCCCCTGCGGCCGCTCCAGACAAAAGGTCTTTCGGTTCCCGTCCTGCGACAGAATCAAGAAAATAAAGCCCTCGAATCCATATCGGTCTCTCTCGGTCACTAACGCGAGATAGCTCAGTCAAGAAGCGGTTAAGCATCGGCTTAAGCATGAGCATCTGTAGAGGTGCCGCCGCAATACATACCCGATAGTCCGGGTCTAGCTGGCTCAGTAGGCTGGTATTTCGAGTGCCCGAAAACCTTTGCAGGACTGCTGCGTAAGCGGCATCAAACTCAGCCGAGTTGAAAAACCCAGTTGGGTCTTCCTGCACCAAGGCTCCGAGAGGTCTATCGCAGACTGACTCTGGCGCAGTCGAGAAAAACTGACAGAAATCCGCGAGCGAAGACATTCCAGAAACAATGGTGTAGACCGGCGTCGTAATACGCGCTCCCCGAACAAATTTCCGAAGTTGCTCTTTACTTAACGCCGCAAACTCATGCGCACGTGCATCGGAGTCGTCTATAAGAAGTTCGCAATCAACGTTCAGAATTAGGCCGTTTAGCGGTTGACGTGGACGGATTCTCCTTAACGACCGGCCAAGATCACGCGACAAATTCGGATAAGCGTTTGACGAGCCCCAATTCAGTGTGATGACAGCTGATTCATGCCCAACCCAATACTGCACAGGCGAGTCCTGCGAAAACCGGTCAATCAGAGAAAGGCCGAGCTTATCCAGAAGCCCCGCGTCTTTTTCGATATCCTCAGAAAGAAGAACAAAAATCGGAATATCGTATAGTGAGCTCCGCCTGAACAATTGGCGGGTCGTTCGTCGTAGCACGAGAAGTTCGCGCCTGAAATTAGGCTTATTCCACCAAGCTTTAATTGCCCGGTACGCGGACACCACCATCGCTTTGCCGTAAAAAGTAATAGCAAAAGACAAGACGAGAAGGGCAACAAGAATCAGCACCTGCGCCCAGAATGACCAACTGACTGAATAGATATAAAAAGCCACCGCGGTCAAGGCGGTAACGAGAATCGCAATCAGTGCGCTAACAATTAACCGGGTCTTCAATTTGTTTTTACATCCTCGGAGATAGTCCCAAAACACATCCGCAACGAGAGTAGAAAAAAACTTCCGCTACCAGAACCGATGTACAGGCGTTGAGCACGTTAAAAAACGATGTCCGCTTCCGCTTCTGCTTGCTTGCGGCTTGCCCATTTAGCCGCCGGCAACTTATCAATTTCGGCACTGATCTCAGTGAATTTCTGGCCGCGAGGGTTCGCGTTAGCGTGCAAGAAAGTGAGCGCACCAAGATAAACCAAAACCACCAGCGCAAGACCGGCGCTGCTGATCAGCGCAATTCGAGTTCGAGTCACCTTTGAGCGCGGGACTGATATATCTGATTCATGATCAGGAAGACCGTCATCCGGCGGCAGATACTTGTCGATCTCCTGCTTTAGTTCGTTTTTCAGCTGAAAAATAGCATCGGTGACTTCCCCACGATACTTTCCCTGGAATCCGATAGAGAGAAAGAAAAAACTCAGTTCAAGCAGTTCTTTGTAACTTTTAGGCTGGCGAAGCATTCGCTCGGTAAGGGTAAAAAACAATTCCCCTCCATTACGAACCTTGAAGATTTTGCTCAAAAGAGAATCATTAGCCCACAAATCTGCGTCAGGCCAGCCGCTACACAGGATCGTCTCATCGATAACAATCGCAAAAAGGAAGCAGGCTTTATCGATCTGATCGACAGGGTAGTCAACTTGACTGCCGTTGACTTTAAGCGAATGGATCTGCCCAAAAAGCCTTCGACGAAACTCATCTAGATTCTCTGGTTGCGGAAGAGAAGGCAACTTGACGCACAGGGCCAGAAGTTCAGACGAAATCGTCATTAACCGATTGTCGGGAAATGCGGACCCTTGCGATAGTGACTCAGCACTGAAGCTTGGGGCGAGTACGAGTTCCCCGCCCCCCTCTTTACCGGCGGCATCTTTTTCGGACACCCCCCCAGATTGATCAATCGTTACTGTTTCTTCGTCGAGAAATTCCATATCGCTCACTTACCGGATCGCAAAGAGCCGGACGCGCGGATCCGGTATTCGGGTATCTACATGCAACGTAACGATGTCCCGGGTTTCGATAATCTCTCGCCAAAAATCGCTATCTGTATCAATTCGAAAATAGAAGGTATTCACCTCTGGCTTCAACTCAGCCGGCGCCACGGGCAGTGGGATGAGAGTAATTCCCGAAAGTGAGCGGCGAATAAGTTCGCTAATTACTCTCGAACCCGCTAACTTGGATACATGCTGAAACAGTTCTTGCAGTTCATCTATTCTGGTCGCGCCAGCATTTACGGACAAAAAGAAGCGATGCTTGGAAAGCCCTTCCGGATCGGCAATCGCAATGCGCATTAGCCGATTTTCCGAGAACAACTCATTATTGACATCAAATTCGACTACAGAATCCTGCTGAGCAAGTGTCAGGCGCTCTCTCAGAGAACTCAGCACCCGATTGAACTCAGAGTAGGCGTTTTTCGGATCCAGAGTTTCAAATGAAGGGCACGGCTCTGCAGAAACACTTGCAAGTTCGGCGTCAAACTGGCACAGGTTCAGATAAAGGGTTGGGGTACCTAACTTACATTCATGTAAAACGGTCGCGAACCATGGCTGCCAGCGGTAAAGACTCTGCAGAAGCATGTACTCCCTAAACAATACATGTTGGGTATTTGGGTTAACCTCTGCTGTAATTCTCGAAAGCTGAACTCGTGCTCTACTAATAATTAGTGTTTCGATTTCTCTGACCCGTTCCACTAACTGTGCTGATGCGCCAAATACAGCACTCATCGGCAGGAAACTGCCGTCGAGAATCACCTCCCCGTCGCTCGACGTCTGAAGCACCCGAGCCACAGGTAACGCGAGGAATCCTGATAAATCTTGCCCCTCCAACATCAATCTGATGTTGGGGTTGCCAACCAAAACGTCAACGGAATTGTTATCGTCACTGGCGGTGTCGAAGATAGTAATGTCCTTTCCGACATACCGAGTGAGCAAATCACCCTGATCTACGTACTCAGGAACCCCCTTTCTTACCACAGGCAATGTCAGGAATACGATCTTCTCGACCGCATCTGGTGGGATGTCCACCACAACCTCCTCGTCGTGAGCGAAGTAGCCGCCTCCAGGGAGAAATCCCGAAGAATTCGCGACCGCAAACTTTCCGATCTTCAGGAGATTGTGATTAATCTCAAGAGACGCAAAGCCCGCTTTTGTCCCAAATTCTGTTCCGCCATCAAATGTGCTATCGATATACCAAGACAGGTAGCGCTCTTGCTGTTGGAAGTGTTGAGGAGTAATAAACATCCCCTCCTTCCATATCACTTTACTCGAATCACTCATAAATTGACCTCGGCCCTATATCTTCCACCAAGGTTTCTTGACAACGGGCTTAAATACCGCGACGTTATTTCCCGACAAGGTAACCAGAATAACATCGAACGGCGGGGCCCTCTTCAAAGGAGGAGCTAGCGGCAGGATTGATCGGTAGTTTGCGGATCGATACTCTGAGAATTCCGCAAGTACAGCAAAAAACTTTGCACCCTGATGCATTAGAACCTCGACCTCTCGGCTCTCTCCCGGAAGCAGCGGAGTCAACTCCTGCTTTGCAACAAGCGTATCAGCAAGAACCGCGTCGTCATTAGTGAACAACTGAATACCCTTCTCGCCTGAAAATTTACCTGGATCCTTTAACTGATAAAACCGCACTACAACGGGTTTAGCGAGCACGCCCTTGGAGGGGTTGATGGAGTCGTCCGCATGAATCATGATCGTGAACTTCGTCAACGGTTCCACCTTCTTCGGGGCAGCGCACCCCACGAGGAGTAGACTCAGCATGCAAGCGATCAGGTAATTAAAGTATTTTCTCATTTCCCTTGGTCGATTTGAGTTCTAAGCTTTTCCAAAAGAAGGCTCTTGAGTTCAGTCTGATATTCACGCTGTTCCATTTTTCGACTGAAGTACGATCGGTAATTTTGCCACAACCATTTCTCCCGCCCAATCCGCTTCTTTCGATGATCTAGGAGCAGACTTTCCAGGTGGTCAGGATCGAATTGTGCTACAAATTGCTCTGCGACCGAATCGATGCAACCCAGTAGACGCTCGTATAAACGGTAATCAGCGTCCGTTATGACCCTCGATTTGGGAATAACGACAGGATGAACGTTATGAAACATCCGTGTTTCTGGATCAGGCTCTATGAATGATTCAGCCTCCAATGTATGCGTCCGGGCATCCGCCTGATCGCCGGCATCTGACATGCTGCCAACGCTGCGGAGAACCTCCATATCTGGGCTAACTGAAAAAAGATCGTCTCCGTCAATATCCCCTTGGGTATCCGTGGCCGGCGTCACCACCGCCGACGATGCCAACTCACTCAGAATCTCACTCCCGACGTAATCGAGTCTTGACTCAGGTACCGTCGCGGGCTCTGGATCTAAAGAATTCAGGAGATCCGCGTCAGACGCTTCGGTTGGATCAGAAAAACCCAAGTCTTCAACATTTTCTCCCCATGAGGATTCATTATGGACTCCCAACTCTCGCTCCGGGCGCTGTCGCAGCTCTGATTCCTTGCGAAGGTCCGTCAAAAGAATCCTGAATCCGGCAATCGAAATAACATCTCCATCATAAAGCGGCTGCGCAATCCCACGTGGCGCGTAACGCTCATTGAGCTGGATCGGATTTCGGCCATTGTCAACCAGAGAGAAGCCATCTTCACCAGGCTCGATTCTGGCCTGCTCTCTTGAGATTGATGGTGAAGGCAGATTTAGCTCACAATCAAACGACCTCCCCACACGACCACCTTTGTCAGAAAAAACCACCACTCGCTTTGGAGCTGGACAGTCCTCGGGCTGTTCAACAATTTGTAAGGAAACTTTCACTGAATCCGGGTTCAAACCTCTTATTAGCTATCTTCAACAACCTGACAAGCAGCCCGACCGTGATCAAGACAGCATGGCATCATGCAACTTAGGATTATGCAGACTTTTTCAAGGACTGCACGTCTAACGTCAATATTTTACCGGGAGCTCCGATCGATTTCCCCGATCAACTACCAGTCGAAATGAGTTGCCGTACGTTGAGGTTGGGAAGTTTTCATAGCAATTTCACCACAATATTCCTCTTTCGCTACGTTTCACTGAGTCGTTGATGTGGATTGAGGGGCTTACGGGAGGGTATGATCTCCCTCCTGATTCGCCCTCGGATTGGTTCGCCTAGACTCTGGCCGAAGCGGCGCCTTCTCCGAGGCTCTATTAAGAGCTTTTTGACATCGCAGGACTGATGAAACATAAAATGATCGCCCGGACATCCTTAATTCTTAGTACATTTCTATCGTTACTTTTGACTTCAGGTTGTGTCCCGACGCCATACAAAAGTCAGCAGTGGAATTTCCTTGGCGGATATTCTGAAAAAATAGTCGAAA
>Ga0315326_10001864_pt1 | contig 11124 bp, 10 predicted proteins | sample M180m32315metaG_FD_203457 | JGI IMG/M metagenome (GOLD analysis project Ga0315326, IMG submission 203457) | Ammonia-oxidizing marine archaeal communities from Monterey Bay, California, United States - M1 80m 32315 | ecosystem: Environmental > Aquatic > Marine > Coastal | place: USA: California... | reverse complement strand
AAAGTAACTGCCAAGAAAAAAGTAACTGCCAAGAAAAAAGTAACTGCCAAGAAAAAAGTAACTGCCAAGAAAAAAGTAACTGCCAAGAAAAAAGTAACTGCCAAGAAAAAAGTAACTGCCAAGAAAACCTCAAAACTCAAAACAAAAATATCTTCGAAGACGAAGCCCAATCCTTCAGTTTTAAAGAAAACAGATATCTCAAGAACTAAAAAGTCAAAAAGTTATGCCACAAGGCCTATATCCAAAAGAAGTAAGACTAAAACCTCGGGATCCACTACTAAGCCTGGTAAGTTATTCCTGGTCCGCCAAGAGCACCCTAACCTCGATCCTACAGTTCTTAAAATTCGTGAGAGGCTTATTGTTAATAGGAGCGAGCTATTGAAGTTAATTCAAGCCTCGCAATCAGTAGAGCGTGATACTGGAGATTTGACATTTAGCAACGAAATTGATCTTGCCTCCAGTCTTGAGGGGAGAGAAATGATATTTCAATTGACCAGCAGGGATAGAAATGAGTTCAAGTTGATTGAAGAAGCATTATTCAGAATACACAATGGTAACTATGGCGAGTGTGAGTCCTGCGAGAAGAAGATCAGCCTAAAGCGACTTCAAATTATGCCGTTGACCTCTTTATGCATTGAGTGCCAGGAGGCTGCAGAAAATACTTAACACAACCTTTACTTACCGTGGCACTTTTTATATTTCTTACTACTTCCACAAGGGCAAGGGTCATTCCGGCCAACTTTATCTTCATCCCGTCGAATCGTTACCGGCTTTTCAAGAGTGTTAGTGTTTCCTCTGTGTTCCACAACATTTTGAGGCTTGCTTACAAGCTCATCTGCCATTTCCACTTCATTATTAACCTGCACCTTGAATAAATATTCCGTACTCTCTTCTTTGATACGTGCCATCATATTACTAAACAAGTCAAATCCTTCTTTTTTATATTCTGTCAAAGGATTTTTCTGAGCATAACCTCGCAAACCAATCCCTTCCTTAAGGTGATCCATGCCTAGTAAGTGATCTTTCCAAAGTGCGTCCAGAACCTGAAGCATTATGACTTTTTCAACATGCCGCATGAAGTCGGTATTAACACCAACTTCTTTAGCTTCATATGCTCGGGTTACCGCAACCATAACGGCACCATGGAGCTTTTCTCTATTACAATGCTCAAGCTCTAGTTTTGTGCTTCCTTGAAGAAGTAAATCATTGTCATTGGGTTTTTCAATGTGAACCCCAAACTGTCTTTCTAGCAACTCATTCAAACTCTCTATATCCCATTCTTCCGGATATATCTTTTCATCGGCTATGTCAGCTAGAGCATCATCAATCACCTCGTCGGCCATATCTAATAGAATTTCTTTCCCATTTTCCGTATTAATTATTTCCCGACGCAAGGCATAAAGAACCTCCCTTTGACGATTCATAACATCGTCGTATTCTAGAAGGTGTTTGCGAATATCAAAGTTATGGGCTTCTACTTTTTTTTGCGCGTTAGCAACAGCTTTTGAAACCATGGTATGCTCAATAGGTTGACCATCTTCCATTCCCAAACGGGCCATCAAAGGAGAAATTTTATCCGAGCCAAATATTCGCAGTAAATCATCCTCAAGGCTGAGGTAAAAACGAGAAGACCCTTTATCTCCTTGCCGCCCAGAACGACCTCGCAACTGATTATCGATACGTCGGCTTTCATGCCGTTCAGTCCCGAGAATATGAAGACCGCCTAACTCAGGAATGCCCTCGCCTAGCACAATATCTGTTCCTCTTCCAGCCATATTTGTCGCAATGGTTACGGCTCCAGGTTGCCCCGCTTGTGAAATGATTTCCGCTTCTTGCTCATGATGCTTAGCATTCAAAACACTATGTTTAATGCCGGCCTTTTTCAACTTCTTGCTCAAAAGCTCGGATCTTTCAATAGATATTGTGCCTACCAGAACAGGCCGTTTTATTTCATTTAGCTCCTTGATTTCTTCGATCGCAGCATCAAACTTTTCCTTTTCTGTTCTAAAAATTACGTCAGGACAGTCTTCCCTTATCATAGGCTGATTAGTCGGCACAACAATGACTTCAAGTTTATAAATCGAGCTAAACTCTTCTGCCTCAGTATCTGCAGTTCCGGTCATGCCTCCCAATTTATTATACATACGGAAATAGTTTTGGAATGTGATGCTTGCAAGAGTCTGGTTTTCATTTTCAATTTTCACACCCTCTTTCGCTTCCAATGCCTGGTGCAACCCATCACTATATCGCCTACCCGACATCATGCGGCCAGTGAACTCGTCAATAATTACAACTTCACCATCCTTCACAACATAGTCCACTTCATTTTTAAACAGCCCATGAGCCTTAACCGCCTGATTAAGGCAATGAAGTGTTTCAATATTTGCAGGGTCATAGAGGTTTTCTATATTCAACAACTTTTCCATTAGGACAATACCCTCATCCGTTAAGGCAGCACTCTTAGCTTTTTCATCAACCAAGTAATGCTGCTCTTTTTTCAGCTGAGGGATAAGCTGGTTAACCTGATAATATTTGTCTGTGGATTCTTCTGCCTGACCGGAAATGATCAAAGGAGTCCGGGCTTCATCAATTAAAATACTGTCCACCTCATCCACAATGGAAAAGTTTAGCTCTCGCTGAACCATTTGATCGTTGGAGAACTTCATATTATCTCGAAGAAAATCAAACCCAAATTCATTATTGGTTCCATAAAGCACATCAGCAGAATAAGCCGCCTTTCTGTCATCTTCAGGAATATCGTGATAAATCATCCCTACGGATAAGCCTAGAAACTTGTAAACCTTTCCCATCCACTCGCTATCACGGGTGGCAAGGTAGTCGTTGACCGTTACAACATGCACGCCTTTCCCCGTCAGGGCATTCAAATAAACTGGTAATGTTGCCATAAGGGTTTTTCCTTCACCCGTTTTCATTTCCGCTATTTTTCCTTCATGGAGAACTACTCCACCTATAATCTGCACATCAAAGTGTCGCATTCCAAGAACCCGCATACTTGCTTCACGAACTACAGCAAATGCCTCAGGCAGAATCTCATTCAAAGTAGAACCATTGGCCAGTCGGCCTTTAAAATCAGAAGTTTTTGCAATAAGCTGGTCGTCAGAGAGTGTTTTAATCTCGTCTTCCAGCGCGTTCACAGCATCCACGTAACTCTGAATCCGCTTAATCTCGCGGTCGTTACGAGTGCCTACAAATTTTCTAATTAAATCAAATACCATCTTAACGCCTAGGTTAATGCTTAATAATACAGGAAATAATCTCAGGCCCTGAGAATAATAGCCAATACTTCAGTTACTTAAGGATATTCAAAGAAAAGCGAGGGATATCTATCGGTGGGGAAAAGAACAGCCTACTCTTCTAAAATATAGTTCTTTGGGCTTACAGGCACACCTTTTAGCAATACTTCATAGTGGAGATGAGGCCCAGTGCTTCGCCCTGTATTTCCAACTAGCGAAACAACTTGCCCGCGTTTAACACGATCTCCCACTTTAACCAAGTGTTTTGAATTATGGCCATAACGAGTAACGATGCCATAACCATGGTCAATCTCAACCAGGTTTCCATAACCATGCTCTCTACCTTCTACCACAACAACACCGTCCGCCGTAGCACGGACCGTAGCTCCCGTTCGTGCCGCAATATCCCAGCCTTCATGTTTTTCTCTTAAACCGGTAAAGGGAGATTTCCTAAAACCAAAATCGGAAGTCACCCAACCTCTAGTCGGCCATATTGATGGGGTTGAGGAAAGAAAAGATTTTTGATTCTTAAAAAAATTATTTAATTCCTGAAAGCTTATACTCTGAATTTTTGCCTGCCTGCCTAAATGAGCAAGACCATTAGACAAACGATCAACCATGTTAACAGCACCTCTACTCATCGATGTCGAGAAGCTGTTTGTGCTCAAACCATAAGGGCCTCCTACACCCCAGTTTTTCTCAACAGACTTTGGGGAGTTTTCCAAGGCTGTAATTACGCGGAGTTTTTTCTCAAAACGTTCCAATCGAGCCATCTCTGTCTCAAAGTTTTTAACTTGCTGTGCAAACTTTTCTACCTGTATCTTACGTATTTTTGAATCCCGCAGAAGTTTAGCCAATTCAGTTTCACTACCTTGCAACCGCAAGTATTGTTGGGTAAAGTAAAATGTCGACCCCAGAAACCCTATTAAAACTACAAAAGATACCAAAGCGCAAAACTTTACAACACGTCTTGGTAAACGCAGTTTTTTAGGAGCCCCGGATGACCCAGGAAATAGAACTATGGTTACTTCATCCTTGCCCACATTGTCTCCTTGACATCAGTTAAAAACACTTACAAGCGACCAAATTTTATCGCTTAAGCCCCTTATTTGTCAACAGTTAAATCGGATAAAAGGTATAGAAGGTAAAGTCTATTCAGATAAAAATATTTTAACTAACAGCAAAGGTATATTAAAAAAACAATTTAAAATTAGTTTTTAGGGCTCAACTTTTGCTTCGCCTGAATATGATCCGGATTGATTAATAACACTTGCTTAAAATATTCCTGGCTCTGTTTGGTATTTCCATTTTCTTCATGGAGCAACCCAAGACTAAATAAAGCCGGAACCTGGCCATTGAAATCTTCAATTTGCCTATAAATATTTAGAATTTTACCAAAACCTGCAATCGCTCCCGCCAAATCTCCTTTGTCATAATCTCTAAATGAATTTTGTCGAATAGATCGCGCGAGAACCTTTCCATAACCCCAGGACTCTAGACCTTGCCTTATAGAGTATTCATACTCCTGTTCAAATCTTTGCCCCTCACCCATTTCCTCAAAAATCTTTTTCAGGTTGTGGAAGAACATCAGTTCTTTTGGATTTACTTGAATTGCAGTTCGCGCTTTTTCCAACGCCTCATCAAAACGATTATCATTAACAAGTGAAGCCGCCCAGTTGTTCCAAGCCAATCCATTCTGGGGATCTAATTCCGTCGCCCGTATAAACAATTTTTCGGCTTTTTCATCTTCTCCTTTGATATATTCAAGGTAACCCAATGCATACCAAGCTGCGGAAGATTTTTCGTGCGACTGGCGATATTCGTTTAAGAAGGTTTCTGCATCGACAAGTGCCCTTATTGCACTCCAAGCCTTCACCATATTGCGAAAAATATAACCGGGCCTAGCATCATCTTTAAGGGCTATTTTATAAATTTCTATTGCCTTTTTAAATTTTCCCTGAGAAAAATATAAGTCAGCTTTGACTTTTTCTGATAACTGAATATCACCTATATCGGGGTGTAGTTGAGCCTCTGAATTTGCTGAACCGAGTATTAGTAATAAAAATACTGAGAAGAAATAAAGTGCAGTAAAAAGTTTCACTGAACTTTCTTCATCTTCATAGGATTGCTTGCGATTAAAAAGCGGGCTCAAAATCTGAAGATTCCGTTTCGGGTGGAACATTTGTACGAGCACTTCTATCATAGAAGCGTGTGTACTGATTTTCAAAGTGCAGAAACGCCTCCCCAATGGGACCGTTTCTTTGTTTTCGAATAAGGACCTCTGTTTTATGGGGATCCTCTGTTTCTGGGTTATATACAACATCACGATATATAAACATGACCACATCTGCGTCCTGCTCAATAGAGCCTGACTCTCTGAGGTCCGATAAAAGTGGACGCTTATCTGTCCGGCTTTCAACAGCACGACTCAACTGAGAAAGAGCTAATATGGGTGCATTGATCTCCTTCGCCAAAGCCTTGAGCCCTCTAGATATTTCTGAAACCTCCATTTGTCGACTCTCAGGACTGCCACGCCCCTGCATCAATTGCATATAGTCAATAATAATAAGTCCGAGGGGCTGTTCAGCAGCAAGCCTACGGGCTCTTGCTCTCACATCGAGAACTGATAAGGCCGGACTGTCATCTATAAACAATTGAGCTTCCGCAAGTTCCCTACCCGCATCATGGACTTTAGGCCAATCACTCTTAGCCAAATAACCTGTACGAACTTTAGAGGAATCCACCTGCGCCTTTGAACACAAAAGCCTCATTCCTAATTGTTCCTTGGACATTTCAAGACTAAAAAATGCTGTGGGAAGTTTTTTACTTAAAGAAACATAGCGGGCAATATCCAAAGCAAAGCTGGTTTTCCCCATACTGGGCCTGGCCGCCAGAATAATCAAATCTGAATTTTGAAAGCCTGCTGTCATGTTATCTAAATCGATAAATCCGGAAGGTACACCGGTAACCATTCCCGGCTCTTGAGATAGCTTTTCCAAGTCTGACAACCCTCTCTTAATAATATCAGGAAGCTTATGAAAACTTGGTTTGGTTCTTTTTTCGGAAATCTCAAAAATCGACTGCTCAGCTTTATCAAGAAGAGTATCTACGTCATCACTGTCACTATAACCGCTAGAAACAATCTCTGTGGCGGTTTGAATCAGGTCTCGTAGGATTTTTTTTTCGCGGAGAATTTTAGCGTGGTGAGTCACCGCTGTGGAAGTGGGAACGAAATCCTCAAGAAGAGCGAGATATTCTATGCCTCCCACCTCTTCAAGCTCGTTCTTCCTTTTGAGCTTATCCGCCAGCGCTAGAACATCTATCGGCTCATTGCCTTCAAACTGTTCTCGCATTACAGAGAATATCTTTTTATGCGTCGACTTGTAGAAGTCATCAGAGCTCAAAATTTCGAGAGCCTTGGCAATAGCATCCTCTGAGTGCAAGCAGGCCCCTAAAACACTTTGCTCCGCTTCCTTGTTATAGGGAGGTAACTTATTAAGAGAAATGTCGGTCAGGGCATTGGCCATAATTCTTTTAGGGTAAAAGAGTTACTCTTTAGCTTCTTTTTGCGGCTTTCCTTTCTGCTCAACCTCCGATACAGGCTCAGCAGGAGTTATAGTTTCCCGCTCTCCTTCAACAATAAGCTTGATATCTGCAATTACATTTAAATGGAGTTTCACAGGAATTTTATATTCTCCGGCCTTTTTAATTGGTTCAGCAATCTGAATTTTACGACGATCAACATCTACACCTTGAGCTTTAAGTAGATCAGATATTTCCTGCGCCGTCACCGAGCCAAACATTTTACCCGTATCGCCGACCTTTTTCTTGATTAAGCAAGTCACTTTCTCAACTTCATCAGCAATAGTCTTAGCCGCAGCTACCACCTTCGCCAATTTACCCTGAACCACGCGCTTCTGGTGGTTGAATGCCTTAAGGTTGTTGGGAGTTGCAAGCAAAGCTTTGCCCTTAGGAACCAAAAAATTTCGCCCGTATCCGTCCTTAACCTCTACCTCATCACCACAAAACCCGAGTCCATCCACGTCTTCTTTCAACAATAGCTTCATATAGTTTTCCTTTCCTAAGGACAAGAGTGTTTTTAACTTATATCTTCAGCATTTCTAATCTTTCTAAAATCTACCCAAATATCAAACACTCCTAATCCAGCCAACAATCCAATTAAAATAGGTTGCACAAAAATTAATATAAAGAGAACAAACCAAAAGAAAGTCGGTGCATTCCTGACTTTCAAAAAATGAATGACAATGCTTAGCCCCTGGGAAAAGTAGATACAAAGCATAACCAGAAAAACATTTAGCCCGGCATTTTCAACTATTCCGCTGCCTAAAAATAAGGCCGCCCCTGAAAATATAAAACACCAAACAAGGTTTTCTGGGCAAATCCAATCTGAAAATGCTCTTCCCGAAAACAAACCTATCCCGTAAAGCCTCATCCAAGCAAAACGAATCAATGTGTAATTGACCACAGCACCAATCAAAGATCCGATGAGCAAAAAAGCCGGATAAGCTGCAGCCAAACCTTCCGCAGCATTTTCCGCGAATACCTTCATCTTTGCAACTTCCCCTTTATCCTCACCCATCGATTCAAAAGCTTCCATCGATTCAGAAAGGTGGGCACGAATCTGCTTCTCAAAGAACTCTTTAAACGATGTATCTTGATCACCCAACAAGGCTGCCAACAGAACCACGGATATTAAGCCAGATGCCAAAGCACCACCAGCTATACAACGGTCTCCCGGTAACTGCATTCGTATCAACTCTGCAAGCACCAAAGCCATCAGCGAATACTCAGCCAAAAACAGCATCGCCCGATCCGCTCCAACAAGCAACAAAAGAACCGCAAAAACCAAAGCAACAAGAGCAATGCCAACCTGCCTACCCCTTTGCAAGTAAATAAAAATAAGAGGAAAAGGGGACAAAATGCCCATCAATGCTCCAAGTGGTGGAAACATCATCAAAGCAACAATCAGAAAAAAAACCAGAACTCCCGGTATCAGAAGATTATTTGATGACAATGGCAAGTCTAATGCTCAACAGCAAATGGCAATAAGGCAATACTTCTGGCTTTTTTAACCGCGCGGGTTAAAATCCTCTGACATTTGGCACAATTTCCGGAAATACGTGAAGGCACAATCTTGCCTCTTTCAGAAATTAATGGTTTCAATGCCTTAATATCATAAAAATCGATGTAGACTTTACTTTGGTCGTCGTTACAAAATCTGCAAATTTTTTGAGAAAAAACTGAACTCTTTTTTGTTTCTGGCATGACCACCTTTTTTTAGTTATTTTTTAAAATGGAATATCGTCAGCGGGTGGAGCAGTCGTCGCATTAGGATCAATACTGGCTTTATCTCCCTGACGGGTTAAAAACTGCACATTATTTGCAACTACCTCCAGCTTGTTTCGCTTCTGTCCACCATCTGCCTCCCAGCTCTGATAGTTAAGACGGCCTTCAAGAAAAACCAGACTGCCTTTATTCAGGTATTGAGCACAATTTTCACCTTGCTTAGCCCAAACCGTAATATCGACAAAACAAACCTCGTCTTTCCATTCTTCTCCTTGCTTAAACTTTCGGTTGACCGCCAAGCCAAAACTAGCTACAGCAGCTCCACTTGCAGTATAACGAAGCTCAGGATCCCGCGTCAGGTTCCCCATCAAAAGCACCTTGTTGAATGAAGCCATATCAAGTCCTTATTGTTACTTTGTTTTTAGATGCCCTCTAAACTTTTCTTAATCTGCACTTTTTTTCTCTTCCTCGGCTTCGGTTTCCTTGCCAAGTGCTCTTTCCAGTTCATCATCATCTAGCCTGACCACCATAAACTTGATAATTAAATCGTAAAGTTTATATTTGTTTTCCAGCTCAATAACTTTAGCGGATTCAAGAGTATGATAAAGGTTCAGGTATATCCCAAATCGGTTTTTCTTCACCCGGTAGGCAAGGCGTTTTTTACCCCAGTTTTCAATTTTAAGAGATGCACCACCATTGCTCTTAATGAATTCGCCTATTGTTTCCAAGGCCTCGGCAACACGTGCTTCGTCAATATCGGGTTTAAGAATCAGGACACTCTGGTAAGATCGCAACAGATACCTCCTCATGGGTTAAAATTAGCCCCAGGTTAATCCTGGAGCGAGGGGTTAATTGAATAGACTCAACTCAACTTACTTTTTCACTATATAATGAATTTATCATGCGAACCACGAATTTTTGCACAGTAGCACAATAAAATCAAGAGATTTCCAAATAACCGAATATATATTATTAAAAGATCAAATTTAATAAAAACTATGCACTTCTTAATTTCCCCTCAATGTTTGTCTATGACCGCTTTATATTGCGCGGTTTTATTCTTAGCCGCCTGCGATCTACCCAAACCACCGCCTGATTTATTTTACAAATACGATGTCATACCAGTGGGCAAGGGCCCTGCACACTTATTGACCACCGACATAAATCTTGATGGAGAGCTGGATTTAATTTCCACAAACGCCAAAGATAATACCCTAACCTTGCTTTATGGTAAAGGTAATGGAGGTTTCCGTTCAGGTGTAACTATAAATGTCGCACTTGAACCAACTATGACAGCAGTAGGCGATTTCAATAGAGATGGTGTTCCCGATATTGCAGTCAATGCCCGAGGTGAGGAAATGTTTTTGGTTTTCCTGGGTAAAGGCAATAGAAAATTCAGGAAACCCATTCGCACCCAAACCGGCAAAGTCCCTTTGAATATTGTTTTGGGAGACTACAATGAAGACGGAAACCTTGATATTGCCGTTACCCTTACATTCTCTAAAATGGAATTATATTTAGGTAATGGTAGTGGTCGCTTTAATAAAGGCGAAACTTATCTCACCGGTTCACGCTCATTTTCCGGGACAACAGAAGATTTTAATTCGGATGGACACCTGGATATTGCCCTGGCTGCCAGCAGTTCAGGAGCAAGCTCTATTCGTCTCTTTATCGGAAACGGTGATGGAACTTTTCAGAAACCCAAACGGTTAGCAGAACAACTAGTTCCTCTTGCCTTGGTCGCCAGTGACATGAATAACGATGGCAAAATCGACCTGGTATTTGCCGCAGGCCAGGGAGATAATATGTACATACTAAATTCAAATGCCGATGGAAGCTTTAAAAACCCCATTATCTTTTCTGCTGGTGGCGGCCCTTTTGCACTAACAACTGGACACTTTAATCCCGACAACTTAAAGGATGTTGCGGTCGCTAATTCACGATCTAGCAACTTTTCTCTAGTTATCCGTAATCCCAACGGAACCTTCAAATTTCCCACCCGCAATTATGTAGTTGAAGGTGGCACGCCTCTAGCCATTACAAGTGGCGATTATAACCATAGCGGCATGAAAGATATCGCCGTAGCCAGTAACGCTAAAAACACCGTAGAAATTTATTTACAGAGACGCATTTTCACAAACTAGTGTTGAAGGCTAAAAAAAATACCATATAAAAATAAAAAATAAATCTCGTCAAACAATCATTCACGCAATGAAAAGGTCAATTGATTCCTATTTATTAAAGAAATCAATAAGCAAAACCATACTCCCTAAAGGTCTCAAAAAAATTGAGCGGAGTAACAACTATTTCCCTTTGGGTTCAACATCACTCTGGCCACGACCGTGGTCAGGTTTTTGAATACCGATTTGTTCGAAAATATTACCCATCACGCCCATGAAGTTAGCTTGTTCCTGTTCTAGTATCTTGGCATTCTTTTTATCTTCATCAAAAATATTCAGCCTAATCTCTTGGGGTCTTTCAAGAAGTTTATTTAGTGCCATTCCAGTTTGCACTGGGGCGTGGCAGGTAGTGTTCTGACAAAGATAAACCGAGGGCTCCAGGT
>Ga0315326_10001861_pt1 | contig 11127 bp, 6 predicted proteins | sample M180m32315metaG_FD_203457 | JGI IMG/M metagenome (GOLD analysis project Ga0315326, IMG submission 203457) | Ammonia-oxidizing marine archaeal communities from Monterey Bay, California, United States - M1 80m 32315 | ecosystem: Environmental > Aquatic > Marine > Coastal | place: USA: California... | reverse complement strand
CCACGGACCACCCACTTGGGATCGTTGTAGGGGGGAATCATTCACCTGCGTTCAAATCATAGACTAAATTGAACGGGTCCCGCGAGCCAATCTTCTAGCGCATTCCTCGAGGCTCTCGTCTTCCTCCCTCAAGCCGCGGATGTAACTCGGAATGGACAAGCGTGATTTTTCCAGATCGCGTAGATCTCCGACCCATTCCAGCTCCGTCGAGGGCTTATCGCAATCCTCCCCGAACTCATGGACGCTCCAGATCGAACAACCCAAACCATCGTCGCTCTGGACCTGTCTGAACCAGGGGATAGTAACGGGTTCATTGACCAAGCCATGCCTATTCAGGAATCTCATGATGCAATCCCCCTTCACGAACTTCCATCCAGCATCGTTCAACCATCCTTCTGCAATTTCGTCCTCTGCTCCTTCCTGGAACCACACCAGTGGCGATTTACTGTTGTTTGAGACTAGTATTTTCCTCACTGCCTCCCTCGCCCTAACGGGAGCTAGAAACAAGACCAAGATATCCACCGTGACCCCGTCTTCAACAGCGGCTCTGATGGGGTATCCTGCGATACTCCCTCCAGCATCTGTGGGATGGATCGGAACAGGATTCCACCCCCTTCCAGAGAGGTCGTGAATCGCATGGTGTGCAGGCCTTTCGATATTGAGTCCGGCCCCCAGTACGTGTACAAAGTCCACGCTTGTAATCAGTCCAATCAACTGCTTGCCATCACTCAACTGCATCTCAATGACCTGTACGAGATTGAATATTTCAAATCCTGTATGGGTGTCGCCAGGGCTTATTCAACTATGCACTTCCGCGTTGACAATCGCATCGACTACATCCGGTTCGGCGAGAGTGGAAATGTCCCCTAGATTTCTAGAGTCACCTTCTGCGACCTTTCGAAGTATCCTTCGCATGACCTTTCCAGACCTAGTTTTCGGCAAACCCGGGATGATGCAGAATCGATCGACTCTGGCATGAGCTCCGATTTTCTCTCTGCAAAGCTGATTCAATTTGCTCCCGAATTCCGGAGAAAACTCCCTGCCCGCGATCTCGGCACTTGGGACGATGAATGCCTGGACGCCCTGCCCCTTTATGTCATGGGGGAATCCAACGACTCCCGCTTCGGAAACATCGTCGCTCTCCACCAACACTGACTCGAATTCAGCAGTACCCATTCTGTGGCCGCTGACGTTGATGACGTCATCTACCCTGCCCGTAATCCAGTAGTACCCGTTTCCATCAACCCTGCATCCGTCACCAGTGAAGTAGTATCCATCGATCGTCGAGAAATAAGTCTCGAAGTACCTTTGATGATCGCCCCATATTGTCCTCGCTTGGCCCGGCCATGGTTTTTCTATGCAGAGAAGTCCCTCGCCCTCGCCTTCCAGCATATCTCCCTCAGAGTTGAAAATCCTCGGTTGGATACCAGGCAATGGTAGCGTCGCAGAACCGCCAATAACCGGGGTGATAGGGGCGATCGGGCTTATGCAAATTCCACCAGTCTCTGTTTGCCACCACGTGTCTACTATGGTACACCGCCCTTCCCCAACAACATCCCAGTACCACTCCCATGCCTCCGGATTTATCGGCTCACCGACGGTTCCGAGGACTCTGAGGGTGCTCCTGTCGCTCCTGCTGACGAATTCCTCCGGCTTTGACGCCAGTGCCCTGATTGCTGTCGGTGCCGTGTAGAAAATAGTGAAACCGTGCCTTTCCACCATATCCCAGTATCTGCCCGCGTCGGGGTACAACGGTGTCGACTCAAACATGAAGGTAGTTGCACCATTTGCTAGCGGCCCGTATACGATGTACGAGTGCCCGGTAATCCATCCTACATCGGCCACACACGCAAAGACGTCATCCTCCCGGAGATCGAAAACCGTCCTGTGGGTAAAGGAAGTGTATGTGATATAGCCCCCGTGGGAGTGGACTTGGCCCTTCGGCTTGCCAGTCGATCCACTCGTGTACAGAATGAACAGGGGGTGCTCCGCATCGACCACATTTGGTTCGTGAACTTCTGGCTTCCCCTCGCAAATCTCCGACCACCATATATCCCTGTCTGCATGCCAGTCTATTTCTCCGCCTGTCCTTTTCAGAACGACAACCGACTCAACATTCTCAGATGAGCCCAAATCCTGCACGATTTCTACTGCTGCATCTGTTGTTTTCTTCAGGGGGACTGCCTTACCCCCCCTCAATCCCTCGTCCATAGTGATTATCACCTTGGAGCCGGAATCAATTACTCGGTTGGCCAATGAGTCTGCCGAGAAACCGCCAAAGACCACTGAATGTATGGCTCCGATTCTCGCACATGATAGCATCGCAATGGCGGCTTCTGGAACCATTCCCATGTAGATAATCACCCTATCTCCTTTGCTGACTCCTATTGACTCAAGGGCGTTGGAGAATCTGCATACGTCTGCGTGCAACTCTTTGTAGGATATCTTCCTTACATCTCCTGGCTCATCACCTTCCCACAATATCGCGGTCTTGCTACCTCTTTCACTCAGATGCTGATCCAGACATGAGGTTGATGCATTGAGCCTCCCATCACTGAACCATGAGATTTGTGAATCTCTAATCTGTGTGTAATCGCCTTCCAATCCTATGGTTGGAGGAACCTTCCAATCGATTGTTCTCTTTGTGACATCAAGCCAGAACTCGTTGTAGTGAGAAATTGAATCAGCATGTATCCCCGAATATTCAGACATCGTTTTTGCAATCCCTGTAGAACCATCACTAACCCTGCTGGGTACTTCGAATAACTCGGTCACATGGTCCTGTGGGGATATTGGCACATGAACCCTATGGCCATGGGAGCAGATGTACCCCTCAGAGGCCCGATTTTCAGGATTAATGACCTCTCAATCGGTTGTCCACGACTTCCCGACTGTGCAAGCAGCCTCATAAATGAGTTCTAGGTCGGCGGGCCGCTAGAGGTCTAACTATGGGTTTGCACAAGCACATAAGCGCGGCATGGAAGAAGCCCAAGGAGGGTATCCCCTCCAGATACAGGATAGACAGGATGGCAGGATGGAGGAAGGAACCTGTCTTCATGAGGGTCGACAAGCCTACGCGGATAGATGCTGCTAGGAGAGTCGGCTACAAGGCAAAGCAGGGAGTGGTCGTGGTACGAACCAGAGTTCGACGCGGTGGCTTGAGGAAGGGCAAGATCCACATGAAGAGGAAACCCTCCAAGGCCGGTATCAAGAAGATCACGATGGGGAAGTCCATTCAGAGGATAGCCGAGGAGAGAACTGCTAGGAGATATCCCAACCTAGAGGTCCTCAACTCTTACTGGGTCGGCGAAGACGGCAAGAACAAGTTCTACGAGGTCATCATGATCGACCCCGAGCATCCCGCAATCAAGTCTGACAAGGATATGGGTTGGGTCTCAAGCGGCTCGAGCCACCGAGGACGAGCATTCAGAGGCAAGACAGGAGCCGGCAAGAGAGGACGAGGACTACTGAACAAGGGCAAGGGCGCAGAGAAGCTCCGCCCAAGCCTGAAGGCGAACAAGAACCGCGGAAAGTAACCGGCCAATCCGTCAGATTGATGCCGAATGATGAATGGCATCACGCTATGGCGGACCGTCACGCATCGGAAATCAGGGGTTTACCGGTCATCATCCCTGACGGACGTCTCCTCGGAACGGTTCATGACACGGTGATTGATGTGAACAACTGGTCATGCACGCACATATTCGTTTCAGACCCTCCAGATGCATTGGTCGAGGGAAGGACGCATGTCGCCGTCCCATGGACATGGGTTAGATCAGTAGGGGACGTGGTTCTATTGCGATGGTTCCCACAGACCCCCATACCTCGAAATCTCTAGACTCAACGTTGAACTTTCATGCGATATCGTTCAAAAGGGGAGGGTGAACCGGAATACGATGATGCGTTGGGTCAGCGTATTGGTAATCGCATCACTCATGTCAACGGTCGTTTCTGTCGAGGCAGCTTCTACGAAGGGGGTAATTTCCTGCACCAACTCGAATCTTGATTCTCTTCCTGATAATTGGACCGTAATGGATCAAGAATGCATCCGAGTCGATCTAGGCACACACGAACCAGGGACAAACTTAGTCTTCGAAATCAATGCGGACCAGGAAATTGACATTCTCTTGTTCCCATCAAACACCGTTTCCGTTTACCAGAATGAGCAATCATACAGGATTGACTCCGTTTGGGTCGCAGAATCGGTATTCGAGTCATTCAGCGGGACGGGGGAGTGGCACTGGCAGACTCCCGAAGACAGGGGGCCAACTAGGTGGTATCTGGTGATGGACAACCTCGCCCATCCCCAGGATTCCGGAGAAGGTGACCAGGGAGGACTGCCAGTAGAGATCGATCTAGATGCAGGCGTAATCCAGCCAGAGCAGTTCACTCTCTCTGACTCTATCCACAGGGTCGAACCCGGAGACTACTCAGTCGTCCATGGCCCCTTCACAGTCGACGAGGGGACGTTCGTGGAGATACATGCACGGACAATGGCCGGCGAACCCGACATCTTCGTGATGTCCGAGAGTGCCTTCTCTTACTACTCTCCAGAATCGAACTGGTCATCTTCTCTCAGGTTTACCTCGGCCGATATGCTGCTGGTCTCCGGTGAAAGATACCTGCCATGGGAAGCAAGCGATCTCGAGGGAGAGAATCTGTACATCGTTGTGGACAATCGACAGGGTCCCGGAGGCGGTGGCGCTGGTACATCCAATGCCGCCGTAACTGTCACTGTAACCCTCACTCCGGTGCTTGCACCGTCCATCTCGAGCCAGTCGAACCTCGACTCGGTTGATGTCGGCGCACTAGTGAACCTCTCTGCATCAAACACTCCGAACAAATCCGACCAGATACCAGACTCCGGCTTTTCGTGGGACATCGATGGCGACGGAGTTAGCGACGGGGTGGGGCAGTCTCTTGAGCACCTCTGGGAGGAGCCAGGAAACTACACCGTTCGGCTTTCCGCAATATCGGTCGACTCCAGGAGTGCTAGTGCGTCCAGGTCCGTAAGAGTGGTCGACATGTCCGCCCCATCAGTCTCCCTTGGCGTGACGGGGGAGATCACCAAGGGATTCGGAGAACAGGTTTCGATCAGTGCTTCTTTCAGTGACAACTGGGGTGTGGAGAGCCTCGATTGGATGGTGGATGGGCAGATAATTTTCTCAAACTACTCAATCACCGACCAATATTCGACACTAGTGCTGCAAGTCTCAGAGGAATACTCGCCAGGCTCTCACGTGGTATCCCTAGTCGTCAGAGATAGGTCTGGGCTGTCCACGCAGGAAGACGCAATTGTGAATTTCATTGACGTCACAGCACCCGTCGTATCACAGTACGAAACCCAGATCGAGGTGAACTACGGCGATCCTACCATTCTGCAGATCTTCGCTCAGGACAACCAATCCGAGGGTCTGGACTACACATGGACAATAGGGCAGGGGACGGACAACGAGATCCAGTTCAGCGGCCCTCTCGTGATCTATGAATTCAGCACCGAGGGCCCCACCAATGTGGTATGCAGGATCGAGAATGACGCCGGCCTGACATCGTATGCAGAGATCCTTGTTATCGTCAAGGAGAGCGAATCCAGCAATGGCCTAACTTGGCAAGCGATAGCGGCCATTTCAGCAGTACTGGTAATTATCACTTCAGGTGCTGCCTTCTTCTTGTACAACTCAGCAGTTAGAAGAAGGATGTCAGAATTCTCAGATGCCGCAAATGTAGAGGACGAGGAGGAACCACCGCAGCCTCCTTCCCCGCAAATGCAGGCGCAGATGTGGAGTAGGGAGGATGCATCCCCATTCCAACCCCCCCAAGAAACGAAAAGCCCGCAGACCGCAGATGAGATGTTCGATTTGCTCGCAAACCTCCCTACTTCCCAACAGGAAACGAGAGTTCCCGATGAATTGGGGGCGGCGCTTCTCGATGACCTTCAAACAACCCAGGAGGAGGTGGAAACCGAAACCCCAACTGGGACGGCGATTAGATCGAATTGCAGCAAATGCTCCAAAGCATTCGAGATCACATTGCCCGAAGGACTCGAGGCTGCTTACACAAACTGCCCCCACTGCGGCTCCGAAGAGATGGTCGGCACTGGCTGACTTCTTGAAACCGTGATATTCAGAGTTACAAGAAGGGCAATACCCTATAGCGCACCTCTAAGAGGTGCGTTCCATAATGGTGCGAGAACCGCATTCCGGGAACCCCCTCCAAGGTTCGGCAAAGGCCACCATAATCCTGGCAGTGATTTTCGTATCCCCATTTCTGTTGCCCTTCGCCAGTGTGAACGGGGAGCCTAGATTCGAATCCAGCGACTTCGGTGTTCTCGATGAACTCAATGACATGCTTGATGAGAGGAACTCATTCCTAGGCTCAAACGACGTTTCTCCGTTGGCAGAATCAAGAATTGATGCTGTTCGGGACTCAGTCACTACTTCTGATCCGAATAGTCCAATTTCTGACATCGGGCCAACTATCGAAGGGCTCTCCTTGAGTAGCACTTCGCCCCCCTCGCCGGATCATCCGGCCCCCTACGATCTACTGCTGACAGGAGGGAACAACCCTGGGATGGTTGACAACATCTGGCAGACTCTATTCAACATTACAGACTACGTCATCTGGACACAGTACGTGGATGACAACGGACAAATTACCGAGCAGTACCAGGTAGTCTCATTCACCGCATCTCTGCTGTCCATCATTAACACCAACACAGAGGCGCTGCTACATTCTGTGGATGTCGATGGGGATGGTGATGACGACATCCAAGTGGGATTGTCCGTGGACGTAGAATTCATCGGCGGTTGGGGGATTGAGGGAGGCACTCTATGGATTGAGCCAGGAATTCAATTCACGGTCAGAGACGTAGGAAACAGCGCCTCAGATACAGACTGGGATAACATGGAATCACTCCATGTTTCCCTGATCAAGGCATTCTCCTACTCGGCTTCTGATTCACTCCTGAATCTCGGCGATGGCGAGAGCTATGTTTGGGTAATAGACTCCAGATTCACCTCTCCCCCAAATGACTTCAAGTTCGAGGTGGGTATTGAGAAACTGTACTTCGACCTAGCTGGGACGGGCCAAGACTTCGCTTCGACCCTACTTGCAGCAATTACCGACCCATTCGGACTCACTGACCCCCCAGAAGAGTCCGGAATCACTTTCGCTTCCATAGCCGCACCATATTCCCTCAGGTTCGATAATGGCGGTCAGGACGAATGCTCGGAGAGTTACAACACATCGGAACTCTACACCAGGACATCTCTGGATATCTCATGTGGGGTATCTGCAGGATTCGGATATATCCACTATTCGCCCCCCAAAGACAACTCAGACAGGGATATGTGGGAACTCGCATACATAGAAGCGAGATTCCACCCCCACGGCGAGTCAAAGAGGCTGCCTAGCTCCGTCGAGCTTGTAGTAAGAACAGATAGCGTTCTCCCCACATCAGGGGGGCTAACCGGAGAGAAGAGCCTCACCACTCTTGAGTACTGGGCGGATAGGAGATCGGACATGCACATCCACTTCCACGAGGATCGTTCCGACATGCCCGAATCTGAGTCAGATGGGTCATTCGGCAATACCACAGATTCCGTTGGCTGGTTCAGGGGCATGCCTGCGGGAACCCTGTCAGACGCTCAGATAGAGAGGGCATTCCGGATGCTGGGTTCCGTGGACCAGCCAGAACTGCCCGGAGACATCCCAGATAGGCTCGGCCTGATAATCGGAATCAAGAACTTCACTCGCGACAATAGCCAAAACGTCGATGACCCAACTCTGCCAGTGAATCCAGCCGACCCACCAGAGAGCCTGATTGTAGTAAGATCAGTACAGCCAATCCAAGAGTTGGACTACACGTCATGGTTCTCCCGGGGGGGAGATAGCCAGGATCACAGAAGAATCCACATATTTGCAGATTCAATTCCATCAGCAGTTGCGGTTTACGGGTCATTCGGACTGGGCGGATCACCAGAATCCAACAATTCCCTTGACTCGGGCAACAATCTCGACTTCATATCAAAGATCGTTGACTCAGTCCTCCTAAACCTGGTCGATGTTTTCCTCGATATTGGGAGCATCCTGAATGAGGTCCCATCCACATTAGTTGAGCTGATTGGCGGAAGCGTCGATGCAGGGGGGATCTCCGGGAGGGAGATTCACCTCCTAATGACGGACAATTGGCTTTCATCAAGAAACCCAAGCCCGCTCTCGGAACTTTCGATGCAGATCGGCTCATCAGACCATCCGACTTCTACTGGGAACCACGTCATCCTCGCCAAGGACCGTGGACTAGGGATGATACAAACCGATCACGGCCCCAAGGACCCACTCGTCCCAATCGCAGCCAGCGTGAACTTCTCCGGCCTGCAGGCCTTCTCCCTGGTGGGTGACAACTCCTCCGATGCTCAAGAGCTAACCCTGAGGACAGTCTCCAATGAGGATATCAGGCTGTCCTACATCAACCACCGGTCGTCTTCCCTGGATGACCCAGAGTACCAGTCTGCATGGCTATCCGACATACCCAACAACATCACAATCTCAGTCTCTCCCGGCGGCGTCGATTACTCCGCGTCTTCTGAAATAGACTCAATCGTATACACGGGCTACGACGGCTCCCACCGTCAGGCTGTACGGGTATCCGGTTTCCCTAGCTCGTTTTCAACAACTTCTGGCTCGGTAGTTTCCTGGTCATCGGACTCAGTAATCGACTTGATCGAGGCCCAAATCAGTGACTCGGCAGCTCCAATGTCCATGAACGGGGATCATTTCCTATTCCACCACGACCCCATCAGCGACACCTCGTCCCTTTCAGCTACAGTTTCAGGGGTTAGTGAGATTGGATGGATCCCACCTCTAGAGGAGGGGGCATCTGGGGAAGCCGGCATTGGGACAGCATTCGCCACCATAGAGGGAAGGAACGCAATGCGGATTAACATCGGGAATGCTCCCTCCAGCGAAAGCCTCCCATTGAACGTGATAGCCGAGATCGACCCACTCCCTTCGAGCCTATCTGTCGAGATTCCCACTGGTTCGGATTCAGGCCCCTCTCTCGACATCCCCGAACTCAACTCCTCACAGGGAATGACAGGGGTCGCGTTCTTCATTGGAGGATTCTCAGACCTCGGAAGATCTGTGAACGGCGTCCTTTCCGGAATTACCACCGACATCTCAACCGGATCTAGCACCGGAGAGGGGAACTTCTCATTCTCCCTCGGGCTAGAGGCCGACTCAATTTTCGATCTAGTCGTTGAGTCAAGCATGGGGGCAGACTCGATCGATGAACCAGAGTGGGTCCATGGCATAGTTCTGAATTCTGCACCGAACGGGGTCTCCGAAGGTTTCCACTTGAAGACATGGATTCCAAACCTGCCAGCCTTGGTCGACCTCTCAGTATCAAGAACTATGATTCCCGATGGCGAGGTCTGGGCAGTAAAGATGGGCCTCGAGGGATGGGAACCATTCAATCCAGAGTTTGTAATTGCCTCCAAAGGGGTCAACGGGCAAGATATCTTCCTCACAATTGACGGTCTTGAGGTAGGCAAACCCACCTCGCTATTGGTCGACTCAGTTTTCCGAACAGAGGCCGTGGGAGGGATTACCGAGACCTCCACATCGACCCTTTACTCGATGTCCAATAGACTTGAGTGGTTCCATGCCCTGCTTCTTGACCGTCAGTCGGGAAGTAGGACCGAGATGATGGTTCAGGACATCCCAGAGTCAGTCGAGATACAAGCAAGCCTAGGCAACGCCATCTCGATGGACGTGACGGTCCCCGAGCAGTTTCGACAGGGAGACCTTGGCGTGGGCTCGATCATGATTCAGCAGATGCAGTGGATGGATGGCTCGTGGTGGCCTGCTACCATGTTCCTGACCCAAGTGCCCGGGTCCATGAACCTAACAACAGAACCCGACTTGAACTTCGACATCACCCAGAACCTAGCCTTCCAAGGAATGCCAATACTCGACTTCTCTGCTTCCAGCGAGGGAATGTCGCTCTACATAGAGGCCCAGGGGAGGGCGATAAACAGCAAGGGAGACATCGTCCTCATGGCAGAGGGGCTTGCAGACAGGCTATCCATCAAGCCCACCAAATCCTTCGGATTGAACATCAGGTCGAGCGGAGACGGCGTCGATAGGCTGTACTTCAGGGCCACAGACATCCCGACCCTTCCCCCAGTGGTCCTCGAGCAGATGGAGGCTCTTGGGGAGAATCTCAAGAGCGCTAACATCGAAATCCACGAGTTCGGAAGAGTGACCGTGATGATCCCTGGCTACCAGTTGATTGAGGTTTCTGACGTACAAGGGGGCAGGATCATCATCTCTGCCAGAGCTACGGCTGAGGTCAACGGGATCGACGTAGACCTTAGGGGGGTGTTGCTCGACGCACAGGTGACCGGCGGCATCCCCTCCGGCACAACATTGGGGGTCAACGGATTCGCATCCGACCTCTCGTTGCTCAACATGATTCCCGGGTTCTCGGGATCAACTAGCCATTGGATGGCCCCCGAACCAGTATCCTCGGGGATACTAACTGTCTTCGCAACACTGGGGGGGATGGCATGAAGAAACCGAGTGGAATCCTCGGAAAGGCCACTGAAACGGACTCGGATGTCGCTCACGACATCTTGGAGAGGCTAGAGGATGTTTCTGATTCCATCACCCCAAGGCGAGTCGTCTTCGCTTCGATGATGGCTCTACTGATAGCACTGGCATCGATATTCTCGCTCATTTGGGTGGTACCATACGAGAACGTTAACGTCGAAGTCGTATACATGCAGGCAGGATCAGGGCACATTGTCCTCGTGGAGCTAGACAACAAGGGAAGCAGGGCAATCGAGGACGTCAGCCTGACGATCAGATTCCTGGACTCCGAGATGTCGGAGATAGATCGGCACGACTTCTATCTCTCGAAACTCCCTGCTCATAGCTCGATATCAAATACGCCTGCGGACGACCTGGAGCTAGTTGTCCTCGGCCAGTCCGTATGGGAGGATTACTTCATCGAGATTACTTTGGAGTACATCGATAACGACGGTCAGCGAGACCTCCACATCTGGAGCCACCCAGTGGGGGAGTGGACAAGGGAGTCCTTCGTAGACCAGACGCCTTTCGAGATAT
>Ga0315326_10001857_pt1 | contig 11138 bp, 11 predicted proteins | sample M180m32315metaG_FD_203457 | JGI IMG/M metagenome (GOLD analysis project Ga0315326, IMG submission 203457) | Ammonia-oxidizing marine archaeal communities from Monterey Bay, California, United States - M1 80m 32315 | ecosystem: Environmental > Aquatic > Marine > Coastal | place: USA: California... | reverse complement strand
TCTAAAATTGATAAAGCTCAATTAGACGAATTAGGACTTAAACTATCCTGATTCTTTAATTTCTTTTTTGCTTTACTTACCATTGCAAAAGAAAATAACCCTACAAATACGACTAACATTGTTTGTGTAGACCATAATAAAGCTGCAAAACCAATGTGTTCAGGAGATGGAATCCCTGTAAAACCTTCTTTATTCATATAAAAAGTAATTACCATCCCTACCATTACCGGGTACAAACCCACCCCGCCCTGAACTATTATAAATCCAATCGTTCCCATAATAAATGCTGACAGCATTCCATCTAAAGGCATTAAATAAAGATCTCCCCAAGCATAGAAAGGAATCCAAAACATAACCACATATGCCACCCAAATTAAAATTGTATACAAAATATATGACCACCTATCTTCCATTTTGAAAATACTTTTAACTCCACTGACAAATCCTAAAATCATTTTGTTAATTTTCTTTCTAAATTTTAAATTAAAAAACCACAATAAAGCAATAATGCAAAAGCCTGAAACAATTATTATAAGAGTAATATTTGCAACCAATGAAGTAGCGTTGGCACTTCCGTCATTTGAAGAATTTATCTTTTCTGCAAGCATGAAAATATCATCTAAATTATCTAGGTTGATTAATAAAGCAATTCCACAAATAATAAATAAACAAATGAGGTCAATAAATCGTTCTGCTATTATCGAACCAAACCCTTTTTCAAAAGGCACTCCATCGGTAGCCGTCAATACTCCGGCTCTAGAAGCTTCGCCCATTCTAGGAATAACAATATTCATGATATAGCCAATCATGATTGAATTAAATGAATTGAATAAAGAGGGTTTATAACCCATAGGCTTTAGTACATATAACCATCTTTTTGCCCTTGCATAATGGCTGAATAACCCTACTAATAATGATAAAGAAAGTATAAAATAATCTGCTTCCTTGAACACATCAAAAAAAGCAGTTTTCGCTTCATCATTAAATGTATTCCAAAAATACCAGCATATATAGATGCCTAAACATACCGGTAGAACAATCTTTAAAAACTTCAGCAAATAATCTTTCAAAACTTTCTTTTAAATAGAGGGCGAAATTAAAAATTCAAATGATATAACCCTTAATTTAAGGCAATATTGTCAATTAGTCTTACCTGTCCCACCTTAGAAGCAGTAAAAGCCCTCCATTTTGCCTGTCCATCCCCTTTTTTACTTAAGTTATTGGCATTTCTGATCTCAAAATACTCTGTTTGTAGTGTATTACTTAAAAGCGATAAACATTTTTTCTCCAAAGACTCTCTGTAATTAACATTGAAATGATTCTTACAATATTTCAATGTTTTATAAATCTCTATTGCTAGCTTTCTTTGTGATGAATTCAATAATGTATTTCTTGAGCTCATTGCTAATCCATCCTTTTCTCTAATTGTTTCGCAGCCAATCACTTGGGTCTTAAGATGAAACTGCTCAACCATTTTTTTAATAATCAATAATTGTTGGTAGTCTTTTTCACCGAAAAAAGCCATGTCTGGGTTTATTAATTCAAATAACAACTTTACTACTCTGCTAACTCCTTTGAAGTGACCTTCTCTATGAGCCCCCTCCATTACCTTGTCAATCTTATCAAGTTCAAAAACAACTGATTTTTCATCATGATATACTTCTTCAATTGAGCTGGGCACAAATACCATATTTACATTTAATTTTTGTAATAAATCAAGGTCTTTTTCAATATTAATTGGATAGTTTTTTAGATCATTCTCATTATTGAATTGTGTAGGATTCACGAAAATACTAACTACTACTTTGTTAGATTGCTTTCTTGCCATCTCTACTAAAGATAAATGACCTTTATGTAGTGCCCCCATTGTAGGGACAAACCCTACAACACCATTATCTTTTCTATTTACCCACTGCCTAACCCCTAAGTTACTGTAAATCACTTCCATAGCTTGTTTAAAGGATGGCAAAGCTACTTCATTTATTGGTTTTTGTGGATTTTTTTTTATATTTTTGTAGCCTCTTTTTAAATAAATCTGAGATTTAAACATATGGAAAAAAGTAGAATTTTATTTGTAACACAAGAAATTACCCCTTTCCTTAACGAAACAACATTAGCAGAAACCGTAAGAAAGATATCACAGGGTGTTCATGAAAAAGATAAAGAAATAAGGATTTTCATGCCAAGGTTTGGTGTCATCAACGAAAGAAGACATCAGCTTCATGAAGTAATTCGTCTATCTGGAATGAATTTGATAGTAAATGACACTGATCATCCTCTTATCATAAAGGTTGCATCAATACCACAAGCTAGAATTCAAGTTTACTTCATCGATAATGAAGAATTCTTTAAAAGAAAAAGAGTTTTTAATGATGAAGATGATAAATTCTTTAAAGATAATGATGAAAGATCTATATTCTTTTGCAGAGGTGTCGTTGAGACTGTTAAAAAATTAGGATGGAAACCTGATATTGTCCATTGTCATGGATGGATGACTTCTTTATTGCCTTTATATCTTAAAAACATGTATAGAGATGATCCGCATTTTATAAATGCGAAAACCATGTATACAGTATATGATGACGGCAGAAAAGAAAAGCTATCTAAAAAATTCATGGACAAATTAGCCTTTGATGATATTCCGACTGATGGAATTATTCACAAAGACACTCCTACAGTAGACTCTTTAAACTATATAGGAGTTCAGTGGGCTGATATAATTGGCATAGGGAATGACACAATAAATCCTGAATTGGAAAGTTATATTGTAGAAAGTGGCAAGCCTTTATTAGGTTTGCAAGATGAAGATTGTTTAGTAGATGCACATCAGGATTTTTATGACAAAGTTCTCAGCGAGAATGGAGTTCTTGCAGATTAAGCCAAGAACCTTTCAAGGATTATTATTAAATACAAAACACCTAATACTTTCAGTAATTTTAATTGCTTTTGTGTTAGTGTCATGCAATAAAGTTGATTCTTTTGGCTTGCAAGTACAGCCAGAACAAGATCTTCTAGGTATTAATCAAACTGATTCTACAACCCTATTAACTTACACAGTAAAGGAAGACAGTTTACCTTCAGATGAGATAAATGGACCAAATATGTTAGGATCCTCTAATGATCCTTTTTTCGGTACTACAAATGCTTCTGTTTATACTCATATTAGACTAGAACAATCTTATGACTTTCGACCTAATGGAACTGGCTCATTAGATAGTTTAGTTGTTGACTCAGTAATTCTTTATTTAGCTTTAGACGGTTATTATGGATCACTTGGCGCTCAAACATTTGAAGTTTATCAATTAGCAGAAGACCTATGGTTGGATTCTAGCTATTACACCAACTCAACTCTACTAACAAATACAACAGACCTTGTAAGTGCAGGAAGCGGAATAATTGATCCAAACCCGTTAGTTCCTGGCTATGTAAGTGGAGAGCTTGTTGATGAAGCTGTTTTAAGAATTCCATTAAGTATAAACGATTTTGCATGGCCAATTATTAATGAATCTGGAAACGCAACATTAAATGGAAATGACGGAACTAACGAATTCATTGAATGGTATAAAGGTCTTTTCATTACAACGAACAATTCTTCTCCTTCGATTAATCAAGGGTGTATTTACTATACGGATCTCCTTAGCTCTAATTCTAAAATCTCCCTTTATTACAGAGATACATCAGGCCTTTCTACTGAGCATGACACCTTACAATTTGATTTCAATTTAAATTCAAATTGCGCAAGGTTTCATAATGTAACTATAGATCATAACAGTTCTCCTATTGGGGATCAACTTGCTGATTCCACATTAGGTCAAGAAACATTTTATGTTCAATCTCTTGGTGGAGCAAAGGGGAAAATCCATTTCCCATTCTTAGATTACATTAATGATAGCTCATATATTATAAATAAAGCTGAACTGATACTCCCATTTCAATTTTATTTCCTTGATGCTTATTTACCATCCACTGTTTTATACCTTACATCTGAAAATGAAAATGGAGACGATTCCTTTTTACCTGATTTTTACGAATCTGATCATGGTGGCGTTGCAGACCTTAATAACCACTACTATAAATTTAATATAACAAGGTATGTTAACGAAATTGTCGCAGGAAAGTCACTAAACCTTCCTCTAACGATTATTACAAGTGGGTCTGGAATAACAGCCAATAGAGTTATTCTTAATGGCAACAATACTTCAAAAAAGGACAAGCCAAGATTGATACTTACTTATTCAAACTACTAATTAAATGTGTGGAATTGTAGCATATATTGGATCACAACAAGCATATGATGTGATCATTAAAGGGTTAAAAAGGTTAGAATACCGTGGATATGACAGCGCAGGTATTGCATTGCACAATAAAAGCTCTTTAAATATCTATAAAAAGCAAGGCAAGGTCTCTGATTTAGAATCCCATATTGACGGACAAGACGTTAGTGGCTCAATTGGGATTGGACATACTAGATGGGCTACCCATGGACCACCTAATGATGTAAATGCACACCCCCATACATCTGGAAATGAAAATTTTTCTTTAGTTCATAACGGAATTATTGAAAACTATTCTGTGATAAAAAAAGAGCTCACGCAAAGAGGTCATAAATTCAAAAGTGACACTGACACAGAGGTTCTCATTCATTTGATCGAAGATATCTATGAAAAAAACGAAGGGTCATTATTTGATGCTGTTAGATTGGCATTAAATGAAGTAATTGGCGCTTATGCAATTGTTGTGATCAACAAAAACAATCCAAATGAGTTAATAGCTGCAAGAAAAAGTAGTCCCTTAGTAGTTGGAGTGGGTGAAGGAGAATATTTCTTAGCTTCTGATGCTACGCCTATTATTGAATTCACAAAAAATGTTGTGTATTTAGAAGATGGTGAAATTGCTCATCTTAGCCTTGATCATGGCTTAAAGCTTAAAACCATAAAAAACCAAGAGAAAACTCCATACATTCAAGAATTAGAATTACATCTAGAAGCACTTGAAAAAGGAGGTTACGAGCATTTCATGCTAAAAGAGATTTATGAGCAACCTCAGTCTATACTAGACAGCATGAGGGGAAGACTAAAACCTAGAAAAAGCATGGTTGCACTAGGTGGCATAAAAGATTATGAAGAAAAGATCGTCAATGCTAAAAGATTGATCTTTGTAGCATGCGGCACCTCTTGGCATGCTGGTTTAGTAGGGGAATACCTATTTGAAGAACTTGCTAGAATTCCAGTAGAAGTAGAGTATGCTTCTGAATTTCGATATAGAAACCCCATAATTAATGAAGATGATGTTGTAATTGCTATTTCTCAATCTGGTGAAACGGCTGATACATTAGCAGCTATTAAGTTAGCAAAAGAAAAAGGAGCCACAATTGTTGGGATATGCAATGTAGTAGGTAGCTCCATTTCTAGAGAAACTCACTGCGGATCATACACACATGCTGGTCCAGAAATAGGAGTTGCTTCCACCAAAGCTTTTACAGCTCAAGTAACTGTATTAACGCTAATGGCGCTTATGATCGGCAAAAGAAAGGGTACTATTCCTGCTGCTAGATTCAATAGGTTATTAATTGAACTAGAATCTGTTCCTGAGAAAATAGAAGCCGTACTTAAACTTGATGCTAAAATCAAAAAGATCTCAGAGTATTATAAAGATTCCAATAATGCATTATATCTAGGCAGAGGCATCAATTTTCCAGTTGCTCTAGAAGGCGCACTTAAACTAAAAGAAATTTCTTACATCCATGCAGAGGGATATCCTGCAGCTGAAATGAAGCATGGCCCTATCGCATTAATTGATGAACAAATGCCTGTTTTTGTAATTGCAACCAATGACTCAAGCTATGAGAAAGTGGTGTCCAATATTCAGGAAGTAAAAGCCAGAAAAGGAATTATCATTGCTGTAGTTACAAAAGGCGACAAAGAAGTGAAAGATGTTGCAGATCATGTTATTGAAATTCCAAGAATTGACAAATCGTTAGTACCCTTAATTGCAACAGTTCCATTACAGCTATTAAGCTATCATATTGCGGTTATGAGAGGGTGCAATGTGGATCAGCCTAGAAATTTAGCCAAATCGGTTACTGTTGAATAATATTATTTAAGATAAGTCTTCACCTCTTCAATTACCTTTTTTGAATTACCAATAAAGATTTGATCATCTATAATAAAAATAGGTCTTTTAAGAAAAGTGTCTTCTTCTAAAAGAAGTTTTTTATAGTCTGATTCAGCAAGAGATCTATCCTTCAATTTCATTGTTTTATATTTAATAGCTCTTCGACTAAAAAGCGCTTCGTAAGAGCCTGACAGCTGAGCCATTTCATCCAGCTGGATTTCTGTTATTTTTTCTGATCTTATTTCTTGAAGTTTACCATTCCATTCTAACTCTTTTAAAATACGCTGACAGGTGCTACATTTACCTAAGTGATATGCTTTTTTCATTTTTCTAAAGTAGAAAAGTCTCTCTATTTCACAACTTAATAAAACTATAAATATTTACTAGATAATTCATTTTATTACTTTAGCCGCCATAAATGTTAAAGCAATATAAATATTACTTTTTATTACATAGCGTAATCCTCATTTGGGGATTCACTGGAGTAATAGGTAAACATCTAGACTTTTCTGGGATGGAGTCCATGCCTATAGTAATCTATAGAATGCTTATAGGGTGGGTAACTTTAATGATTTTTATGCTTATCATTGGCCGGACTGTTAAGCTAGATAATAAAGGATTATTTAAAACATTGGGCACAGGGGTTATTATTGCGGCACATTGGTGGGCATTTTTTAAATCAATAGAGCTAGCCAATGTCTCTATTGCGCTCATTTTCATGTCAACTACTGCACTTTTCACCTCTTTTGTAGAGCCCGTCATTGCTAAAAAGAAATTTGACTATAAAGAATTATTAATGGGGATCATAGTAGTGATTGGAATTGCTATCATTATTAATGACCTTTCTTATAATTCTGACCATGAATATTTCTGGGCCATAAGCCTAGCTTTATTATCTGCATTTTTAGCTGCTATATTCTCTGTGATCAATTCCGTGTTGGTAAAAGAATATGATTCTCAAGCCATTACTTTATATGAATTGATTGGTGGTTTCACAGCCATTACTTTAGTCACTTTTTTTCTTGGAGAACACGAGCTAAGCGACTTTAATATTTCAATTTATCAATTTATATTACTATTTATATTAGGTTCAATTTGCACCTCTTTTGCTTTTTTAATGGGTGTATATATCATGAAGTTTATTCCTGCCTATACTGTAAACCTTTCAGTAAATATGGAGCCCATCTATGCCATTGTATTAGCACTTCTTTTTTTCGGAAAAAAAGAAGTGATGAGCTTTAATTTTTATATTGGAGCTTCAATTGTTGTGGGAACAATTCTATTAAACGCTTATTTCAAAAAAAGATCTCGAGCAATCCAGAACAAAGAAAAGTAATAGCTTTATTTTATTTTTAATAATATTCCGGAATATAGCTGCTGTATGTTAGCAGGACCTTGAATTATAATATTAGTAAACCCCAACTCATCTCCGCTATTTGATTTGCTTATAGCTGACCTCATTTGACTAGTTAAAATATTGCTATTACTACTAAAGGTTTGCTTATTAATTACTAGATCAAAAGAAAGAACATTGTAAGATACATTTAATGGATGGAATCCTAAGGATACTATTAATTCAGCATTTAAAGCACTTTTTACATCTATTACCCCACCCGTTCTACCACCGAAATAAGCAGTTGGGGCAGGCAATAGAGATATTCTAAATTCTGATTTACCTAAATAGATCTTTTGTTCGTTTTCATTAAAAATATACATAGAAATATATGCAGTATTTCCTCTCATAACTTTTACTATATAGTTGCCTTCAAAATCACATTTTTCAGAAATTGAACAATTAATACATTCAACTTTAATATCTTCTTTTGAATATCCATTAGGAGGAATAACTTTAATTTTATTGTTCCAGCCTTTATAAAGGACATTAAATTCTGAATTAAAAATATATGATACTGAATCTTTTTTGGTAACCTTAATAGAGTTTTTTGAATCTTGAGCTGACAAGCTAAAGGAAAAGAATAGAATAAATACGAATATTAGTTTTTTCATGTTTTAATTAATTATACGTATAATTCCTAAAAACAATAAAGAAACACTTACTCTATTCAGTATTTATATTCCACATAAAAACATGATCGTTATTGGCGAATTTCTCAAGATCTTTAGAGAAAATAATAATTCCCAGATCTGCTAATATTAAAAATCCTGCTCCTCCTAAAGTAACTGCATAAATCACAGGTACCTTAGGGCTTGTCCCTAAATAGAGTCGATGTACCCCTAACAAACCCAGAGAAACATCAAAAACAGCAGCATTAACCTTTGAGTGTTTGCCTTTATCTTTATGTAAATTGAAAACTTTTTTAAGTCGCTTTTTCCTCACCTTAGGAATATCAGATGTGTAAGCATTCATTGAAAGCAATACAATCATTCCTATAGAAAAAATTCTTAGCAATTTAAATTCATTTATTTAGCAGCACTGAAATTCTCTTCAACTTTATCCCAATTAATTACATTAAAGAAAGCCGCAATATAATCTGGTCTTCTGTTCTGATAATTTAAATAATAGGCGTGTTCCCACACATCCAGGCCTAAAATAGGAGTACCTCCACAACCAATTCCTGGCATCAATGGATTGTCCTGATTAGCAGTTGAACAAACTTCTACTCTTCCACCTTCATGTACACAAAGCCATGCCCATCCTGAACCAAATCTTGTAGCCGCTGCATTAGCAAAAGCATCTTTAAAAGCATCAAATGACCCAAAAGCATTAGTAATTGCATCGGCCAATTCTCCTGTAGGTTCCCCACCTCCATTAGGAGACATTACCTCCCAAAACAAGCAATGGTTAAAATATCCTCCACCATTATTTCTTACTGCACCATTAGACATATCAAGTCCTTTTAAAATATCTTCGACTGAGCTGCTTACTAGATCGGTTCCTTCTATTGCAGCATTTAATTTACTAGTATATCCTGCATGGTGTTTACCATGATGGATCTCCATTGTTCTTGTATCCATATTAGGTTCTAATGCATCGTGTGAATAAGGTAATTCAGGTAATTCAAAAGCCATATCATTAAGTTTTAATTGTAAAAAATTCTAGTTATTAATCTTAATACAAATATAAACATTTGCATATTTGACTAACTTAATTAAAAAAATTAATAAAAATGATTAACCAGCCGCTTACTCATGAATATTTTATGAAAAGAGCTATAACAGAAGCGCAGTTAGCTTATGAAAAAGATGAAGTGCCTGTGGGAGCTATAATTGTTTCAAAAAACAAAATCATTGCCAGGGCTCATAACCTCACTGAACAACTTACTGACTTTACAGCACATGCAGAAATGCAGGTTTTTACAGCAGCAAGTGAATACCTTCAAAACAAATATTTAACAGAGTGCACATTATATGTAACATTAGAACCCTGTGTGATGTGCGCAGGAGCAGCATTCTGGACCAGGATCGGAGAAATTATTTATGGGGCAAAGGATGAGAAAAGGGGTTTTCAATCTATTAACAACAAGATCATTCATCCTTCAACTAAAGTGTCTGGAGGAATACTTGCTGATGATTGTTCTCAACTACTTAAATCCTTCTTTATAAATAAACGCATAAACCCTAATTAAGAAGTATATTATAATATTATAAATCCACTTTTTTTTATTTACTTTTAAAGCTATAATACTTAAAAGCAACATTAAATGGAAAATGGTCATTCAAAGAATTCAGTTCTTTCACCAACAACCAATGATGTTAAATATGGCTTCATAATAGACAATAGAAAATGTATTGGTTGTCATGCCTGTACTGTTGCTTGTAAATCCGAACATGAAGTTCCAGTTGGAGTAAATAGAACTTACGTAAAACAGGTCGAAAAAGGGATTTTCCCAGAATCAAGAAGATTGTTCTCAGTAATGCGTTGTAATCATTGTACTAATGCCCCTTGCGTAAGTATTTGCCCTACCGAGGCACTATTCATAAGAGAAGATGGAATTGTAGATTTTGACAATGACAGATGTATTGGATGTAAATCTTGTATGCAGGCTTGCCCATATGATGCGCTTTATATAGATCCAGAAACAAAAACTGCAGCAAAATGTAATTACTGTGCTCATAGAGTTGATGTAGGTCTAGAACCAGCCTGCGTAATAGTATGTCCTGAAGAGGCCATCGTTTCGGGAAACATGAATGACCCGAAATCTGAAATTGCTGTGCTGCTTTCAAAACATGATGTGAAAGTTAGAAAAAAAGAAAAAGATACTATCCCAAATTTATTTTACATAAATGCACAAGATGAATCTTTAATCCCTTCAAAGTCTGAACCTTCTAATCAATACATATGGAATTCTCAATCTACAGGAGTTGGGCATTTTTCGAAATTTGCAGAGTCCTTAACTAAAGGTAAAAGTCTTTTAGAAATGACTGAACAACTAGACCCAAAACTTTTTTCAGCAGATGAAATAACGGCTAAAAAAGAAAGAAAAACGTCTGTTGAAGTATTAATGGAAAAATCAAAAAGGGTTTTTGACACTCCAGATAAAGGTATACTTTGGGGTTGGGAAGTCTCTTCCTATGTTTGGACTAAAGCCATATCAACTGGTTCATTTCTAATTGCGTTTTTGAGCCTTTTCTCTAATTTCTCTTTTCAAGGGGATTATACAGGGCAATTGGCTTTAAATATTAGTAATGCAACTACAACCTTATATATTGGAATTGCTGCTGGCTTATTTTTTCTAACTATTACAGGTATATTATTGATAATGGACTTAGACCAGCCTAAACGATTTTTATTTATTTTATTAAGACCGCATTGGAAATCCTGGCTAGTTAAAGGTGGATATTCTATTACTATTTTTGGTATCTGTTTATCTCTAAGTGGATTATTAATATTTATGGATGTAAGTTTAAAGTATCAATTTATCGTTTTAAGTATCACTTCTGTTTTTGCAATTATCACTTCTATCTATACCGCTTTCTTGTTTAGGCAAGCTAAAGGTCGCGACCTTTGGCAAAGCCCATTATCTGCTTTTCATATGCTTGTTCATAGTTTAATGGCAGGGTCT
>Ga0315326_10001850_pt1 | contig 11164 bp, 10 predicted proteins | sample M180m32315metaG_FD_203457 | JGI IMG/M metagenome (GOLD analysis project Ga0315326, IMG submission 203457) | Ammonia-oxidizing marine archaeal communities from Monterey Bay, California, United States - M1 80m 32315 | ecosystem: Environmental > Aquatic > Marine > Coastal | place: USA: California... | reverse complement strand
TCTACTTATTTTACCAGCATCAGTGATGCTTTATAATCATAATATTGGATTATTAGCAGGAGCTATATTTGTATTTCTTTCTTTTGCTATAATGTTTGCAGGTATTCGGGCAAGTTCTTCTGCATATCGTACAATATACATTGATAGCTACGGCGCTTAATATTTTTAGCAAATAGAATAATAATAGGTGTCCTATGTGTATGTGTGGTATTGATAGCATCTGATGACATGCAGGCTTATTTTGAGGATTTGGAAAAAAAAGCAGATACTTGTTATACATTAGTTGAAAAAGTTAGGAAAGCAGGTTTTGACCCTTCCGACTCACCAGAGATACCTCGAGCTAAAGATTTAGCTGAAAGAGTAGAGGCACAGGTAGGTCCTGAAGGTATAGCGCCTAGAATAAGGGAAGTGTCAGAAGAAAACGATCGAGAATCTACGGCCTTAATCATTGCGAAAGAGCTTGCTGGAAAGCTCAAGTCTGAAATAGGGTTAGAGAAAGCATTAGAGCAGGCAGTTAGAACATCATTATCAATTATTACTGAAGGAGTTTTAGTGGCTCCAACAGAAGGTGTAGTCAAAGTAAGTACACTTGAGAATAGCAATAATACAAAATGTGCTTCTATATATTTTGCAGGACCTATACGTGCAGCCGGAGGGACTGCTCAGGCATTATCAGTTCTAATAGCTGACGTTGTTAGAAGAGAATTAGGGTTAGATCCATATATTCCAACACCTGCTGAAATTGAAAGATATAAAGAAGAGATTCCACTTTACAAGAGAGCCGTAAATTTGCAGTATGTTCCGAGTCCAGAAGAGATACACACAATTGTGACGTCTTGTCCGATTTGTGTCACGGGAGAGAGAACTGATAAACTTGAAGTTGCAGGTAATCGTGATTTACCTCGTGTTGAGACTAATTCATTAAGAGGTGGAGCTTGTCTTGTTTTAGCTGAGGGTCTTTGTCTCAAAGCTGCTAAAGTATTGAAGCACGTAGATAAATTGGGTATAAGTGGTTGGGATTTTTTGAGAACTTATACTGAAAAAAAGCGTAAATCAGCTTCAGGTAATGTCAAAGAACATAAATATTTGAAAGATGTTTTAGCAGGGAGACCTATTTTTGCATTTCCAGATAAGCCAGGAAGTTTTAGATTACGATACGGCCGCTCAAGAACTGCAGGTTTGGCTTCAATGTCGTTGAATCCTTCAACGATGCTAATTCTTGATTCATTTGCGGCGATTGGGACTCAATTAAAGCTTCAATTACCAGGTAAGGCTACAGCCTCTACTCCTTGTGATACAATAGAGGGTCCATCAGTAATATTACACAATGGTAAGTTTACTAGACTTGATAATTATAATGAGGCTTTGAAAGTAGTTGATCAAGTTAAGGAGATTGTTGATTTAGGAGAACTTTTAATTCCAGTAGGAGAATTTTTAGAAAATAATCATCCATTACAGCCATCAGGATGGTGTGATGAATGGTGGGATTTGGTGGTTAAATCTAAGGGAATTGCAGAATACAAAGGAGATTTTACCTTTGATTCAATCTATAATTTTTGTAAAAATAATGATTTGCCGTTGCATCCTAAATTTACATTTAATTGGGCCGATTTAGATTCTAAAGAAATTATTGATCTTCGTAATCAACTTGTGCGTAATGGTTCAGAAGTAATTAAGAATAGTTTTTCACAAATTTATAAAGAAATATTCATCAAACTTGGCATTTTCTTCGAGGTTAAAGATAATTCGATAGTTTTAGATGATGGTCATCAACCACTGATTACTTTGTTAGGTATAGACAATGTAAATGGTATTTTATCACTTAAAAAGATTGATGTAGATTCTGAGGAGTCATTAACATTGGTATCTAAATTATCAGAAGTTTTGGTTAAATGTAAATCACCCACAAGAATAGGAGCTAGCATGGGTCGTCCTGAAAAGGCTAATGAGCGTAGGCTAAAACCTCCTCCTCATGTTTTGTTTCCTTTGGGAGATTCTGGTGGAAATCAGAGATTAATTAATACTGCATTGAAAGAAAGGCCCTATCGTAGGGGCTTTACTCAAGGTAAGTTAGGTTCTATTGAAATGGTAACTCAATTAAGATATTGTAAAAAGTGTAACAAGGAGACAATAACTCTAAGATGCTGCAATTCATTAACTATGGTTAAAGAGGATGCAAGAAAGAGGGTAGTAGATGTATCTGAGATAGTGACAAAGGCTATGAATAATACAAAAGTGGGGATTCTACCTAAAGTAAAGGGAATTAAAGAATTAAAGTCAGGACCTAAGATTCCGGAAGCTTTAGAAAAGGGAATACTTCGTTCAAAATATGATTTAAGAGTTTACAAAGACGGAACACTTAGGTATGATATGATTGATTTGCCTATTACTCATTTTTATCCAAGAGAGATTGGTTTATCTGTTGAAAAAGCACTAGAATTAGGATATAGCAAAGACACATATGGAAATATTTTGGAATCTGTAGATCAACTTTTGGAATTAAAAGTTCAAGACTTGATTGTTTCAAAACATTCAGGCCCTTGGCTCATCAAAGTGGCAAATTTTGTTAATGATGAATTAGTAAGACTCTATGATTCTGAGCCATTTTATGATGTAAATGCAAATTCAGATATGCATGAATTAATAGGTAATCTTTTAATTTGCTTGAGTCCACATACTTCAGCTGGCGTTCTAACTAGGTTAATAGGTTTCACGTCTGCAAAAGCTCAATACGGTCATCCTTTTCTTCATGCAGCTAAGAGAAGAAATTGTGATGGGGATGAGGACTCAATAATGCTATTACTTGATGGTCTTCTTAATTTTTCAGATAGTTTTGTGCCTACAACAAGAGGAGGTACTATGGATATTCCAAGGGTTCTGTCCACACGAATAGATCCAACGGAAATAGATAGTGAAGCCCATAATGTTGAGTTAAATTCAGAATATCCTTTGGAATTTTACGAACATTCTGAGAAATGTTCTAACCCTACAGAAGTACTTGAATATCTTGATATTGTTTCCAAAAGGTTAGAAAGTCCAGAACAATATGAGGGTTATTCATTTACACACTCATCATCAGATATTAATTTAGGCCCTAATGAATCACGATATGTTACTTTGGATTCGATGAAAAGCAAGGCAATAGCATCTCTTGAATTAGCTAAGAAAACAAGGGCTTCAGATGCCACTTATGTAGCTGAACAAACAATTGAGAAGCATTTTATTAGAGACATAATAGGAAATCTTCGTTCATTCTCCACTCAAGGAGTCAGATGTAAAAAGTGTAATACTAAATATAGAAGACCTCCATTGAAAGATACTTGTGTATGTGGTGGTTTACTTCAACTAAATATATCTCCAGCTTCGGTTGCCAAATATAGAAAAATAGCTGGTGAAATAGCTGAAACATACGGTTCAAGAAAATTTATCAAACAAAGGTTAGAATTAGCATTTAGTTCTATTGAAGAAACATTAGAAAATGAACAAATTAAGCAGATGGATTTAGGGGCCTTTATTTGATAAATTTAGTAGATACTATAAATTCAACAAATACTTGGCTTTCACATTTTAAGAATAAGGATTTTGATTCAATAATCTCTCTGAGTCAATCGAAGGGTTTTGGAAGACGAGGTAGGGTATGGGAATCTGATTTCGGGGGTTTATATTATTCTCTAATTTTACCTCATAGGAAGTTACTGCCTCTTGTAATTGGAGTATCTGTTGCAGTGACTCTAGGTAGAAAGAATATAGACGTTAAATTAAAATGGCCAAATGACATATTAGTGAATGGAAAAAAATTAGGCGGAATTATATGTCAATCAGAATCTAAAGGTACCATAGTAGGTTTGGGAATAAATATAGAAAATAAGCCTAATTTGGCTACTTCAACTAACTTGCAACATTTAGGTTATCATATTGATAAGTTGTGTTTTGTTCAAGAGTTAACTGAGGAAATTAAGTATTTCATGAAATGTGATGATTCTGAAATAATTGACAAGTTCTTATCTTATGATTTTTTAATTGGTAAATTAGTTAATTGGGATGGTGAGAGTGGGATTGTTGAGTCTATATCTGAAGAGGGTTGTTTAGTAGTTAAAAAAAGCAATAATGAGTTAATCTTTTTAACCGAGGAAGTTCACCTAAAATGATTAATTGGAGTGAAGAATCTTTTCATCCAATAGTAAATCTACCTGATGAGTATAAAATTTTAGATTTGACAAAAGGTAATTGGGAATCTAAAGGAAGTGATTTTTCAATAGGAAAATATGATGAACTTAGGCCTAATATGTATACTACACAATTATTCAAAAATATACGTAATGTTCACGTAGGTGTAGATATAGGAGGTCCAATCGGAACGCCTTGTATGGCCTTTATGGATGGCAAGATTCATAATTTTGGATATAATCCAAAAGCTGGCGATTATGGAAATGTAGTAATAACAGAGCATAAAATTGGAGGTAAGAAATTTTGGGCACTTTACGGCCATCTTGATTCGAAGTCCATTAGAGGCAAGATACAGGGTCATTTTTTTGAAAAAGGAGAAATATTGGGTCATTTTGGTAGCGAAGAAGAAAATGGTGGTTGGGATCCCCATTTACATTTCCAATTATCTCTTGTTGAGCCTGAAACACATGATTTACCGGGTGTAGTTTCAAAAGAGGAACGAAAATCCGCACTTGAAAAATACCCAGATCCTAGATTAGTTCTTGGTCCAATATATTGAATTAATAACTTTTTAATTGGGTATGTTTAATACGTTTTTATGCGAAACATAACATTGTTTATGGTATCTATGATATTGGCTTCGGCAGGCTGCTTAGATAGTCTCAAGGAAGATTTAATTTCTTGTGATAATCGTGTTGGTGATTGTAGATATGAGATTCTTCAGAATGGTAAATATTCAAAATTACATATTGAAATAAGTTATGTTTCAGATAATGAACCTAGTTCCGAGGCTCTTGATTTACTTCGGCAAAGAATAAATGAAGTAACAGATAAAACGTCTGTAACTATTAGTCAAAATAGTTTTGGAAGTACGGATGACAGTTATTCACTTGAAGAAATAATAGAAATAGAAAATTTGCAGCGTGAAAGGTATAAGAGTGGTGATGAATTTGTTATTTACATATTATATCTTAATGGTGAATTTGAGGATAATGATAAGACCTTAGGATTAGCCTACAAAGGTTCTTCTTTTGTTATGTTCCAAGAAAAAATAGAAGATGCAGCTTTTCTTTTAATTTCTGCGCAAGACATTGAAAAGGCAGTATTAGTTCATGAGTACGGTCATCTTCTTGGTTTGGTAAACAATGGATATACCTCTCCACATGACCATGAAGATCCAGATCACCCTAATCATTCTAACAATGAAGAATCAGTAATGTATTGGGCAATTGAAAGTCAAGATCTTTATAATCAATTAGATGGTGAGCCTCCTAATAATTTTGATTCATATGATCTAGATGATTTAAATTTAATGAGGCAGGGTAAATTGTAGTTATTATTTTGCAATACACTCAATTTACGATTATTTATCTATTAGCCATTAGTTTACTGAGCCACATGCCTAATGAGAATATACCAGAGACTACTAGTTCTTTTTCTAACTTAGATAAAGTTTTCCATTATGTAGAATTTTTTATTTTAGGTTTGTTAATACAATTGACATTGACTGAAAGGAATATATTTACTGTGAAGGGAATATATTTTTTTACTATTGTGTTAGGATTTTCTATGGCTTGCATTGATGAACTTCATCAAGGTTTTGTCGAAGGTCGACACAGTTCTGTAGCAGATATGTTATTTGATTTTGCTGGTATACTATCAAGTTTTTTTGTTTTTAAAAACTTCGATTAATTTTCTTACCTTTTCTTTTTATTCGAATTACTTTTCTAGCTTTTAGCTTTGGCTCAAAGGAAACCCATCCTGTGCCTTTTTGCGTGCAATTTGGTTCGTCAGTATAATCTGCTGCCATGATATTTCGCGGCTTGCGAAATCCTTATTTAAAACTAATGGAGAAATAACGTCAGGTGGTGGGAGTAAGCCCCTTTCTGTTAACCAAAATGGTTGGCGACATTTAGCTTTGCTTCCTACCTACCGCTCCCGAGCAGGTCGACGCGGTTACTTGGAATTGCTCCGGCAGGGGTACTCGTTTCATCAAATCCACCACTGACGTCACGTCCGAGACGATCATTCCTATAGTGGGGCTGTGTCGTTTCTGTTGCATTGCCAATCCTCTCGGATTCCTTACGGCTGCCTTGCTCATGGAGAGGGGACTTTCCTCAGCCTAAGGCCGTCGGTCGCCCTCCACCTCCTGACATTGTTTTAATGATGCTAAGGATATATAGTTCACTGTTGGCAGTAAACCCTTATTTACTGGAGATAATCGCAAAAAATGCCAAAGAATGTAGATGCTTCTAAAAATTCACAAGAAAAGAATTCAGATTACAATAAAGCCTATGATAAATGGGTTGAAGATGTGTTACAACCAGCTTTGGCTAAACGCCCTGAAAGAAACAAAGAGTTTATGACGACTTCAAGTCAAAAAGTGGATAGATTGTATACTCCATTAGACAATTTAGGATTAGATTATGAGAATGATGTATCCTTTCCAGGTCAGTTTCCATACACAAGAGGTATTCATTCTACAATGTACCGCGGTCGTTTATGGACTATGCGTATGTTTGCAGGCTATGGTTCTGCAGAAGAAACGAATGAAAGATTCAAATATTTGTTGAGTCAGGGTCAAACCGGTTTGAGTACAGCTTTTGATTTACCAACATTATACGGATATGATAGTGATTCCCCAATGGCTGCAGGAGAATTTGGAGAGTGTGGGGTTGGTGTTAGTAGTTTAGAAGACATGTCTATTTTGTTCAATGATATTCCACTTGACAAAGTAACGACTTCCATGACAATTAATTCACCAGCAGCTATGACATGGGCAATGTATATTGCAAATGCAGAAGGCAGAGGCATACCAAAAGCCAATCTTGGGGGAACTATTCAAAATGACATTCTTAAAGAATATATAGCCCAAAAGGAATATATTTTCCCACCAAATCCCTCAATGAGATTGGTTACAGATACTGTGGAATACGGCACTAAGAATATGCCTAAATGGAACACAATTTCTATTTCAGGTTATCATATTAGAGAGGCAGGTTCAACAGCAGTCCAAGAGCTAGCCTTTACTTTAGCAGATGGTTATGCTTATGCCGATTGGGCCATTGAAAGAGGGCTTAACATTGATGATTTTGCTCCAAGATTTAGTTTCTTTTTCAATGCACATAATGATTTCTTTGAGGAGATAGCAAAATATAGGGCAGCAAGAAGAATTTGGGCTAGAGATATGAAATACAAATATGGTGCTAAAGATCCACGTAGCTTGACTTTAAGATTCCATACACAAACAGCAGGTTGTAGTTTAACTGCCCAGCAGCCTGAAATAAATATTGTTAGAGTTGCTATACAGGCTATGGCTGGAGTTTTAGGAGGAACACAGTCTTTACATACAGATTCAATGGATGAAGCGTTGGCTTTACCTTCAGAAAAAGCAGTTCAAATAGCTCTTAGAACTCAACAGATTATAGCTCATGAATCAGGTGTAGCAAATGTGGCAGATCCTTTAGGTGGAAGTTATTACCTTGAATGGCTTACAGACGATATGGAAAGGCAAGCTCGAGATTATTTTGATAGGATTGAATCATTGGGTGGAGTAGTGTCTGCAATCGAAAAAGGTTTTTTCCAGAAGGAAATTGCGGCGGCAGCATACAAATATCAGCAAGAAATTGATAATAAAGAACGTGTTGTAGTAGGTGTTAATGAATTTACTTCAGATGAACCCGTTGAGATACCAATATTAGAAATGGATCCTGATGGATTTGATAGACAATGTAAAAGACTGAATGATTTAAGATCTAATAGAGATAAAAGTCGTCACTCAGCCAGTCTTGTTGCAATTGAGAAGGCAGCAGAAGGTGATGATAACTTGATGCCACATTTCATTGAGGCTGCAAAAGCAAAGGCAACACTTGGAGAAATGTGTGATGTTTTAAGAGGTGTTTTTGGAGAATATAGAGAGGGATCAGATTTCTGATAATATTTAAATTTGATCATATTTGGTTTAACTGGTAAAAATGCAGCAGGGAAAGGAACTGTAGCAAATATTTTAATGGAAAAAGGTTTTGTTTATCATTCATTGTCAGATACATTGCGTGATGAGCTTAAATTATTGAATAGAGAAGAGACACGAGAAAATTTAATTGGAATAGGTAATAAGCTTAGAGAGGAAGGCGGACCTGGAGTCTTAGCAGATAAATTAATAGGCAAGTTAAATTCGGAAAATAATCATATTGTAGACTCAATCCGTAACCCCTTAGAAGTGGATTCTCTTAGAGAGAAGTCATCGTCTCATGAATTTATGTTGATAGCAGTTGATGCAGATGCAAGATTAAGGTATGAGAGACTTTGTTCTAGAAGTAGAATAGGCGATACAGATTCTTGGGAAATATTTGTAGAGCAGGAAAAGCAAGAGGAAAATAATGATGACCCAAATAAACAACAATTATCAAAGACGATGATTCTTGCAGATTATAACATAGATAATAGTGGAACTCTAGCAGATCTTAAACAGCAAGTTAAAAATATTATTAGCGAATTATAGATTCCATTCATATGTGGTTGTTAACAAAAACATAAAGGCTATTGGCATTAGATGAAATGCCATCCCAAAAGCAACGTTTACAGCCATCCATCTTCCAGCATAATTGTTTGGCATCTCCATTACTTTGTCTACAACTGTGTTCGTTGTATCTACAACTTTTCCCGCAAAGAAACCCACGAACTTTGCCACTCTCTCGTGAGGAAGAGCTTCGCTACCTTTATCTCTTGTATTTTTCAACCAATCACCCATTTGCAACATTCGGTCAACCATTGGCCTATATTTTTGAACATCTACACTTATTAGCTTTACAGCTAAGTTTCTCGTATCCCATACTCTTCTCCAATCTAGATAAGTGTGTCCTACAAAAAATACAATAATTAATGCTATTTGCCAATTTGGAGTTTTTTCCCAGTTTGGAGGAGTTATTGTTAAATCGAAGAATTCTACAACACCATCTTCAGGTTCAAAAATAACAAACCTCATTAGAGCAATAGTTGCAGGAACTAATAAACCTACAGTGAATTTTGCAGCTATGGAGTATCCTTTTGGAATTTCTTTTAATCTTTCAAATAACCATTTTAAATGATGCCCATGAATTTGAATTGCTTTTAATGCAGGTTCTCCCAAAAAAATCAATCTTTGAACGATTGGAATAAAAATTAAGGCATGAAAATAGAGTTCCCATGGCGTATCCCAGCTAAAGTAGTCATTAAACATTCACTATTTTAGTTAAAGGAGGGTGTTAAAAAAAGGACCGAATGGGTGTTTTATGTCTAGAAGACGTGGCAGGCGTTCAAAATTCCAGGAAAAGCTTGCTAGAGATAGAATTAATATTTTATTAACACTGATTAATTCTAATAGATCTGAATCTAATATTAATCCTCAGAAATGCATAACTTTTGTTAAACTTATAGGTAAAAGATATAATCAGCGTTTAGATAAATTGCAGAAGCTGAGGTTTTGCCGTAATTGTAATTCTAAATATGATGGTAGTAACAGTCGTTTTAGAATTTCTAAAAAAGGATGGCGAATAGTTACTTGCTTAATTTGTAGTGAGAGATATAGATTTAGAATTTAGTTTGAATCTATTGTCTTTTGTTCCAGTTCCTTACTATAGCTCACAAGCATATTGTCTACACGTTCATCAGAAAGGCCTAAAATTCTAGCTGCAAGTAATGCGGCATTTTCTCCACGACCAAGTCCTACTCCAGCTACAGGGACGCCAGGAGGCATTTGGACTACTGAAAGCAGAGAATCTAAGTTTGCAGGCGAGCTGGATGAGGTGCATGGAACTCCAATGACTGGTTTTAGGGTGTGAGCTGCTACAACGCCAGGTAAAGCAGCTGAAAGTCCTGCTAAAGCAATGAAAACCTTAGCCTCTGACTTTTCAATAACGTCCACAACTCTTGCCGGTGTTCGATGTGCAGATGCCACAAAGGTTTCAAAAGTAATATTGAACTTTTTTAATATTTTTTCAGCTTTTTGTGCAATAGGCCTATCGCTTGCAGATCCCATGATAATAGTAACTTGAGTCATAATTTTTTAAAAAGAGATGTCGATATAAGATATATGTTGGTATGTGGTCTTTAAGAAAGGCTGTTTTTAGCAATCTGCGCCCGGATGGTGTAGCTTGGAATCACGGAAGCTTGCGGAGCTTCAAACCTGGGTTCGAATCCCAGCCTGGGCGCCATATTCTTTTAATGGATTCCTAATGAGCATTCCTTGTCCCGAGTCATAGCACAGATATTTTTTGCAATTTTTTTGTTAAATTTGTTTATTCCTTTCGCTCAACCATCAGAAGAAATTAGGCCAATACCTCTTACTCACGTTCATTTAGTAGATGATAGGTTGGAAATTGTATACGCAGATGTTACATTATCAGAGGAATTGGGGTTAGTTGAATCTCCGGAAGGCAAACTTGATCTATTTGCTAGAGTTTCTAATTTGGATTCTAGCCATCATGATTTTATAACAAGTATGGGTGGAGTAATTACTTCTAGCTTTGATAGATTTAATACATTTGGATTTATTATTGATATTGAAAAGATTCCGGATACCGTTTATTTACCAGATTTGGAATGGTTAGAAGCAAATGTTCTTTTTTATCCTACTCTAGATAATAGTGTAGAATCTATAGGTACTAGTGAAATTTGGGATGAATTTGGATTTAAGGGCGAGGATACTACTATAGCAATATTAGATACGGGAGTTGATTTTGACCATGAATCATTGGATGATTTAGATGATATATCTTCAACTTATGATCCAAAAATAGCTATTGATTCAAATGGTATGCTTGGATTTTATAATGCAAACACAGATCAGGAATACCCCGATGAACAACCTCATGACTCTGGAAGCCACGGTACTCATTGTGCAGGTATAGCTGCAGGAACGGGAGGTTCAAGCGGACAATATGCCGGCGTTGCCCCTCAAGCTAACTTAGTAGGCGTTATTGCCTTAGATGGGGGTTCTGGTGATGAAGGTGATTTACTT
>Ga0315326_10001849_pt1 | contig 11167 bp, 7 predicted proteins | sample M180m32315metaG_FD_203457 | JGI IMG/M metagenome (GOLD analysis project Ga0315326, IMG submission 203457) | Ammonia-oxidizing marine archaeal communities from Monterey Bay, California, United States - M1 80m 32315 | ecosystem: Environmental > Aquatic > Marine > Coastal | place: USA: California... | reverse complement strand
AAAGCGGGAAATCTGTCTCGTAACACTTTGTTTGCCAATAGGATATAATTATTCTTATCAATGATAAGCACCCCTTCTCGCATACTTCCCAAGGTCGTCTCGATCTGCATCAACCGATCACTGCTCTGCTTATCAAGTCTTTGTATATCAGAGAGAAGCGTATTCAGCTCAGTCAACAGCAAGCTCCAGCCTTCATTCGTACCTCGAAATTCTCGAGAATGCGTCAAAATAGGCGTACGCATTGCCAACGATTCCGAAAGCAAACCGATCCCGGCCTTTTGCTTGAAATACTTGGTTGCGAAATAGACAGCCGCAGCCGTCGCTACTGCGAGGAGAATGTAGAACATCAAAAGCTTTGGCCAACTATCATAATACTATCGGCCTCTAATCATCCGATAGCCTACCCCTCTGACCGTCTCAAGAACAGACGCTTCCTCACCCAATTTTTCCCGTAGACGTCGCATGTGCGTATCAACCGTCCGCGTCTCGATGTCATTTTCGTAGTTCCAAACTTTGTGAAGCAGTTTCTCCCGAGTTTGCACCTTACCCAGTTCCTGCATGAGTAACTTAAGCAAACGAAACTCCGTTGCCGTCAATTCGATCGGCGATTGCCGCACCTCGACGCAGTGATGCTCTATATCCAGGCTAATTCCATTAACCTCCAGAAACTTAGCCTCCCCCTCCTCTACTACCTCTTCACCAGCACGCTTTAACACAGCTAAAATTCTAAGCATCAATTCTTTAGGACTAAATGGCTTACAAACATAATCGTCAGCCCCGTTCTCGAAGCCCTCTATGCGATCACCTTCTTCAGTCTTAGCGCTCAGGAAGATAATCGGAATCGCTTTCAACGCTCCCTCTTGCCGAATCATCCGACAGACCTGCAATCCACTTAGATCCGGCATCATAATATCGAGTACGATCAAGTCCGGTCCAAACTCCCGTGCAGCTTCCAAGGCCTGCCTCGGATCGTTCACGCTACGCACCGCAAAGTCGCTACGCCTCAGATTGTAGCAGAGCAATTCAGTTACGTCATACTCATCATCAACGACCAAAATTTTCCTAGACTGTCCGAAAGCTTCCATTGGATTAGCAGTTATAAAGCTCATCATCCAAAACAATTAGAACCTCATGGCAACCGCCTAAGCGTTACAATTCCGTTACACCTGCCATCTCGATTCACGACTGTTCGGAAAACCTTCAAATATTGCGATCCAGCAACATTTAACAATGAATTATTTTTTAAATCATTATCAATCAGTAGTTTACATTTTACCCAGTGCCACCATAAGAATGCTAACATCCGCAGGATTCACCCCACTCACTCGACTAGCTTGGCCCAAATTCGAAGGTTTCAACTGATTCAATTTCAAAGCGCATTCCTTCTTCAGTCCCCTAACCGTCAAAAAATCGAACTCCCTAGGAACCAAGATTGATTCAACACTATTAAGCTTCTGTACCTGCTTCATCTCGCGCTTGAGATAGCCATCATAACGAACTCGATAAAGAGCTTCCGTCAACACAGGCTCAGACAATCCCCCTATATTTTCAGGCAATTCCAATTCCCCATCGTTTCTCCTAACCAAGGTCGCCCAAGTCTGCTCTCCTCGCCTATTAGACTCCATCCACTTAACCGCTTCTTCAACACCACGCTTTTTATCCTCTATCTTCGCGATACGCGACTCAGACAGCAATCCGAACGATTTAGCGTACTCCAGCATTCGCAATTCCGCGCTACCGTGGTTGAACAACAAACGATACTCTGCCCGACTCGTAAACATCCGGTAAGGTTCTTGGGTGCCCTTCGTCACGAGATCGTCAATCAAGACTCCCGTATACCCATCATATCGCTTTAAAACAAACGGTTTGTCACCGCGAACCTTCAGAGCGGCATTCACACCGGCCATCATTCCCTGGCACCCCGCCTCCTCATATCCCGAAGTTCCATTAATCTGACCTGCGAAAAAGAGATTCTCGACCTTCTTCGACTCCAGATTCGGGTATATTTGAGTTGGCGGCGCGAAATCGTACTCAACCGCATAAGCCGGTCGTAGTAAATGGGCTTTTTCCAATCCAGGAATCGAAGCGATCATTTCCAGCTGGGTTTCGAACGGCAAACTCGTCGAAAGTCCATTGATGTAGTATTCGTTGGTATTTCGACCCTCAGGCTCGATAAAGAGCATATGACGCGGTCGGCCCTCGAATCTTACGAACTTATCTTCGATACTCGGGCAATAACGCGGCCCGGTTCCTTCAATCTCTCCGCCATACATTGCCGACAAGTGAAGGTTGCGCGTTACAATATCAGCCGTTTCTTGCGTCGTATACGTTATCCAGCATGAAACTTGATCCGATCCCGGGCGCCAACCCGCGAGCGTTTCATCGAATTGTTCCACGTGGAACAATTCCGAATCTTGTCGCGTATCGTAGAATCCGAACAGAGTCGGATCCGAATCGCCACGTTGTTCTTCCAATTTCGAAAAATCAATCGATCGGCCGAGTAAACGCGGTGGCGTACCTGTTTTCAGCCGTTCAAGCTCAATACCAGCTTCCAAGAAGCTGTGAGAAAGCGTCTTGGCCGAATAATCGCCCATACGGCCACCTTCGTTCTTATTCTTACCAATATGCATCAAACCACGCAGAAAGGTTCCTGTTGTGATAATCACCGATTTTCCGAAGAACTCTACATCGATATTCGTGCGGCAACCAACCACAGCGTCTCTCTTATAGATCAATCCTGTAACCGTCGCCTGAAATACATCCAAATTCTCCTGATGCTCCAACACGTGCTTCATCCGAAGCGCATATACCTTCTTATCACACTGAGCACGAGGGGAGTGGACCGCAGCGCCTTTCGACGCATTGAGCAAACGGAACTGAATTGCCGAAACATCGGCGTTCACAGCCATTTCTCCACCTAACGCATCGATTTCCCTAACGATATGCCCCTTGGCAACTCCACCAATAGCCGGATTACAGCTCATCGATGCGATCGTATCGATATTGCCGCTTAAGATAAGCGTGCGAGCTCCCATTCTGGCTGCAGCTAAAGCAGCCTCGCAACCAGCATGTCCTGCACCGCACACAATTACATCATAGGGCTCTCGAGTATTCATCGCCGCAGATACATACGCTAAGGGTAGGGGACCTCAAGCGCGAAAGCCTTGCGAGGTAACGTCCCTATAAGGTCATCATCACTTCCGAAGCGCTTCGGCTACGCTTCAAAAATGTAAACAAATTGTAAAGCGATTTTTAAGCCCTGATATAGAGCTACTTACCGATGCAAAACGAGGAAAATAATACGTCTAGCATCGCCTCATTGTCTATCCTCCCCAGAATCGCTCCAATAGCATCCAAAGCTCCTCGCATGTCACTAGCGATCAATTCAACCGCATCATCTGTTTCGAATTTTGCAAGAGCTCCCGACAAGCAATCCTTCAATTCAGCCAAAGCAGCATTATGGCGAGCATTGACCAATATCAGATCATCCTCATCGCTCGAAAAATGAGAATCGATCAAAGCGATCAACGCCGATTTCAACTCATCCAAACCTTCGCCGGTCAAAGCCGAAAAAGCCACCTCTCGATAAACATCGATCGTATACACGGCTGACAGAGCATTTCCCAAATCAACTTTATTTCGAATAACGATGCAATTAGATGAATTGAGGCGTTGAGCAATCGACTCCGGCAATTTAGGGGAGGGGAGGGCGCTATCTTCAACCAAAAGAAATATATCCGCTTCTTCAGCGAGTTCGATCGTTCGACGAATACCTTCGCGCTCGATTCCACTTTTCGCTTCTCGAAGCCCTGCCGTATCCAATAATTGTATACTATGAGATCCTAGAATAATCCGCTCTCTTAAAAAATCACGCGTCGTCCCAGGTTCCTCGCTTACAATCGCGCGCTCGAAACCCAAAAGCTGGTTCAAGAGAGAACTCTTACCTGCATTCGGTTCGCCCAAGATAAGCGTCTTCACGCCGTCTCTCAAAAATGCAGCATACTTGCTACTATCGATCAATCGGGAGCAGAACTGTATGAGTTCCTGGATACCATTCACATGTGCCTTTTTTTGTTCTGGCGGCAGGTCTTCCTCTGGAAAATCGATATAGGCTTCAATCGCCGCAATGCTTCTTAGTAGCTTATCTTTAAGCTCCCCTAATTGCCTGCCGAATGCTCCTCTTAGTTGATTATTAGCGGCTTGGATCGCTTTATCGCTTCGGGCCTGAATCAGTTCCATGACCGCCTCGGCCTGCGTCAAATCCATACGTCCATTCAAAAACGCGCGTCTCGAAAATTCACCTGGCTCCGCTTGTCTACATCCACGAGCCAATAGATCCTCCAAAATCTTCCCCGCAATCAAAGGATTGCCGTGACACATAATTTCAAGCGTATCCTCGCCTGTGAACGATTTCGGTTCTCGGTAGAGACAATAAACGACATCATCTAAAAGATCGCCTTCAATCGAACGGTACGATCCGTGGTAGGACTGACGAGGTAGGGCAGGGCGCTTGCGCCGAAATATTGAATCGCAAAGCTCACCGCATTGCGAACCGCTTGCTCGGAGCATAGCAATCGCGCTTTCACCTTTGGGTGTTGAAACTGCAGCTATCGTATCAATATTTTCCATACAATTAATTCAGAATGTCGCAAACCAGAAAGGCATCCCTGACCAAACAATCTAAATCTTTGGAAGAAGAAGCCTATCACCGCAAGCCCGTAACGACACGCCCTCCGCGAACCAACGATTTTACCAATAAAAAAGAACCGCAGCAGCGGTCCTTTGAAATTGATTTCTTTTAGCCTAATTATTCAGCCTTAGCCTCTTCAAGTTCTTTTGCTTCAACCGGAACCGGATTCACCACTTCGATGACTCCTTTCGCAATGCGCTCGGCTATCTCAGGGTTTTCCGATAAGAACGTCTTAGCCGCTTCGCGACCTTGTCCCACCAATTCGCCCTCGTAGGAAATCCAGGCTCCCTTCTTTTCCAAAATCTTATGCTCAACCCCAAGATCCACGATCGAACCCATCCGGGAAATACCTTCGTTATACATTATATCGAACTCACAAGACGTAAACGGAGGAGCCACCTTATTTTTTACCACCTTCACGCGCGTCCGGTTTCCAGTGACCACTCCAGCAGTGTCCTTTATCTGGCCAATCCGACGAATATCTAACCGAATCGAGGCAAAAAATTTCAATGCACGTCCGCCAGGAGTCGTTTCCGGGCTGCCGAACATAACGCCAATTTTTTCCCGTATCTGGTTGGTGAACAAGCAAATACAACCCGTTTTGCTCACAACGGCAGTCAGGCGTCGCATCGCCTGACTCATCATACGAGCTTGCGAGCCTACCGTCGCATCGCCCATCTGACCATCAAGCTCCGCCCGCGACACCAAAGCGGCAACCGAATCGATGACGATCACATCGATCGCGTTGGATCGGATCAGAGCTTCAGTAATATTGAGGGCGTCTTCACCGCTGTCCGGTTGAGAAACGAGCAACTCATCCACGTTCACTCCCAATACGCGGGCGTACTTTGGATCGAGCGCGTGCTCCACGTCTATAAAAGCCGCGATTCCGCCCCGACGCTGGGCTTCCGCGATCACATTCAAACACAGGGTCGTTTTACCCGAAGATTCCGGACCGTAGATTTCGCAAATTCGTCCTTTCGGCAAACCACCTACTCCCAGAGCCAGGTCGACGGAAAGCGAGCCTGTTGAAATCGTCTCCACCTTCATGTGTGTCGTGCTGCCCAAGCGCATGATCGATCCTTCGCCAAATTGCTTGGTGATCGCGGACATCGCCATATCCACGTTCTTTTCTTTGTTTTCGTTTGAAGGGAGAGGGTTGTGTTTACCTTTTGCCATTAGTCTTTGAAATGAGAGTTTAAGTGTTTCGAGTGATTCGGACCCCAATCTGAGACCGAGCTTTTGCGGGCGCAAGAATAAGCTCCCAATGAATCACCATAATACGACTCGCATCAGACATTAGCTGTCCTATGGTAGAATTCGGACAGAATTTCTTCGAAAATCTCTGCTAGACTCCCTTCCAAACACCTTCAAAGCGAAAAATTCTTGCAAGACTATAGTTCCAGCGGTTGAACTTGATGGCTCTATACCTTAAATTGGGCTTAGAATCAGCAAAGACGAAAACACTATGAAAATTAAAGCATACTTGAAACCACAGTGCGGTTGGAGCATGGGCGTTCGCTCGATCATGTCCAAATACGATCTCGAGTATGAAGATATCGACATCATCAACAGTCAGGAAAACTACGCTGAGATGGTCACGAAATCAGGTCAGCCACTCTCTCCATGCGTAGAGATTGACGGCATTATGCTGGCGGATGTCAGCGGCGAAGAAGTCGAAGCGTACATGTTGCAAAACAAGCTCGTCGGTAACTCTTCAAAGGAAGCCCTGTCCCCAACGGACCGAGGCTGCTCCGACGAAGAACACGAACGTATGCGAGAAGGGCAATCCCAACCCGTTCGCTTCTTCTAACTAACCAGCATTCCGAGCATCAACGTTCGTCGAAAGGCCGGAATTGAAAATCCGGCCTTCGTGATCTTTTGGCGACGCCAGAGCACAACTACCAGCAACCACTTTACGATCTATGAATTCCATTATTCAATCTCCTCTCTATAAGAAGGAATACGAGCATGACGCGTGCGGCGTCGGCTTCCTGGCCAATATCAATGGCGTCAAGTCACACGACTTGCTGAAAAAGGCAATCCAAGCTTTGAAGAGCCTCGCCCACCGTGGAGCAGTCGATGCCGATGCAATTACGGGAGACGGCGCTGGCGTTCTCACGCAAATTCCTTATCCTCTCTTTCGCGAATTTCTCGAAGAAAGAGGCAAGCAGCTTTACAGCGACGATGATCTCGGAGTCGGTGTCATCTTCCTTCCGAAAGATGACGAATATGCACAAGCTCGCGCCAAGAAAGTTGTCGAAGCCGCAATCAAGGGCGAAAACCTTAGTGTCCTTGACTGGCGCGATGTTCCAGTAGACGACAGCTGCCTTGGCCAAAAAGCCAAAGAAACACAACCGCGCATCGTTCAAGTTTTAATCGCCAAAACCGGCGACCTCGATACAGCCGCATACGAACGTAAGCTTTTCCTCGCTCAAAAAGTGGCCGAGCGACAAGCGACAGAGGACAAGATCGAAGAGTTCTACATCTGCTCTTTCTCGAATCGTACCATAATTTACAAGGGTATGCTCAATTCGCCTCAGATGCGGCCCTACTTCAAGGACCTGAAGAACAAGAAATACGAAACCGCATTCGCGATCTTCCATCAACGGTACTCCACCAACACCTTCCCATTCTGGCACCTCGCTCAGCCGTTCCGCATGTTGGCCCACAACGGCGAAATCAACACCATTCGCGGCAACCGCAATTTGATGCGTGCTCGCGAACGTTCCAACGTCCACGGCGTTTGGGGCGATCGCTTCTCCGACCTTCGTCCAATCATTCAGCCAGATCTCTCTGATTCGGCCAGTTTCGACAACGCCCTCCAGCTCATCACCCTCGGCGGACGCAGTGCTTTGCATTCGGCAATGATGATGATGCCCCCAGCTTGGGAAAACAACGAGCAGCTCAGCAAAGAATTGCGTGGCTTCTACGAATATCACGCTTGCATGCTCGAACCTTGGGACGGCCCCGCTGCGATTGCATTTACCGACGGACGATACGTCGCCGCATCGCTCGACCGAAATGGCCTTCGCCCTGCTCGCTACAAAATCTACGACGATGGCACCATTCTGCTCGCTTCCGAACTTGGCCTAATAGACGAAACCGATCTCAAGACAGTGCGTTCCGGCCGCCTAGGACCGGGCAAGATGATAGCGATCGATCTCGAAGAAAAACGCTTTCTCGACAACGATGAGATCAAAGCAGCCATCGGCAACGAATCAAAGTTCCAAAAATGGTGTGCTGATCACCTGACCGACATTCAGGAACTCTCGAAAAGCGCGACTAGCGAACCAGCTAAGTCTGAAGACGAAGACATGCAGCAACAGCTTGCCTTCGGATACGACAAAGACGAATTCAATGCCGTACTCAAGCCCATGGCCCAAACCGGCATGGAAGCAAGCGGATCTATGGGCGACGATACGCCTCTGGCGTTTATTAGCCACCGCCCACGTTTGCTCTATACATACTTCAAGCAACTCTTCGCCCAAGTAACGAACCCGCCAATCGACTCCATTCGTGAGCGTTCGGTCATGTCCGTCAACATGTTCCTAGGCGGAAGGCTAGGACTTTTCGAAGAATTGCCGCAAAGCGCCGGATTAGTGAAATCCGAATCGCCGCTTCTCTTTAACAACGAAGTCGATTCTCTCTTCGACGTCGACCATCTCAAAAATCGAGTCGTTCGCCTCGATGTCACTTACGACGCGTCAGCTGGAGCCTCCGGTTTGCAAAACGCAGTCGAAGAGCTTAAAAATCGCGCTACATCGACTGTCGACAGTAAATCCGCCAAAGTGCTTATCCTTACCGACCGAGCTGTCAGTAAAGACCGCGTCGCTATTCCGATGCTTCTCGCAGTAGGTGCCATTCACCAAATTTTGGTCAAAGCCGGACTTCGCATGAAATGCGACCTCGTAGCCGAAACCGGTGAAGCTCGGGACGTCCACCAATTCGCTTGCCTGCTCGGATTCGGCGCTAACGCCGTTAACCCGTATATTGCCTTAGCGGTGATGAAGAATTTCGCCGATAGCGGCGAACTCGAAGGAATCGACGCCAACAAAGCATACGCCAACTACCGCGGAGCCATCGAAAAAGGTCTTCTCAAGATTATGGCGAAAATGGGCATCAGCACGCTTTTCAGCTACTGCCGTGCTCAGATATTCGAAGCGATCGGACTTTCTCAATCGCTCGTCGACGAATGTTTCTTCGGAACGCCTACGCCAATCGGCGGAATCGGTTACAAAGAAATCGGTGACGACCTCATGGCCCGCCATCAATTAGCTTACGGCGAGGAAGAACCAGGCTTCACAAGCGCGGGCTATTTCAAAGTCGTTCGCAAAGGCGGCGAATTCCATGCATGGAATCCCAAGGTTGTCGGTGGCATGCATCGCTTCCTCAAAAAAGGCCAACCCGAAGATTTCGCCAAATATAAAAACGAGGCTGACAATCATCAGCCCTACGCGATCAAGGATTTGCTCAAGATCAAGCTGCCCGAAGAAGATGGCGTTAAGATCGAACAGGTTGAGCCAATCGAAGATATTCGTCGACGCTTCACAACCGCAGCGATGTCACTCGGAGCGCTTTCCCCCGAATGCCACGAAACGCTTGCAATCGCCATGAACCGGATAGGCGGTAAGTCTAACTCCGGCGAAGGTGGAGAAGACCCGCGTCGCTATTCGTTGTTCGACAACGGCGACAATGCTTCCTCGGCAATCAAGCAGGTCGCATCCGGTCGTTTCGGCGTAACCGCCGAATACCTTTCCACTGCAAAGGAAATCGAAATCAAAATGGCTCAAGGAGCGAAACCAGGTGAGGGTGGTCAACTACCCGGACACAAGGTTTCGCCAATGATCGCTCGTCTACGATTCAGCGTTCCTGGAGTCACGCTTATTTCGCCTCCGCCTCACCATGATATCTACTCGATCGAAGATTTGGCTCAGCTGATCTTCGATCTAAAGGAAGTTAATCCACGGGCCAAGGTTTGCGTGAAACTCGTCTCTAGCTCTGGAGTTGGAACCGTTGCTGCCGGAGTCGCCAAAGCCTACGCCGATGTCATTCTAATCTCAGGACACGATGGAGGAACGGGGGCATCGCCGCTCTCTTCCATCAAGCATGCCGGATCCTCATGGGAGATCGGCCTCGCTGAAACGCATCAGGTCCTTATGATGAACGGTCTCCGAAATCGTGTTACGCTTCGCACTGATGGCGGCATGAAGACTGGTCGCGATATCATTATCGCCGCTATTCTCGGTGCTGAAGAATACAATTTCGGAACTGCTGCCATGATCGCCGCTAGTTGCGCGATGTTTCGTGTTTGTCATTTGAATACATGCCCAGTTGGCGTCGCAACCCAAAGAGAAGATCTTCGCGCCAAGTACAAAGGTACTCCTGAAAATGTAATCAACTACTTCAACGCCGTTGCTGAAGATGTACGAGCGTACATGACTAAGCTTGGATTTCGCAAATTGGACGACCTTATCGGCCGCGTCGATTTGCTAGAACAGATAGACGACCCGGAAAATCCTAAGACCCGCATGGTAAACCTGAGCGGACTGCTACACGATCCGGATCCAAGCGGAGAATCTCCTCGTATCCACACGCGTCCGCGCAACGAACGCCTAGGATTCGAAGGATGCATCGACCAAACCATTATTCAAGAATCCAAGGATGTCATATCCGGACGCATCGCGTCATTTCGAGGCAAATACAAAGTCGGTAACACCGACCGCTGCCTAGGAACTCATTTGTCAGGAGAAGTCGCATACATTCGCGGTAGTAATCACCTGCCTCCCGCATCGATTGATCTCAAGTTCATTGGTACCGCTGGACAGAGCTTCGGCACATTCCTTTCGCCTGGCATCCGAATGCAGCTTTTCGGCGAAGCCAATGATTACGTCGGCAAGGGAATGAGCGGCGGAGAAATCATCGTTCGTCCGAAGGAAGAAGAAACGTTCGTTTGGAAAGACAATATTATCGTTGGAAACACCTGTCTCTACGGATCTACCGGCGGACACCTTTTCGCTGCCGGAATTGCAGGAGAACGTTTCGGTGTTCGAAATAGCGGAGCAGTAGCGGTTGTGGAAGGTCTGGGCGACCATGCCTGCGAATACATGACAGGCGGTTTGATCATATCGCTCGGCAAGGCTGGTTCGAACTTCGGCGCTGGAATGAGCGGCGGACTCGCATTCATCTACGACGAAGACAACTCCTTCGAAAATCAATTCAACCCGGAACTAATCAGTATCGAGCGTCTTGGTGAAAATGCCGAAATTGATGCATTGAAAAAAGTAGTTGAAGCTCATGCTACCGCGACTCAAAGCCCGTATGCCAAAGCGCTTCTCGAAAACTGGGAAGATATTATTAGCAAATTCTGGAAAGCGGTACCACATCCATCCACACCCGAGACGCCTAAGAATGTCCTAAAACTAGAAACGCTTAATATTCCAGCCTACGCCTAAATAACTTGGCATGATCTTTAGC
>Ga0315326_10001834_pt1 | contig 11208 bp, 11 predicted proteins | sample M180m32315metaG_FD_203457 | JGI IMG/M metagenome (GOLD analysis project Ga0315326, IMG submission 203457) | Ammonia-oxidizing marine archaeal communities from Monterey Bay, California, United States - M1 80m 32315 | ecosystem: Environmental > Aquatic > Marine > Coastal | place: USA: California... | reverse complement strand
TGGTGGTGGGAGCGATAGTATGTTGGAGACTCAGTTGACGAAGAGCTTCTTCTTCAAGACATTTGCATTCCTAACATATCAGAGAACAAGGAAAGTCGAGTTACCAGATCCTCGATATTGCTTCTTTAGTATTTCCAAGTGGAAAGACATCGAGCAGTTACTCAATGTAATGCATCAGCGCCACAGCCAATCAGGCATCCTTACAGAGTTGAAGGAGCAAATTGCTGGTGAAGATTGATTCGTAGGATTCAAGAACCCATCCCTATAGGGATGGAATATGAGCGACCTGATTCAGCAAGCGGGCATGGCCCTTTCAGCAGGGGCATTTGATGATGCAATCGGACTATTTGAGAAGGCGAAAGAAGAATCTCCTGATAATGCAGTTGCCCATTACGGCTGGGCAGAAGCCGCTTTCATGCGAATGAGTATTGACATGTCTGAAGATATACCTGCGGCTCTTGTAATGCGTTCATACAAGAAAGCGATGGAACTCGATGAAGAGAATCTTGAGTATGTTTCTTCGTTTGCAAATTTCTGCCTTGATTGTGGAAGAATTCCAATGGCGATCAAGGAATACCAGCGTCTTGAAAAGATGGCAGACCTAAATGAAATTCCAGTCGACGATACACTATTCGAAGCGAGTAGACTAATCGTTGAAGCCATCGAAAGGGTCGGACAGGGTCGAAACAATCCGATGATTCAACCATGGATGAAGCAGGCGCTAATTTGGGCGGTAGGCGGTCTTGGATTTGATTCAGAAACCGCTGTCGAAACTCTGACCTCTGAGTGAGGTGATACTTGTGGGGAAGGCGCGCATCGCCTTCCGTTTCGGCCATTATGGTGATTGTTTTCACGGTAGTCAAGTTCAACCGGATGTTCCTACTGTTCAAGGAGCATTCATGCATGTTTTCAAAAAGAAACTCAAGTGGACAAATGAGCGAATTCCTGTCGCCATGGCAAGCAGAACCGATTCCGGCGTTCATGTTCGATTGAATGGCGGTTATATCGACATCGATGAGAATCGATGGAATGCAATGGGGGAAAGTGGATTCATCAAAGCAGTAGGACACCAAATCCCCGATAGTATAGCATTGATCGATGCTCGGCGTGTAGCCGATGATTGGAGTCCACGTCGGGCATTACGCCGCACATACCGATACCGAATGGAATGTATGGAGGGATGGGTTGAGCCATCTCTTGATGATTTCATTAATTGGTGCTCGTTATTCGAAGGTGAACATGATTGGGCTAATTTCTGCCGCCGGGAGCCTGGGCGTACTACTCAAAGAGTCGTTGAATCGTGTCGTCCATGGACAAGTGAAGGGCGCATTGTAGGTTTCGAAATAATCGGTGAGGCTTTTGTCTGGAATCAAGTTCGCCGAATAGCAAACGCGCTGCTCGCAATCTGTAACGGATACCATTCTGTTGAAAGAGTGCTTGAAGCGAGAGACACTCCTGGTGTTGAAATCGACCTTGGGTTATCGGAACCGGATTGGCTGATATTGTGGTCGGTAGAATGGGATGATATTCTAGACATTGAGAGTGAGGATGCAATTATTCCCTTACCCGATCACTCTAGCCGCCGCTGGCAGGATTTGTGTCGCCAGCAACAAAAAGAGATTCTTATTCGCCAATTCGACTTTATCGAAGGTAAATACTGACTTCATCGCCATCCTCAAGGTCGCAGGATTCTCTAAGGAAAATACCTGCAATAATCTCGACCACATCATCGTGCCTAGTCAAGTCCGGAATTAGAATTGCACAATCTATTGATTGGTTATGGGCTTCCAATACTGCAAAAAAAGCAGTAGCTCCACCGAAGGATACTCCATCACGGTCGAACCCTTTGATTCGATATGAGTCTGCTCCGCTTTCTTCACCCTCGTCTAGACCAGCAGTAACTCGCAATTTACGATATTTTTCGAGTGGTTCGCCTTCTACCTTGACATTGAGTGTTCCAGGCCATGCAGTCATCCCGAGCAATGCTTTGAATTGGTCCTGATAATGGTGCTGCGCCATGAATACATGCGCACGTCCAAGACCTGACGCCACAACTCCCGACAAGCGCATGGCTGGCCCACCCCTATCCTCTTCATGACTGTTCTGTTGTGAACAGAAACCCCATTTATCCCCTATTGCTTCATCGAAACATGGCGGGAGACCTTTCATGGATGGATGCGAGATTCCGGGAGCTGGATGAGCAGTCATTACTTTGGCAACCTCCAACACTTGAGGGGTCCAATTCAGCACGCTGTATTATGGATGGAAAACCAACTATTATGCTCTCAGCAAATAATTATCTCAACCTCACAACGCACCCGCGTGTGGTTGAGGCTGCGATTGAAGCTACACGCACATATGGAGCGGGAAGTGGCTCGGTTAGAGCGATTGCTGGAACGATGGACATTCATCTCGAAGCAGAGAGGAAGGTTGCGGATTTCAAGAAGGTCGAATCTTCATTGATTTACTCTGCAGGATATACTGCAAATGTTGGCCTCATTCCAACATTGGTTACCGGCAAGGATGACATCATTATTTCCGATGAATTAAACCACGGTTCAATAATCGATGGAGTGAGACTAACAAAGGCTCAGAGAGGTGTATTCTCACACAATGACGTTGGTGCTCTTGAAGCAGTTCTCAATGACAATAAGGACGCTAAGAGGAAGTTGGTTATCGTTGATGGTGTCTTTTCGATGGATGGTGACATCAGCCCTCTCGATGAAATTACAAGTTTAGCAGAGGAACATAATGCGATGGTCTACGTTGACGATTGTCATGGGGAAGGAGTTCTTGGCGAAGGAGGTAGAGGGATTGTCGATCACTTTAGTTTGCAAGGGCGAGTCGATTTTGAAATCGGCTCATTTTCCAAAGCCCTAGGTGTCCAAGGCGGCATCGTTGCCGGCAAGGAGATTGTACGCACCCACGCTCTAAATCATTCACGCTCATGGCTGCTCTCAGGTTCACAACCACCTGGTGTTGCAGCAGCCCAAAAGGCAGCAGTAGAGGTATTGATGGATGAGCCAGAACACCATGCTCGTCTTTGGGAAAATACCGAATTTTTCCGTGGTGAAATGCAATCACTTGGATTTGATACTGGCGTTTCAACAACACCAATCATTCCAGTCATGTGTGGAGAATCTAGTACTGCAAAGGCACTTTCTGCTGCAATGCTAGAACAAGGTGTGATGGCCGGAGCAATTGTATTCCCAATGGTTGCAAGAGATAAGGCCCGAGTTCGAACTCAAATGTCGGCGGGATTGACAAGAGATGATATCGATGAAGTCCTGAGAATATTTGAGGGTGCAGGCCAAAAAATTGGCCTCATTTGAGATTCATTCCTCAGAATCGAATTCTTCAACGACTTCGAGGAGTTGCTCATCCTCGCCAGAGAGTGACTTGGAACTCATTTCATCTGTTTTCTCTTCTACATCCATTCCAGGGAATGGGTCTACTTCATCTTCAATCATACATAGTAACCTCCAACGTGGAGCCCATGAAAGATGAACATAAAGCGGACCGGGCAGTAGAATCAATGTCCATGGAATTATGGAAGGAATCGAAAATAACCCGACTTCGGACAAAGTGAAACACCCGAAACCAACAAATGGCATTGGATAGAGTATTTTGCGCCATGGAGCAACTGGCATTCGTTTGAAGAAAACTGACATGAGTCGGCTAATCATGCCAAGAACAAGGCATGCAAGAATCAGTAAGGATGCATGAAGTATCCATAGTGCACCCCATTGCTCCTGTGGCCCAAATCCATAAGGAAGAATTAGCGCTAACGAGACTAGCAACCCGTAAAATGCCGAGATATTTGCTGGATGTGAGAGCCATAATGGAAGGCGTGAAAACCTCTTCGAGAGCCCCCCCCCGGTAATAACTTCAGCATGAACAGGATCGAGTTTTGAAACTCGATTCTCCCACGATTCAACCGTGTTCATCACCAGTAGGGCGTTGCATACACCTCTTGAAGGTACGGTGTCAGATACTTCACTTGCGTTGTTTTGTCAGTCTGATGAGAATATTCGTGAAATCGGACCTTGGACCTCTATTTCCTCATTCTCGAGCCATTCTCTTTCGAGAAGGTCACTGCTCTGTGATTCTCTTTCTCTAGCATCTTCAAATTCATCGTGACTATCGTTGATCGTATTATTGAAAGAAATCGCTTGATTGATGATAGTAATCCACATTTGCAGAATTCTTTTGCTACGTCGCGTATCCCATCGACTGCAGAGGGTAAAATCGTCGTCGATTCGGTGAAGAGCCCATCCCAATGGATCCTTTGCAAGTTTCAGCCGATATATGCCAGCATCTTTCCAGTCGCCATCAACTCGAATCATTGCTTCAGAAGTTCCTGCAGCACCAGTATCCATAAATGGATGATTTAGATTCACAGCTAGAGGTGTATCCACCAGCATTTTTGCTTTCCAAAATGACGAAGAAGAAAAGGCCATTATTAGCAGTCCTAATATTGCTAATTGACCATTCCAAATTAATGAAGAAACACATAACAATACTCCAGTTACCACAAATGGCAAAGTGCTAGTCAATGTACTCTTGATTTGTTCCTGACCAATTGGAGTCAACCTGAACGGAATCATGCCTTTTGGCGGCTCCATGTATGCGCCACCACTGACAAGGACATCAAACCGTCGCCACTAACTGTAAAGCACCCCCATCATTCAAGAAGGGTGGGAGGACCAAGCCACCCCGTAGGGGTGCACATGGTCGAGTTGATTCAGGGTCATGTTGTCCAAGAGAGGCGGGGTGGCGCAGGTATTCTCTCCAGCCTTGTGGCAGAAATGGCAAAGTTGTCTTCTACCGGATATATTCGCTTAGAACGCACTCCTTCTGATTCAATTCCAAGGGTTGGGCAAGTTCTAATCAATAATGGTGCATTCGTTGCAGCAATACACGAAGAGAAGGCGATAATCGAAGGCCTTGAAGCCTTGCTTGAGATTGAAACCGACTCCTTGGAACTTGATTGTCGAATGCAAGTTGTAGAAGGCGTGAACATGGCGAAAATCCTTGATCTACATCCAAATTCATTAATCGAAGTTGAATCTCCAGAAGAAGGTCAAGCAGGCAAATGGTGGCAAGATATTGAAACGCGTTCACGTGGTTGGACGAGGTCTTCTCGACTTCCAGAAATCAAACCATCTGAAGAAGCTCCAGAATTCATCCAAAGACAGGCTGCTGCAATGAGAGTAAGAGCCGCGGGTACTAGCCAAATGTTGAGACCTGGCGCAGTACACTTGCTCAATGATGCAGATGGCAATTCAATGTTCAGTCTTGCTTCAGCCCTCTCAAAGCATGGAAGACCTTTGCTTGTAATGAGCAGAATTCGCCGAGAGGAATTAGTAGTAACTCATTCAATCGATTCCAATTCTTGCCTCACATTATCACAAAATGATGACGAGGGAGTGCAATTCGTTGAGTTGGAAGCGATAATGGGTACAATAAGGGGATTCCTTGAAGGCAATATTAGAGCAGTAATTATGCTCGAAGGCTTAGAATATCTCGCCGCTACTTGTGGATTGGATGAAATGCTAGCAATGTTGAGAGACCTTTGTGACATTATTCGAATGGAGGATCATTGCCTACTGATGACCGCTGACCTCGATGCTTTCAAATCCACAGACTCGAGTAGTATTTCACGCGTTGCACCTAGCATCGCCAAAGAATTAATCGAATCTTGGTTAGAACAAAGCGATATTTTGCTTGACCATCCACTACTTGCAGCACTCAATGAAGAAGAATTGTTACGGCTCGAGAAACATATCGAGGCAACGCTACCACCACAACTAGAGCCAACTGAAATCGAGGCTCCAGAAGTGATGACGATTTCTATCCCTGAGCCTGAGATTGTCGTTGAAGAAGCCTCAATCGAGGAAATCATCATCGTGGAAGAACAATTGCAAGATGCTGTGAAGGATGCTGAACCTATACCACCTCGGCCGCCAAGACAGGCGCAACGTGTTAGCAGGCGCAAGTCTTCCAGCCCACCAGTCCTAAGTGATGGTGATGTGACAAAATCATCTATTTCGGCGATGAGTGGAAATGAAATCAGTGCTGAGATGCCTGAACTGGAAGTTAGTTCAGAATCATTTGGTGAAGGTAGAACCGGCGAATTTAATGAAATTCCTGAATTGATTCCTACCGATCTTTCCGATCTCATTCGTCAGCCATCATTCAGTAGGAATCCAAATCTCCCAGAAACTTCTGATATACCCAAACCGCTCGAGGCTGCTGCAACAAGAAAAGATGGGGCGGCTCTCGCAAGTCCTCGCGAATCACATGATAACAGAAGTGATGGGAAAACCTCGAAACGCTCACAGAGCTCGAGTATCCCGCAACGGAAAATCGATATCGATGCTGAACTAAGAAATTGGAAAATTCCAGAGGGGGGTAGCAATTGACCGCTAATAGAACAGACCGGCTTCGCCTTGCACTTTCTAATGCGCGCAATACCTTGAACAGGAAGGATGGGGACGGACGGCGGTCTCTTTCTAAGTTGAATACACTGAGAGGGGTTACACATGTCGAAGATAATAGAGATGGCAACTTAATCTCTAGAACCGGGGTTAAAACCCGCCCTGTATTCGATGGCATCGCAGATTCAATTCTCGGTACCGAAAAGTGGAAGCCAAGTATTGAATTGGAATCTTTCGAAACCGCTTCTTTGGCAAGTATTGCAACTGAAAGGTTACGAGGACTTAGAGAAAGAAATGTCCCCCCACCCACAAATGCTGATGAACTAGGTGATTCATTTGGTTTGATGGATGATGGTAGTCCAGTTTGGTCTAACATACTCAATGAGCAACGCGGATATGCTTCCAATTCCTTTGAGGACATGAAATCCCAAGTGTCTTTTATTCCAGAATGGCCGCCCTGTCTACGAATTTCAACACACAATACGTGGCAAGATTGGCATGTTGTTGAAGAAAATGTACGTGCATCAATGGCCTGTGAAAGGGTAATTGAGGCCCCTGGAAGTAATTTGAATCCACTTCTAATCACTTCTGAAACTGGAGGAGGAGGTTCTCACTTGCTAAGTGCTACAGCACAAGGAATGCTGCGAAGAGCGGATGGTAATGTGCACCTGATTCAATTGACCACATTGATTGGCAGAGATTCCCTCCCTCGAGGCTGGCAAGAGGCGATGGAGCATGCGAAGTTAGTCGCCATCGATGACATTCATCTTGCAACTGGACAATTGGCCAGTGAATTGGGACTGATGATCGACTTAGCACTAAATCTCGGTGTTCAGGTTGTTGCCACAGCAAATAGTGCACCTTCTGAATGGGAAGCAAATAGCATGTCTCGACTATTGAGTGCTGCCACAGTAATCGCCATGATTCCTCCTAGTAATGCAAGTCTCGTTACACATCTTCGCAGAGCCAGTTCTGGAAGAGCACTATTGCTCGGTGATTCAATGTTAGCACGTATAGTGATGCATAGTGATGGTAGCTGGAGAAATGTTGATTCCCTCTTTGAAAAGGTAGCATTGGTTATCTCTACTGGAGAAGAGGTTCTTGATGCAGAGGATATTACTGCCATTATTGAAGACCGGAATCTGAAACCAATTGATGCAGACCGACGAATTGATCGAGAGAATATCGAAGAACTAGCCAGCAAGGTAGTTGGTGATGCACTGGACCACGTATACACCACAAGTGACCTTTCAGGAGTTGAACTCTATTCACCACTACCTGAGGAAGAAGATGATTGGGAGCCTCCAAACATCGCCCTTGGAAGGATGGACGAACTTCATGAAAGGCTAACTAGCGACGCATTAACTCCACATGTCGATACTACCTTGACTGTGGATGAAGCCGATGAATTCCTTGTTGATAGATCTGAATCTCTATCGGGATATGATAGCATAAGAGTGAGAGAAACTACTGCAGGAATAGGCAATATTGCCGAAGAAATGTTCGCAGATATGTCTCGCAAACATGAAGAGGAAAAAATTCGCCTTGCAAAACTCGAAGAAGTTATGTTTGAACTCGCACAAAGAAGTCAAAATGCCGATGTTGAAGAATTAATCGATATTGCTGACCAACTCCGAAATGTCGAAGCAGAACTCGAAGGGCTCGATGAATACACCCCTGAAGGAGAATGGAACATTGATGCGAGTGAAGTTGGACTCAATGAACTCCTCGAACAAGACCCTGTATTTTCCGTGGTAAGGCCGGTCAAAGTTCTTGCTCCGATTGAGGAATCTGAATGAGTGCGCCTTGGTGGATGGCTGGCATCCCATTTACTTGCCAGCCTGATTGTGGTAAGTGCTGTGATGAGCCTGGAGGAATTGTGTACCTCCGGCCAGAAGATGCTGTCATTATGTCGAAGCATCATGGGCTAGAGGTAGAAGAATGGTTGATGCGCGATTGTCGCCAGACAATTGACGGACGTTGGGTTCTGAACTCAGACCCCATTACTGACATTTGCATCTACCTCGATGAGGAAAAACGATGCTCCACATATGAGGCAAGACCTGTCCAGTGTCGTGCCTATCCATTTTGGGCTGAAAATTTGCGCTCTGATAGGTCATGGGAGAAAACTGTTGATGAATGCCCAGGTCTATCTGCAGAAGAAGCTTTCATCATCGATGGGAATACAATCCGTACAAAAATCCTCGAAGATAGAGATGCCAGCAGGGGATTTCGTAGTTGGCCAGTTCGTAAAAAGTAAGGAATATATCTTAACGCGGCCTTACAGTCCGGCACACTAAGTGTTGGAAAACACACCTATACCTGCTGACCCATCTCAAACCTGCGTCGCCCTTATACCGAAGCGGCATCTCCATCCGTCCGAGGGGTGAATTGAGATTGTCTGGCGAGCCTGAATCCTTACTGGAATTAACTACTGCACACCTCAATTCCGGATTACGCGGTGTACCAGTTGGTACCTGCCGTACATCTTTCGTCACTCCTGATGAAGGAGTGCACTATTGCGGATACCCAATTGGAGAATTGGCTATGCTCGCTCCTGAGGATGTCATCTACCTCCTATACAACAAGGAATTACCAACTCTCGAACAATCGGTATCATTCCGTAAGGATCTACAATCCCGTGGAGCGATTCCTCCCGGTATAGAAGAAGTCCTTGCAAGTCTGCCAAGAAATGGCCATCCTATGGATTGGTTATCGATTGGAATCCACACCTTGGGGATGCTCTCTGGCACAGGGAACTGGTCTGATGATGCACTCAATTTAACCGCTCAAATGCCAAGACTGATGGGACTTATCTTCCGCTACCGAGAAGGTCGAACCGAAGGCATTCCCGCTGATGACCTAAACCTCCCTCTAGTCGGCCGATTCACTCATACTCTAGACTTGCAAGATGTTGACAAGGCGGTAATGAATCGAATCCTTTCGACTTACTTAGTACTGCACATGGACCATGGTGGCGGTAACCTCTCTACCTTTGCTGGCAAAGCTGTCGCAAGCGGTCACGCTAGCGTATTTGCATCATTAGCAGGAGCGATGAATGCTTTGAGTGGACCATTACACGGAAGAGCAAACCAATCTTGCTTTGAATTCGTCAAGCGAATTGGAACTTCAGACCCTGCTGAAGTTGAAAGATTTGTGCGAGGTGAACTCGAAGCAAAGCGCCCAGTTTTCGGATTCGGGCATGCTGTACTACGTTCTGAAGATCCGAGAGCCGCTGCACAATTCGCCCTAGGAGAGGAAATTTGTCCTGATGATGAGTACTTCCGAACTATCAGAGTTCTTCGTGAAGTAGCACCAAGAGTTCTTTCTGAAAATCCAAAGATTCGCAATCCAAATGCGAATGTCGATATCGCAAGTGGTACTTTGCTAAATTTCGTTGGATTATCGAAGGCTGAATACTATACTACTTTCTTCGGCTGGGCAAGAGTTGCTGGAATTGGTGCACAAATCATTGACGAGCGAACTGTGATGCGCGGCGGTAAAGGTGTCCCAATTTATCGACCAAAGTACATCGCTGAAGAACAAAGCCTCAGACATTTGGATTGAGTACTGGTCGCGAAGTTTTTCCGAGACCACGATGGCCTATCATCCGAGCAACATTCCATGGTAGTGTCTCGTCGCTAATTTCATGCCAAGGAGTAACATCTTCGGGAAGTATTCCTTTGGCAAGGCCTTGCCATTGCTCATCAGTAAGTGGCATTGTTGCCGGCCTATTCCAACGTAATGCGCCATTTGGTAATACAAGGCCGGGCTCAGTAAAATCCGTTAATACTGAACATCCAGCCTCGATAAGATCTCGCTCAAGGTGAAGAGGACCAGGCCATACATAGACTGGATAATCTCCTCTGATTCGCATAAGCCTCTTCTTGGCAGCACCATGTAATCCAACAGGTAATCCAAAGTGCGCAAATCGACTCCAGGTAGAAAAATATTCGATTGCACAAGGCATCATTGGTGAACCTGCATTCTGTTGCTTTTTCATTAACCGGGCAAAAGAATTCAATACAAATTCTGGAAGGGCCCGTAACCTCTTACCATTGTGTGAGCCGCGCCTTGGAACAAGCGGAAGTAAACGAGACCACGGGCGAGTTGAACCCGAGTCCCGTGCAACTTTATCCATTCCGCGATGGAAGGCATAGAATACAGCGCTTGTATCAGGAATCTCAGCCTCATCAACCAAATCGCTTGCAAGTTGCATGACTCTGCTCATATTTTTATGCGGATCTTTTGCAATAATCGGATGTGGCCGCTTTATCTCAAGACAAACCGCCTTCGAATGTTCTTGCCATGGAATCAACCATTCCTTGTCAGACATCAATGCATCAAATGAGGCGAAACCAAGTTCTACTAATTCGTCATGTGTCCAATGTTCAAGAAATGATGAACGTCCTTCAAGCATATCTTTTGGAACTGAAACATGGTCATCATGATGAATAATCAACCTATCATCACTCGTGAGCCTGAGATCAAATTCTACTCCGTCAAGGCGGTTAATCGCTTCAACGAGTGAGGCATGGGTGTTCTCAGGTGGTTGTACCCATGCCATGGCACGGAAAAACGGCATCCTCTTTTGAATGATGGCCCAGTTCATGATGCCGGGCCAACCATCATAAGCGAACATGAGGGTCGTCAATTATGGCAGAAGACCAACGCGTACGAGGATATTGTGCATATGATTGGGGAAAGAGCGCTTTTGAAACTTCAGTAACTACTGCAATTTTTCCTCCATGGTTCGCATTTTTGTTTG
>Ga0315326_10001831_pt1 | contig 11211 bp, 11 predicted proteins | sample M180m32315metaG_FD_203457 | JGI IMG/M metagenome (GOLD analysis project Ga0315326, IMG submission 203457) | Ammonia-oxidizing marine archaeal communities from Monterey Bay, California, United States - M1 80m 32315 | ecosystem: Environmental > Aquatic > Marine > Coastal | place: USA: California... | reverse complement strand
GGATGAAGTCACGTGAGCCATTCGATGGACCATTTGCTAAGCGTATGCGAGAAGAAGGCAGTGATATACAGAAAATGCTCATGGGTGGAATAGAAAAATGGTGAAATTAATTATTTCCAACATAAATTTTAATGCAAGTACAACACTTTATTTTGTCGTAACGTTTTTAAAAAGGCGAGGATTCAAATATGTATGAGCTGGAGAATGATCAACTAAATGTTGAAATAATCGATCCATCTGCCGAGCAACATCTCTTGGGGACTCGATATTGTACCGGCGGTTATATTTTTCAGGTTACGGACAGAGAGCGCGGACCTCTGCTCTCGGGACCAACATACCCCGAAAGTTTTAATGTTTTCGACGGCCAGGGTATTCCAGATGCATTTAATCTTGCCCCGATTGAAGGTTCGAAAGAGCAAGATGGGTGTGTGTTAATCATTGGTATTGGCCAGTGTGATACAAATAAGAATACCGTAGAATCTTTCTGTGTTTGGGATATTCATAGTGGTGAGCAGGAAATATCTTTCAGGACAGAACAATCGTTAGGCCCGTATAGACTGACACTTGAACGGAAGGTTAAGCTAATAGGAAGGACTTTGAAATCAGAAATTAGATTAGCTAACAATGGAGAGAAGTCGATTGAAGTACGATGGTTCCCGCATCCATTTTATCCCCAGCCAGATACAGATGAGCTGTGTCGTTTTAATACCGATATTTCGATGCCGGCCAACGAAGGGTTTGAGTTGGGACGAAATGGTTTTGTCAATCGAAAAAACTGGCCCGATTGGGGAAAAGGCTTCTATCAGATTTTAGACCATTCGCAACAAAATAATTTAGTCATTCTACAGAAACACCCCGTTCTGGGCCTGGTCGCCGCAACGTGTGATTATGTTCCAGGATTTTTCCCTATATGGGGCAATACAAATACTTTTTCCTGGGAACCGTTCATGGAATGTAAAGTAGAAATTGATCAGGAAAGGAATTGGGGAATTTCATACGAATTTTAGTTTGTAAACAAGAGAGGAACTATGGACTGGGAAGTAAAAAAAAGAGGCAGAGTAACCTACTATCGAAAAAACACGAATGATGTTTTTTCGGATTTGGTAGTGGAGGAACTGGACAACGGTGATTTGAAAATCCGCTTTGTCGGTATGACGGGTGCCTTAGCGGCGACGAAAGAGTTGGAGTTACAAGACGTCGCAAAAATGCATCCAACCTTAGAAATACCTAGAATATTTGACACTTGGGAAATGTATTTAAAAGAGGCGGAGATTTGTGAGTCTCTGGCGGAGGTGGATTTTCTTGAGGTTCATTCGTTTGGGGCGGCACCCAAGTCGCCAAATGCACTTGTAGATCCCGAAGGTTATGCAGAAGAAAAGAATCGTATCCGCCGTGAATATTCGGAAGCCTATGCAGCCTACTGGAAAGAGAAGATGCCGGATAACGGTTTACCTGTGCGGTTTACTGTGTATTTAGAAGAGTTACCGGACAAAGAGGCCAGCTACGAATTTGGAGCAGTTGGACTTGTTCAGCGTTCTAAATAAAACTGATAAAAAGTGCCGTTTTTCTGTTAATTTTCGGTTGTAAAACTTACGGAGTTTCCAAATGCCTGATAATTCATTAGATACGCGAATAGATGGCTATTATATACGGTCCGCTCAACCTTCTGATTGTGGGCAAATACTGGCATTCATTAAAGATTTAGCTGAATACGAAAAATTAAGCCATGAGGTTGTTGCTACTGAAGAGGCCCTTTTAAAAACTTTGTTTGGGGAAGACCCAAGAGCTGAAGTAATACTGGGAATATATAAGGAACAGACGGTCGGATTCGCGATATTTTTTCATACGTATTCGACTTTTCTGGCTGAGTCGGGACTGTATTTGGAGGATCTTTACATTGTACCGAAATGGCGAGGTCGCGGTTTCGGTAGTGAAATAGTGTGTTATCTGGCTTATTTGGCAGATAAGCGAGACTGTGCTCGTATGGAATGGTCTGTCCTGGATTGGAATGAACCTGCACTTAAGGTATATCGGTTGTTAGGAGCAAAGCCAATGAAGGATTGGACTGTACAGCGTTTGGCCGGAGATCATCTGCAGAAACTGGCAAGATCCTTCAAGAGCAATTGACTGAAAATGTTAAATATACAGTGAGGAATGCACATGTTAGATGTAGATATGAAGGGTAGAGTTGCTGTTGTCTCTGGAGCAAGCGGCGAATTGGGTCGCGTTATTGCGCGAACTTTAGCGGACTGTAATGCTCGAGTCGCTCTACATTATTTCAATGGTAAAGACAGAGCGACGCAGTTGTGTGAAGAGATCAAATCGAAAGGAGGAGAAGCAGTTACTATACAGGCTGATGTAAGCAACAAAGAATCGGTTTTTAATTTACGCGATGAAGTTCGATCCAAGCTTGGTCCTGCTGATATAATTGTCAATAATGCGGTACAGCAGTATGAATGGACTTCGGTTTTAAATCAGGAGGAAGAAGACTACGAGAGTCAGTTTAAAACCTGTGTTTTGCATAATGTTCTCATGGCAAAAGCATTTATACCAGATATGATAAATAAAAAATGGGGTCGCGTGGTAGCGACCAATACGGAGTGTACCATGCAGTGTAACCCAAATCAATCGGCTTATATATCAGGTAAAGGGGGGCAGGACCGTGTTTTACGAGTGTTAGCAAGCGAAGTAGGAGAGTATGGCATTACCGTAAATCAAGTGGCTCCGGGTTGGATGATTAGCGACAGGTTTCGGGAAAACCCTATAGACGATTCGGGCTACGTGAAAAATGTTCCATTGGGACATCGGGGTGAAGACCAAGATATTGCAAATGCAGTGGCGTTTCTGGCCTCGGATCTGGCCTCTTTTATCACGGGCGTATTTTTACCGGTTGCTGGCGGGAACGTGATGCCGCGGATTTAAGTATCAACTGAATAATTGTTGGAGCGGCGAACAAACTTTAAAAGAAAAAAATCCGTTAATAACTTAGGAAAATAAATCTATGCGAATAGGCATGGTTGTAACACCGTTTATTGCTGATAATATTCAACTGGCCAGTCAAATTGGGGTGACCGATCTGGTAGTGCGATATTCTGGATCGAGGGTGGAGGAGATTGAGCCTCTATGTAGGCAGGCAGAGCGTCATGGGTTGAAGATTTCCGTGGTTGAGGGATATTTGCCAATGGATCATGTCGTATTAGGTGGTGACAATCGAAGGGATCAATTAGAGACTCTGAAAGAGCTTATTCGGAGTATGGGGGCGCTAAATATCGGTGTATTGTGCTACAACTGGATGGGCTTAACGGATTGGACGCGGACTTCATTTGAGGTACCCGGTCGGGGTGGTGCTTTATGTAGCGAGTTCGATGCACGGCAAACGGAGGCATTAGGTTTACTCGATGGAGGAATTTCGGCACAGATTCAGTGGGACAATCTGGCGTCTTTTTTAGACGAGATTCTTCCAGTTGCAGAAGTAGAAGGTGTTGCTTTGTCTATGCATCCGGACGATCCTCCACTGTCGCCTTTGCGCGGTGTAGAGCGGATTATGACGCATCCGGAAGCATTTGAAAAACTAATCGAACTTGCACCTAGTTCAGCGAATGGCATTTGTTTTTGTCAGGGTAATTTTGCTGCTATGGGCGTAGATATCCCAGCAACAATTAAACGCCTTGGTCCTTTCATTAATTTTGTGCACGTGCGCGATGTTCGAGGTGACCGAACGAGGTTTGTAGAGACATTTCACGATGAGGGACCAACGGACATGTTTGCCTCAATGTGTTCCTACCGTGAGTCAAGTTTTGATGGCGTAATGCGTCCGGATCATGTCCCCGTACTGGTAGGAGAAGAAGGAGAGAGCGGTTACACTATGCTTGGACGTTTGTTCGCAGTGGGTTATATGCGAGGTTTAATTGAGGCGGCGGAAAAAGTGGGTTGAATTTACTCGTGCAAATATATTGGGAATTTTTGAAATGAAAGGAAATACGGTGACAATAAGTGGTCCGATAAAAATAGGAATTATTGGGTGCGGAGCACAGGCGAACACGCATTTTGATGCTATTGAGGCTATAGGAATTGAGCGTGCAACGGTTTCAGGTGTATGTGATATCGACCAGGATAGACTCGATAAAGCCAAAGGACGTTGGCCGCAGGCTTCGGCTTCGAAGGATTACAAGAAGCTATTAAAAGAGACGGACTTGGATTTGGTAATGGTGGTCACCATGCCTAATACACATGAAGAGATGGTGCTGTCAGCTCTCCGCGCGGGTGCTCATGTTCTATGCGAAAAACCATTTATGATGAATGTCAGCCAGGCAGAAAATACTCTTTCATGTGCTGCGGACTTGGGACTCCAGGTGCAATTAGGCACGAACATGCGTTACCTGAAAACTTCCCGTTATCTCCGTGACTTTGTGGCTGGCGGTAGCTTGGGAAAGCCTGTTTATTTCAAAGCTTGGGGATGCCATGATACACCACCCGTATGGGGTCCGCACTATCATTTAGCTACATCGGGAGGCGGAGTCTTAGCATCCACATTGGTTCACACACTAGACCTGGCTGTTTGGATTGCCGGCTCACCTAATCCTATTTCAGTCAGTGCGTCTAGTTCTCGGCTGTTCCCTGTTAAACGTGGCCCAAAAGTAGACGAAACTATTAGACGGAATTACGATGCTGAGGACTTACTTAGTGGTTTTGTGCGTTTTGATGATGGAAGCTTTTGTTCGTTAGAAGGTAACTGGTGCAGTGAGGTTCAAAACCAACATGGCTTTCAACTTACGACTACGCTTGGAACTGTAACGAGTACGCCGTTCTCCATCTTAAAAGATGAAGACGGAGAGGTTGTTGATCGAACTCCCGATTTGGGGGAAGATGGTTGGGGGGACAGTGTTAAGGTGCAGGACGAAGATCTGATTGATAAACTTCGGAAGGGTGTGCCATGGGATATGCATGAACCTCGTCAACTGATTAATTTGCAACAGATTATAGACGCGTGCTATGAATCAGCAGAAACAGGTCAAGAGATCCGATTATAATTTATGAGGGCTCTTTTTTGGCTTTCAAATACAGGCGCGTCAGAAACTTTCTAGCGGTGAACAATAAGTATAATCCGGGCTTGCAAAATAGCACTCGAGTAAAAAGACCGCGTAATCCGTCAAGATGTTCGTATTCGATGTGTTCGTGAATGGCCGTTTTATTTGCCGACACTGCTTCGAATCTATGCGAATGTTCCCAGCTACACATCGGACCAGAAATCTGCACATCTGTGAAACCAGAGTCAGTTACATTTTTATGCTGGGCATGCCAATGTATAGGCAACGGTCCGAACCATAAAGTAAATTTCGAATGGGATCCCTCGGCCAACGGTTCCATTTGGTGGATAGTAAGGAATATAGGTGGCGGAGTTAGGTCTCGGAGGGCGCGGGGATCGGCATGGAAATCTCTGACAGATTCAAGCTTCTCATTAACAGTAAACGAAAACCGAAAGACGGACATTAGACGTGTTCGAAATACGGGTTTGGTTTTAGATATGATCCCTCTTTAAAGGGAAATTTTTCTTCAAGGTCATCAATTAACTCAACGCCAAACCCCGGTCTATCAGGAAGTGTCATCGTTCCATTTTTTACAACCAACGGATCGCGGAATATTTGTTCTTTTAATGGATTAAACGTTTGATTCAATTCGCAGTATTCACGGTTGGGCATTGCCGCTACTAAATGAGCGTTGGCTATGGTTGTCCCCCCTCCGTGCCAATTGTGTGGAATTAAGGTCTTATCTCTTAAGCGGGCCATTTGGGCAATGTACCAGTTTTCAGTTACACCTGTGACGTTACAGTCTGTCTGCACAATGTCAAGGCTATTATTATCTAACCAGATCTGAGTTTCAAAGCGATCCCGAAAACGCTCTCCCCCTGAAATACGCACCGTAGGTAGAGCGTGGTTTAGTTGTTTGTACCAGTCTATGAGTGACATATCAGTACTGCCGAAAGCTTCCTCAAACCAAAAAAATTTTAATTGCTCTAGGATAGGAGCGAAGTCATTGATGATAGCTTCAAACGAGCCCAGATTTTTTCCAATAGCCTCGTGCATAAGCCGGAATTCAGGGCCGACGATGCTGCGTAGTTTCTCTAAAACAGGAATGTATTTTTTTAGTGTCATACCACTGTGTTCCCAGCTGGTACCGATGCGGAATTTAAACGCATCATAACCAGCTTCTTTGTAGCGTAGCGCTTCCTCGATTAGTTGCTGTTGGCCGTCTTCATACCAAGCATGTTGTACTCCGCCACTAGCGTATATTGGAATGGACCGTTGGGGTTTGCCGTCTATAGAAAGTACTTCGTAAACGGGTTTGTTTAGTGACTTTCCAATGAGGTCCCAACAGGCCACGTCAACGCCAGCCCAAGGTGCACGACTCTTACGGGAGTCTGTTCCGCGGTTGGTTAATAGCTCTACATCAAAAGGGTTTTTGCCGATGATTAATGGTTTGATCACGTTTTCGGTGAATTTTTTGATGTCCGCCGGTCCCTCGTAGGGGGTTCCTTCACCGATACCAGTAAGGCCTTCCTCGGTTGTTATTTCAGTAATCGCAGCATCAGTTTTCCAAACTTGGTATGTACTGCTGCGCCATAAATTCTCTTCAGGGTGTACATATGAAAGAGGAATTACGCGTACATCTCGTATAGTGAGGGGCTGACGTTCAAAACCGTCTAAAGGATGATTCCGCATGAATAAACCCAGTCTATTAGGTTAACTTGTGAGCCTTGTTTTAGTTGAGAAACTATCTTTACGATAATTCAAAAAAGTTCAGCTATCAGCCATAACGTATAGATAATTCTCTTAATTCGGTCGCGGCGAGTTCGATGACCTCCGGATCCGAACATGTGTTGGCATCGCGGCCCTCAAATACAACTGTAAGGGGTCCATTAAATCCGGCGTCTACAAGAATGGGAATTATACGTTCATAATCTAAAAATTCTTCTCGGCCAGTATCTACTTTGAAAAATTTTGCCCGAACGTGAGATGCATAGGAAGCAGTTTGCGCAATGTATTGATACAGCGGATGATCAGTAGATGCAGCTCCGCCATTGTTATACATAGGAGCATCCAGCCATTGACCCGTATCGAGTAGAAACGTGAAGTTTGGACGATCGGTCTCTTGAATTATTCGTATGACGTCATCCCCCGTAGACGGGTGGTTTTGCAGGCCAACGGTTATTCCTTTTGTGGCAGCGTAGTCGGCAATCTCCTGAAAGCAGTTAATCTCGCGAAGCTGATCTTCGCGATCAGATAGTATCCCTGCAAAGATCCGTATCATGGGAGCCCCAAGAAAAAGGGCCACATCAACATCCTCTTTTGCAGAAGCGACTTTTTCAGATAGCTCTTCATCGCTTCCCGAAAAGTGACCAATAGAAGCAAGATAACCAATAGATAATCCTTTACGGATACAGTTCATTTTGGTGTCAAAAAGATAGGCTGGATCCTTGGAATCAAAGCCTCGATCTCGACGAAAGTCTATTAGATCCAAACGGAGTTCGTAAGCGCAGTCTATATAACTCTCGATACTGTCCAAGGTGGGAGGGTTGTCCTTGCCAAACATGGAAGCATAAAGCCCAATCTTCATAGTAGACTCCTTTTGGGTGTACTGGTGACAACCTGATAAAGAAATTTATTAAGGCTTGATTTTGAACCCCATTTGTTAACAATAGTTCAAACGTAAGTTAAGTATTATACCTCAACAGATAAACAAGGAGGAGTAATTGGTTTTTTTACATAATCCTCAGAGCAGGAATTTTGATTTGAGGATACCTTTCATTAGCTTGACTACAGGGAAAAAAAAGGAGAGAAGTTATGAAACATTTTTTTGTGAAAATACTATGTCTAATTTTTTTTATGGGATTCTTTTTCGAAGTTTGTGCACAAACCCTACGACCAAACTCTGAAGTTTTCGGATCTGAACCGCTAAATGAAGTTCCCTTATGGCCTGTGCCAGCCCAAATGACGTTAGAAGAATACGAAGATGCTAACAGACGCTTGAGTGTTGGTATGATGTTAATGGCTATTCCGGTTCCTGGTGCTCTACAGTTTTACGCCAATGAACCCAGATCTGGTTGGAAACATGTAGGTGCAGTTGCTCTCGGGATGACGTCTATTTTCATTGGCGTAGCGGCGATGGAAGAAGAGGATAAATGGGATGAATCGGATTATCAGGTGGTGGATATTGTAGGCGAAAGTGGAAAGACAAAGCGATACGAAAAAATCCCAAGGAAGCTGGAAGGCGATGTTTATGATTACAATTTACGTGAATTAGATCGTGCCGATCGGGGTGCGGGTGGTCTTTTTGTCGTGCTTGGGATGGGTGTGGTTGCTGGTAGCTATCTAAAGGGGTGGATTGACGGGATAAAAACAATTGAAAGGAAGCGAAATGCGGTCAGGTACCGTTATGGAAAGAAATTGGATTTTTCTTTCCAAATACAACCGACAATAGACATGGAAAAAGAAAAGTTTGGTGGTCAACTATGTCTTCGCTTTTGACAAAAAAAGTAAGTCGATGTTATAATGGAATCCGGTCGACAGGTCTCGGGTACCTTTATGCTGATGAAATTGGTTAGATAGAATGATTTCGAAATTATTTTGCATAGCGTTTTTGTTGTTTGCTGCTGCTTTGCAAGCTGACGCGGACATAAAGCATGATTTTCTGGTCGATTCAACCGCGGTCCCGTTTTTCTCTAAATCGGAAAAACTTATTGATGAAGTGATTTCGATCAATGGATTTGTTCGTGAGGAATCATCCGGAGAGCCAATCCCCTACGCAAATGTGTATTTAGCGGGATCTAACTTTGGAACCTCCACTAATGATGATGGATACTTTCTAATACAGAATGTGCCTTTGGGTAAGTATCAACTCCGCGTAATGATGATGGGCTATGATGAATATGCAGATTCATTAGATTTACACATCACGGGTCATAAACGCATTGATATAAGACTTACGGAAACGATTTTTGTTACCGAGGGCGTGACTGTCAGTGCAGAGCGCACTCGGCATCAAAAATCTGTACAAACCAGTCAGATAAATTTGGATATCAAGGACATACAATCGAGTCCGGCTCTCATCGAGGCAGATGTTTTTCGTACGCTTCAAATGCTGCCGGGGGTTCAGTCCATGAACGATTTTTCTAGCGCCCTCTACGTGAGGGGGAGCACACCGGATCAGAATTTGATCATGCTGGATGGTATCACAATTTACAATCCTTCTCACTTGGGCGGTCTGTTTTCGACGTTTAATACGGATGCCATTAGTGATGCACAATTTCAGGCAGGAGGATTCCCGGCCAGGTACGGTGGTCGTCTCGGTTCGACATTAAATATAATCAACCGAGAAGGAAATGCTGAGCGTATTTCGGGATCTGGTAACGTGTCAATGATCTCTTCTAAGGGACTCATAGAAGGCCCCCTGCCCACAATTGGTAACATCACAGGGTCTTGGATTCTTTCTGGGCGTCGAACCTATTTAGATCAAATTGTCGAGCGCCTCAGCGATTTTGATTTTCCATACCACTTCTACGATTACCAAATTAAATCTAACGTAAATTTTGGTAGTAATCATCGGATTACTTATTCGCGCTTTTATGGAAAAGATGCCGTGGAATGGTCAGATACATTCACCGAGGACGACACGGATGAAAAATTTGAGATAGATATTAATTGGCCGTGGGGAAACCGGACCCACGGTCTTACATGGAGGTGGATTGCACGTCCTACTTTGATTGCCAAGACTTTCATAGCGACAAGCATCTATGATTTTAGTCTCAATGCCCTTTTTTCTGTAGAACAGAGCAAAAAATCAGCAAATAACGCATTAGATAAATTCACTTATGAGTCACGTATAGTCGATGAAGTGAATGATCGCTCTATTGAGTCGGAGATCGTTTGGACTCCTAACGAGGATCATGTGGTGAGCTTTGGCACTCAGCACAAACGGATAAGGTATGATGTTGATTTCCAGTATCTTTTTACAACCGAGGATACCACGTATACATTTTATCCGCTAAGGGTAAAAGATCGAGTTACTGAATTAAGTGCTTTCATTCAGGATGCATGGAGCCTCGGCCCTTTAACTGATATTGTCGCAGGGTTGCGTGCAAGTAAATATAGTTTACACGATGAGTTATATTTAGAGCCTCGTTTTTCTGCCAAGTATGCTTTAAATGATCAATTGTTTATAAAGTATAGCGGCGGTCTCTATCGACAGTTTTTGGTCACAGCAAATCAACCGGACGAATTATTCAGAATAGTGGATTTGTGGCTCGGTGTTCCCGGGGATAGATCTGCTCCACGATCACTTCATAACATCATTGGACTGGAATATCTTACGGAAAAAAATGTATTAATGAGACTCGAAGTGTACAGAAAGGACTTTGATCATCTGTTAACACTCAAAAATGAGAAGGCCTCTGAGACTGACGGAGAGTCTTTGATCGCATTAAACGACTTTTGGGATACGGATGCTGAATCGATGGGGATAGAGGCATTAGTGAAAAAAACTGTAGGCAGTATGACCGGATGGTTGGGTTATACGTATGCAGACACGCGATATTTTACTGAAATGAGTGGGTGGCATAGGCCGGCTTTTGATCGCCGCCACACGCTTAATGCTGTCTCTATGTACAAGCGCGCAAGCGGCTCGTCTGTCAGTGCCTCCTTGTCTTATTCAACAGGGAATCCATATACTCCTGTAATTGGCAGGGCTCATGTTTGGGATGATGAATTAGCGGCTGAGGATTGGGAGTGGGAAAGCAATAGCAAATATTTGGTTGGAAAGAAAAATGAAAGTACTTACAACTCTTATCTTCGACTCGATGTGAATTTTAGTAAACGATGGCGAAATAAGGATTGGTCCATTCAGGTAGTTAATTTGACCAATCATCAGAATCCACTCGGCTATCAATACAGGACTAAAGAAAATACCGATACCGGCGAACAACTATCTGTTCAACGGCGCCCTATCAATATGTTTCCTTGGATGTTAACATGGGGAGTTCGGTTTGAATTTTAATAAAAAGGTGTGGTGGTTTGTTGCGCTAATTATGATTGTAAATAGTTGCGCTAGACCTGTAAGTCCTGAATGGGAAGATTTGACAAGCTCTCCCAAACCCGTGCTTACGGTAATGGCTTTGTTGTCCTTGAATCCCGAAATGGATAGTGAGGTCAGGGTATA
>Ga0315326_10001823_pt1 | contig 11225 bp, 10 predicted proteins | sample M180m32315metaG_FD_203457 | JGI IMG/M metagenome (GOLD analysis project Ga0315326, IMG submission 203457) | Ammonia-oxidizing marine archaeal communities from Monterey Bay, California, United States - M1 80m 32315 | ecosystem: Environmental > Aquatic > Marine > Coastal | place: USA: California... | reverse complement strand
GATACAGCTCCGAGATTTCCGCATCGCCGTGATGACCGACGATGCCATCTATCCGGTGGACAGCGACACCCGCAATGCGATGGAGAACGTCGCCGGACACCTGGTCGCGGAAGGCGCGACCGTGCTTCACGATCCGCCGCTTCCCATGCCGAGCGAAGAAATGTGGCTGCTATATCTCAATGTCCTGCGCGGCGCGACGTCGGGGCGGATGTCGGACGAAGAAGCGGATGCCGCTGCCGAACAGGCCGCCGGATTCGACAACGAGGACAAAACCTATGGGCCGGTCATGTTGCGCAGCGTCAGTCAGCGGCATCAGGCCTGGCTCCACGCCAATGACCGGCGGTCCCGACTGCGCGCGATGTGGCGTTCCTTCTTTGGCGATGTCGATGCGCTGATCGCACCGATGTTGGCGACACCTGCCTTCCCCCATATCCGCGGCATCGCGAAGCAGGATCAGCGGCTCGACGTCGACAACGCGCAGCGCCCGATATCGGACACCTATTTCTGGATTGGCCTCGCGTCGGCCGCGCACCTGCCGGCCACCCTGGCGCCCGCCGGTGTCAGCCGGGATGGATTACCCATCGGCATGCAGATCATCGGCCCGGAAGCGCAGGATCGGCGCTGCATTGCCCTCGCCGGCATGCTCGAACAGGGGTTCCGCGGCTTTACCCCGCCGCCGGGCTACGACTGAGTTACGTACGGGTTACCGTCGCCTTGTCGAGGATTTCGAACCCTTCGAAATTCGGATGACCGAGATACATGTCGCCGCGGCTGCCGGCGCCCTTATGCGCTTCGCGGAACGCTTCGGACTTGGTCCAGTCGTCGAAAACGCTGCGGTCGGCCCAGATCGTGTGCGACGCATACAGCGTATGGTCTTCGTTCTCAGGCCCACGCAGGAGGTGAAATTCCTCAAAGCCCGGCACGTCCTCGAGCTGTGACTTGCGGTTAAGCCACACGTCCTCGAAATCCTGTTCGCGCCCCTTTACCACCTGGAACCGGTTCATCGCGATAAATGTCATGACTGTATTTCCCTTTATATCCGCCGAAATATACCCGCCAGTTCGACATGGGGTGACCACAAAAACTGGTCAACTGGCTGCACGTCGCCGAGGATGTATCCGCCATCGACCAGCACCCCCGCATCGCGGGCAAAGGTCGCAGGATTGCACGATACATAGGCGACGGTCTTTACGTCGCTGAGGGCGATATTGCCGATCTGCGGCGCCGCCCCCACCCGCGGCGGGTCGAGCACGACGGCATCGAAACGGCTCAGTTCTTCGGCCCGCAATGGCTGACGCGCAAGATCGCGAACTTCGGCCGCAAGCGAAAGCCCGGCGCCGGCAATGCGCAGCGCGGCCACCTGGCCGGCAATACCTTCGAACGCGGTAACTGTTTTGCCTGCGGATGCCAGCGGCGCGCTGAAAGCACCGCATCCGGCATACAGATCAGCGACCGTCGATGCAGGTTCAGTCGCGCCGAGCACCCAGTCACGCAGCGCCGCCTCACCGGATTCGGTCGGCTGCAGAAAACTGTCGGGTGGGATCTGAACGGTAGTGTCGCCAAAGCTCACTGTCGGTGCGATCAGGGTCAGTACCGGCTCCGGCACGGTATCGTCCTTCGCCGCCCAGGACAGCCGCGCGATACCGGCTGCGCTACAAAATTCCGGCGCATCCATCCGGGTGTCGAGATCAGGCGTGTCGCGGGCGAACACCACGACATCGGCGCCTTCCGTCGTGTGGGTAACAGAAATTTCGCCGCGATCGACCCGGCCGGCCAGAAAGTCGCGCAGACGCGGCAACAACATCACGATTTCCGGCACGGCGACGGCGCATTCGGCAAGATCTACGATCCGGTCGCTGCGGCCCTCGCGGAATCCTAGGATCATGCCGCCCGCCACTTTGCGAAACGCGAGCCGTACGCGGCGGCGGCTCGCGGGCGACACCGAAATCAGAGGCTTGATATCCGCTTCAAGGTTGTTGCGGCGGAGCGCGTCGGCAACGATGTCCCGCTTCCAATCGGCGTAGCCCGGCCCACCCATATGCTGCGCCACACAACCGCCGCAGGGGTTCGAGACGGCCCCGAAATGGTTGCAGGCAGGAGCGATCCGGTCGGGGGACGGTGTGAGCATTTCCTGCACAGTAGCCGAGCGGCCCTCGCCGCGGGACTTGCCGATGCGCGCGCGGACCGTCTCCCCCGGCAACGCATGGGGTACGTAAAGCGGGCCGTCATCAATGTCGGCGATCCCGTCGCCCCGTGCGCCCAACCGGTCGATCCGGATTTCCATTTTCCCCGGCCCCGTCAGCCGTCGCGCCGCGCGACGATCAAAAATTCGATATTGCCCTCGGCGCCGGTGATCGGGCTCTGATCGATGCCGATGACCCGCCAGCCCGGCAGGCCACCGACCCATTCCTCGATCTTTGCACAGACCGCGCGGTGCTGTTGGGGATCGCGGACGATGCCGCCCTTGCCAACCTCCCCCTTGCCGACTTCAAATTGCGGTTTGATGAGCGCAGCGAGATGCGCGCCGGGGGCGGCAAAGGCCAGGGGCATCGCCAGAACTTTTTCAAGGCCGATAAAACTGGCATCGCAGACAATGATGTCTATGGGTTCCGGAATATGCTCTTCGGTGAGTTGGCGTGCATTCTGGCGTTCGAGGACGACAACGCGGTCGTCGCTGCGGAGCTTCCAGTTCAGTTGTCCGTAACCGACATCAACCGCATAAACCCTGGCCGCCCCACGGGTCAGCAGCACATCGGTAAACCCGCCGGTCGACGCGCCGACATCGAGAGCCACGGTATCCGTAACGTCGATATCGAACGTATTGAGAGTGTGATCGAGCTTCATCCCGCCACGCGACACCCACGGATGTGCCTTACCGCGGACCTCGAGGGCGAGTTCGATGGAAATCGGGGTGCCGGGTTTATCGACGCGTTGTTCGCCGGCAAAAACCTTACCGGCGCGGATCAGCGCCTGGGCCTGGGTCCGGCTTTCAACGAGACCACGTTCGACAAGTAGAACGTCCGGGCGCTGGCGCGAAGCCGTGGGTCAGGCCCTCCCCAGGGCCGATTCGGATTTGGCTTCAATCCCCATTGCCGTCATTGCCGTGGCGACAATATCGGGGCAGGTCAGGCCGGCAAATTCGACCTGCTTGCGGGGCGAATCCTGGTCCATGAACGTATCGGGCATCACCAGCGGGCGGAATTTCAAACCGGCATCGAAAATGCCCCGCATGGCAAGGAACTGCGACACCTGGGCGGCAAACCCGCCGACGGACCCTTCTTCGACGGTGACCAGCACTTCGTGTTCCGCGGCCAGACGGCGAACGAGATCTTCATCCAGCGGTTTTGCGAAGCGGGCATCGGCGACCGTTGTCGACAGGCCGTGGGCATTCAGCTCTTCCGCCGCGTCGAGACAATCCTGCAGCCGTGTACCATAGGCCAGCAGGGCGATCTTGGTGCCTTCGCGCAGGATGCGTCCCTTGCCGATGGGCAGGATTTCACCGCGTTCGGGCATATCTACGCCGACACCTTCGCCGCGCGGATAGCGGAAGGCACAGGGCTGGCCGTCGATATCCACCGCCGTCGCCACCACATGCACCAGTTCGGCTTCGTCCGCCGGCGCCATGACAATCATGTTCGGCAGGCACGCCAGATAGGCGATATCAAACGCACCGCAATGGGTTTGCCCGTCGGCGCCTACATATCCCGCGCGGTCCATCGCGAAACGAACCGGCAGGTCCTGAAGCGCGACGTCATGGACGATCTGATCGAAGGCGCGCTGCAGGAAGGTCGAATAGATTGTCGCAAACGGTTTCATGCCGTCGGCCGCCAGAGCGGCAGCGAACGTGACCGCATGCTGTTCCGCAAGCCCGACATCGAACGTCCGGTCGGGGAATTCCTGTTCGAACAGATCGATCCCCGTGCCCGACGGCATGGCCGCGGTAATGGTGACGATCTTGTCGTCGTCGCGTGCTTCCTTGATCAGGCTTTCGGCATAGACCTTGGTATAGTTCGGCGCATTGGCCTTGCCCTTGTCGAGCGCGCCGGTAACAACATTGAACTTGCCGACGCCGTGATATTTATCGCTGGACTGTTCTGCCGGCTCGTAGCCCTTGCCCTTCTGCGTCACGACATGGATCAGCACCGGTCCTTCGGCTTCGTCGTCGCGCACGTTTTTCAGCACCGGGATGAGGTGTTCCATGTTGTGCCCGTCGATCGGGCCGACATAGAAGAAACCCAGTTCTTCAAACAGGGTGCCGCCGGTCAACATGCCGCGGGCGTATTCTTCCGCCCGCTGAGCGACCTTTTTCATCGGGCGAGGGAATTTCTCGGACATGTGCAGTCCGATATCGCGCAGCGACCGGTACGATTTGGACGAAATCAGGCGCGACAGATAGGCCGACAATGCGCCGACAGGCGGCGCGATCGACATGTCATTGTCGTTCAGAATGACGATCAGCTTGTTATGCATCGCGCCGGCATTGTTCAGCGCTTCATACGCCATACCGCCGGTCATCGCACCGTCGCCGATGACGGCAATCGCCTTGTTACCGGTGCCCTGCAGATCACTTCCGACGGAGAACCCCAGCGCGGCGGAAATCGACGTCGACGCGTGCGCCGCGCCGAACGGGTCGTATTCGCTTTCGGTGCGTTTGGTGAACCCCGACAACCCGCTACCCTGGCGCAATGTGCGGATCCGGTCGCGCCGGCCGGTCAGAATTTTGTGCGGATAGACCTGGTGACCGACATCCCAGACGATCTTGTCGTCCGGCGTATCGAAGAGGTAATGCAGCGCAACGGTAAGCTCGACAACACCGAGCCCGGCGCCTAGATGACCGCCCGTGACGGATACCGCGTCGATGGTTTCCGCGCGCAGCTCGTCGGCGATCTGCTGCAGATCTTCCGGTTTAAAGTTTTTCAGATCATGTGGAGTCTTGATCTGGTCGAGAAGCGGCGTCTGAGGCGCCATTCGCATCCCCTGCTTTCAATTCTACATGTCATCCGGCGGTAATAGTGCCGGGTTACATATCCGATTCAGTTGTGCCGGGCGAGCACGAATTCCGCTACTGAACGTAACTCGTCCGCCCGCGTGCCGAACATATCCAGACGGGAAAGCGCCCGGTCGGTCACTTGCCGCGCTTTATGCCTGGCACCATCCACACCCAGTGCGGATACGAAAGTCGCCTTTCCGGCCTCGGCATCTTTTCCGACCTTCTTGCCAACATCCTCCTCATCGCCCTCAACGTCAAGTAAATCGTCGGTAATCTGGAATGCCAATCCGAGCTCAAAACCGAATGATTCCAGCAGGTTAACGGCTTCACCCCCGGCTTGCCCCAAGACCCCGCCGGCGGCACTTGAAAACGCGATCAGGGCGCCGGTCTTCATCGTTTCGAGCCGTGCGATCAGCGCCGCATCCACGGCCGCGTGCTCGCTTTCAAGATCGATCATCTGGCCGCCGACCATCCCATCACCGCCGGACCGCGCGGCAAGCGCCATCACCAGGTCAGCGCGGACCTGCGGATCGGGATGTGTCTCGACACCAGCCAGGACTTCGAAAGACAGGGTCAGCAGCGCATCGCCCGCAAGGATCGCCGTCGCCTCGTCGAATTCTATGTGACAGGACGGCCGGCCGCGCCGCATGTCGTCATCGTCCATCGCCGGCAGATCGTCATGAATAAGCGAATAGGCATGGACCATTTCAACCGCAGCACCCGCGCGCAGGTATTGCGTATCGGGTACGTCGAATATCGATGCCGCCGTCCGCAGGATATACGGGCGGATGAACTTGCCACTGCCGAGCGCCGAATAGCGCATCGCGCCGAACAGTTTGCCTTCCGGCCCGTCGGCACGGGGCAACAGGGAATCGAGCGTTGCCGACATGGTGCCGGCAAACACGCCCAGCGCTTCCTTCAACGGCGCCGCAGATGCATCGGCCGGCATTTCGGGCGCGACTGTGGAAGAAACGGCGTCATTCAATGTTCGCCGGCTCCGCAACCGCTTCGCCACCGGCACCCAGAGAAATCTTTTCCACCTTCGCCTGTGCTTCCTTCAGCTTTTTCTCGCAATGGGATTTGAGCTGCGCACCGCGCTCATACGCGGTGATCGCCTCTTCAAGCTTGCCCTTCCCGCCTTCAAGCGTGCGGACAATTTCCTCAAGCTCGGCGAGCGCGTCTTCGAACGACATTTTTGCAATGTCTGCTGGTTTGGCGTTATCCGCCATGGGACATCCTCTGTATTTCGATAAAGAGTAGGGTTTGGAAGGACTTAGGGCAAGCGGCCAGTCGAATCAAACGGCCACGCCAGCTCAATTTTCCGGCATCGCCCCGCTACGCCGTCAGCGCCCCCGCATGGGCCTGGACGCTATTGCCCAGGGCCTCCAGATCATAACCGCCTTCAAGTGTCGAAATCAGCCGTCCCGCGGCGTGTTCCCCTGCAATTTCGAGCAGTTTTTCCGTCGCCCATTCGAAGTCTTTTTCCTCAAAGCGCAGCGATGCAAGGGGGTCGCGGGCATGGGCGTCGAATCCCGCGGAAACAAAGACGATTTCGGGCTTAAATTCGCGTAGCGCGGGTAAAATCTTGCCCTCCATGGCGGCGCGGAACTCGGCGCCGCCGGTATTCGCATCAAGCGGCGCATTGAACAGATTGCCAACACCGGTCTCGCTAGCCGCCCCGGAGCCCGGATAGTGGGGAAACTGGTGGGTCGACGCGAATAATGTATCGGCATCCGCGGCAAACATCGTCTGGGTTCCGTTGCCGTGATGCACATCGAAATCGACGATCGCGACCTTCTTGAGATCATGTGCCGCGCGGGCATGCATCGCGCCAATGGCAACATTGTTGAACAGACAGAACCCCATGCCGCGTTCTGGCTCGGCATGGTGACCCGGCGGACGCACGGCGCAGAACGCATTGTCGACCGTTCCTGCCATCACATCATCAACCGCCGCAATAATCGCCCCGGCAGCGCGCAGGGCAGCCTCGCCCGTGCCAGGTGACAGAACCGTATCCTCATCGAGCCGGGCATAGCCGTCTTCGGGGATGTTATCGAGCACCAGATCGACATAACCGCCGACATGGACGCGCCGGAGTTGCTCCTTGGTTGTGAGCGGCGCATCGCGGCGCACCAGCGCCGACCAGGAGTCCCCGGCGAGCGCTGCGTTCACGGCTTCGATGCGGGCGATACTTTCGGGGTGTCCCGCCCCGGTATCGTGCTCGGCGGAACTCATATGGGTATAGAGAGCTGTTTTCATAATCGTGATCTCCCGGTTGAAGTGACTATAACGTTCTGACAACGGCGGCGCACAAATGAAATACCGGTTGTGCAATGGCACTGGAATATTCTCCGTGCCACGTTGCGCCCGCAATACGGACTGGCTAAAAATTCCCCTTCGACACCGACCGCAGGAGGCCTTGGCATGACTATTAAAACCGAATGGCGCGATTACGATGTCGTGGTTGTCGGTTCCGGCGGCGCAGGCAGTCATGCCGCGCAGGCCGCTGCCGAAGCGGGCGCGCGGGTACTCGTGGTGTCCAAGGATCCGATTGGATGTTCCGATACCAAAATTTCGGAAGGGCTCGCAACGGTCCGCGAATCCGGATCGGAGGACGACTCGGAAGAAATATTGTCGGAGAACCTGCGCATGGCCGGCGGCGATTTGCCGGTGACGGCGCTGACCGACGCATTCGCCGCCGACAGCAAGGACGCTTACGACCGGTACCGGACACAAGGTCTGCGCCCCGCCATCGATAGCGAAAACGACACGCCGAAATCACTCCCCCTGCCGATGGGCGGTCACACACGGCGTCGCTCCGTCGGCCACCGTAACAGCGGTATCGCGTTCGGCCATGCCAACTGGAATGCCGTTGTGCAGGGCGACCGGATCGATTATCTCGAAGACTGCTGGTTCCTCGACGTGGTGACGCAGGACGCCCCTGACGGTGGACAAAGGCGTGTGGTCGGCGGACTGATATACGATGCCGCACGCGGCACGCTTATCGCCGTCCGTGCCCCGTCCGTGGTGATGGCAGCCGGCGGCCTGTCGACGCTGTATTTCCCGAAGACCGACACGATGCGCGGCAATACCGGCGATTCATACGCCGTCGCCGCCCGCGCAGGCGCGGATCTGGTCGACATGGAGCAGGTTCAGTTTCTGCCGTTCTGCGTTGCCTCGCCGCCGTCCTATGAAGGCCTGCTGATCGGTGAGCCGGTGACGGCAAGCTATCTCGGCGTGCTGCGCGACAAGAACGGAAAAGTCATCCTTGACGGGGTTTACCTGCGCACAAGGGCGGAATGTTCGGCAGCCATCATGCGGGCGGTCGAAGACGGCCGCGGCACGCCCAATGGCGGCGCCTATCTCGACATGACGGCCAACCGGAAACACCCACGCTCCGGTCCCTATTTCATGAAATTCCTCGCAAGCGCCCTGCCGTCTGCCTACAAGGTTGCCCGCCAGGCGCTGGGCAAGGCGGCGGCGAATTGCGATGAGGCCTGGGAGGTCCGGCCCAGCGCGCATTACATGATGGGTGGCATCCGCACAGATGCAAACGGCGCCGCCGTGGCCGGTGAAGACGCGGGCGATGCGGCGCTCGGGGTGGCCGGACTGTTTGCCGCGGGCCAGGCGATGGGCGGGCTGTTTGGCGCCAACCGGCTGGGGTCGACCTCACTGACAGAAGGTGCGGTGTTCGGCGCGCGCGCCGGACAAGCCGCAGCGAAGAACGCCACCGGAAACAATGGATCCGGTAGTGAGTCGGGCGGGGGCGCGGACGATACTGTCTTCGCGCCCTATATCGACCGGGTGGGAAAACGCTTTGGACAAAAGGGGGACCAGGCAGCGACCACGCTCAAGCGCGAATTGCAGCGTGAAAGCTGGATCAATATCGGACCCGTGCGGACCGCCGAACGGCTCGCGCATATGGAAACCGTACTGAGCGAGCTTGAAGCGCAGCTCGATAACGTCGCGATTCCTGACGGTGCCGACTGGAACCAGGCGTTTATCGAATTCGAGGAACTGCGCAACCTGATCGCCACCGCACGGGCCGTTGCCGCAGCGTCACGCGAACGCGACGGCAGCCTCGGCGGACATGTTCGGCTCGATAAATCGGAAATATCGGCATATTCGCAGCCCTATTCGACGATTATCGGCACGGCACCCGACGGCGTCCTGCACGCGCGCCGCGTTACCCGCCCGCGCACCCCGCTGAAACGGATCGTGTCCTACAAATATCAGGACGCCAAACGCAAGGCGCAGGTCAAATTCCTTCGTGCACTGCCCGCCGGCATGCAGGACCGGCAGCTTGAAAAGAAATATATCGCGATTATGGGACCCGCCGGGGCAGCGCCAGAGGTTATGCCGGGCGGCACAGACGGTGCCATCGCAGAGGCAGCAAGAGCATGAAAGTAGAGATCGTAACCCGCCGTGGCGGTGAAGAAGCAGTCATCGAATTCGACTATCAGCTGCGTCACGAAGACGAAAAACCGATGGTGCTGGATGTGCTATTGCAGGCCCAGGCGACAACCCTGCCCGACCTCGCGTTCCGGTATGGCTGCCGTGCCCGCAATTGCGGCGTGTGCACAATCGATATCAACAACAAGCCCCGCGTCGCCTGCCGCGCCATCGCCCGGGAAGGCGACCGTATCAGCCCAATGGCGACGCTGCCCGCGCTGAGCGATCTTGTGGTGCGACGTGACGGCGTCGCCCGCCAGATGAGAGGGCGGCTGTCGACCGCCGCACAAGCCAACGATCTGAACGTCGAAGCGCCCGACGATTACCACGCACTCACAGGCTGCATCGAATGCTACGCCTGTCTGGACGGCTGTCCGATGCATGCGCGCAATTTCGATGGCGGCCTGCCGGGCGATATGGCGGACGGCACCGCACCGGATCCGGCAACGGGCTATCGCTGGGGCAACCCGTTTTCACTGCTGAAGCTGCAACGCACCCGCATCGACCCGCTGACATCTGATGCCGGAAAGAACGCCGCGCTGGATCACGCAATCGAGCTCGGCCTCGATGCCTGTGTCGGCTGCAAGGGCTGCAAATGCGGCGTGGGCATCGATCTGATGGGAAAAGTCGTCCGTGACATGGTGGCCGCTGCCGGCGACCGGTTGGAAAAAAACTAGGCTTTTTTGTCCCGCCGCAGGATCTCGATCTCGGCCCCGAAATCTTCCATCAGGATTTCGGGCACGCCTGTCTTTTCGAACAGGCTGCGGACCGTCGTTTCAACGGCACGTTCGAGAACGCTTCGAACATGCGTCAGGCTGCGGCCGGAAACGACCGAGAGTCCGACCTCGAAAAATGCAGACTGGCCATCCCGTGCGGCCGCCAGCAACAAGGATGGCGTCAGGCGCTTGTCGCCGTGCAGTGTCTCCGCCGCGGCCAACACATCTTTGGCAGATAAGGATTTTACTGAACTCAGGATCGCAGCTGTTTCCGCCTCGGCAGCCACAGGTGCGGTGAAATCGTCGAGTTGATAGGTCGCCAAAAGTTTATCCCGCGCCGCAGCGGAGACCAGCGTCGTCAACTTGACCACAATATCCCCCAGCAGGTCGTCCCGGTCGGCCAGCTTGTCGATCACCCAGATTTCAGATGTAAACCTGTCCAGCAGGACATCGCAGACTGCGGTACCTATCGGCGCTTTCGGATTTTCCACCAGCGTTTCGGCAACGACGGAATCGCCCAGTTCGGCAAGTGACAATGCCAGTGCTTCTGAAAGCGATTCCCGTTTAGCAACGGCGACACGCGCGCTGCGCGATATGGTCAGAATAAGCGATTGCCAATCGGCGTCGGAAAATACGTCGGTCACTTCCAGGAACGGGCATGCAACCGAATCCACATCATGGGCCAGCATCATGGCGAGCTCGCGCGGCAGGTGTTTCGCCTCACGGATCGCGGTCGACAAGGCGGCGCGGACCTGTTCGATGGCATCCTTGTCCAGATTCTGAGCGAGCAGTTCGGCGGCCCGCCGATCCGCTGCCGGTATCCCATCTTCCGCCAGACAGGAACCCACGCGTTGCGCTACGGCGACACGCGCGCTGTCATCCATACCGGAAAAATGCTCGCCTGGGTCTAGTTCGTTCACACGCTACTCTCGAACAAGTTTTTGTTTGTGTTGACGTTTTCAGCGACAGAAACGCCAAACCACTCCGGACCTACAGCTCAAAGGTGAACGAAAAGTTGTCTGTAGCGGGATGAAACAAACACACACAACCGTATGCATACGCACCAC
>Ga0315326_10001822_pt1 | contig 11227 bp, 8 predicted proteins | sample M180m32315metaG_FD_203457 | JGI IMG/M metagenome (GOLD analysis project Ga0315326, IMG submission 203457) | Ammonia-oxidizing marine archaeal communities from Monterey Bay, California, United States - M1 80m 32315 | ecosystem: Environmental > Aquatic > Marine > Coastal | place: USA: California... | reverse complement strand
TGAATGAGGCGAATCCCTATTTGGAGATTGAGCAGTACCGTGACTTTAATGGTGTGCTCGAAACCCGGAATGTTACGGGTGGCATGGCCCTGTCATTCTTGGACGGTAGTGCGCTAACCCTACTTGGCACTGATCGGTACGAGCGACTTGATCGGGAGTTCTCTCTCTCTGGGGGAATCGTGCCTGCCGGCGTTCATGAGTTCCGTGAAGCTTCAGCGAAATACGTGTCTGATGCATCCCGGCCTTTTTCGGCTGAGATGCGGATTGGTGGAGGTGGCTATTTTCAAGGTGGGCGAAGGTCAGTCGGGGGCACCTTGGTTTGGCGTGTAAATCCCCATCTTGGGTTTGATTTCGGCGCTGACCACAACGTGATTGAACTAGAGGGCGCCCCCTTTACTGTAGACGTATTTAGCGGTCGAGTCGATTACGCGCTTTCGACGCGTGTCTTGGCTGGTGGATGGCTTCAGTACAACGACGCGACGCGAGAGATGGTTACAAATGTGCGCCTAAATTGGATTCATTCACCACTGAGTGACTTCTTCTTAGTCTTTTCTGAGCGTCGTACCTCCGAGGGTGAGATCCTTGATCGTCGTCTCACCGCCAAGCTAACTAAGCTCTTCGCGTTTTAGCGTTCCTCTCGGCGGCGGATCTTTCAGTGTCAGTGTCGTCGTTGTTCTGAGATTGCAGTTCTCATCGCCTCAATGGTCGCGTCAGTTCTGAATTGTATTAGCCGGCGCCCATGTTCTAAGGCGGTGTCGATTGGAAGAATGCTGATCCCGTTGATCGACGCTTTGCCTGCATCAATCCGCTGCGCGAGGCGCACATACTCTGGATCATCGTTCATGATGATCGTTGTGATGTAGTAGTCGTCGTGTAGGCCTTCAAGTCTCGGATCTTCGTCGATACCCAGTTCTTCTTTTTGATAAGCGAGTACGTCCTGGTAGTTGTAGTACTCGGGTATGTGCGCGATCACGACGTCATGGCCGTCCCACTCGGACTGCAGCGCCTCAGCGACCTCTGCCATACCTCGGAGGTTGCCACCGCTATCGCCCATCAGGAAAATATTTTCGAAACCCTGCGCTCTCAGGCTTACAGCATAGTCTCTTAGAACTGCGCGATATGTCTCCTGTGAGTACCTGATGCCACCCGGGCTGCTCGCGCGTTCTGGGTTGCCGGGTTCGATCGTCACAATGGGGGCCACCAGTGTCTTTCCGAATCCCCTAGCAATCGACTCACCCATCACTCTAAGCACGTGGTTGTGTTTACCGGTCGTCAGGTATGGGCCGTTCTCTTCGATGCCTCCGGTTAGGATCAGGGCGGTTTGCCAACCGTCAGCGAGGAGATCTCTTACCTCAGGCATAGTGAGTTCTTCAAGCCACACGTTGTCCGCCATAGCGATTGGACGCTCGAAGGTGTTCATGTCCTTCATTTCACCGCTTTGAGCCATTATCGAGGTGGGCGCAAGGCTTATTACTACTAGGGCCATTCCTTTAAGCATGGACTTGTTCATCTAATTCTTACCTTGTGGTTGCGGTGATGCGTGGACATGTGGCAGACCTTTTTTACTTGTCTTTCCGGCGCACTACAAGAGGCATCGAGATTGTTCTGGTTCACCATTACATGTAAGAGAACGATACACAGTGCGTTTCGGCCATGCTCGCAAGGCATCGGATACCAGGCAGCCTGACGAGCGCAAATCGCGTAGGTTCCTGAAATCAGGCTCAAAAAGGTCTTTCGGAGGACGGTCGATGAAAAAGATTTGGTTCGTATTTGTCGCGGTCGGGTTGGTTCCCCCTGCAGCCTTGGAGGCCCAGACTTTCCCCACGGACGACCCTGTGATCCAAGAGATGTGGAAGGAAGGGATGGAGGAGGGATCGCAGGCATACAACCTCGCTCAGGTGCTATTGGACTCTATCGGCCCGCGCCTGACTGGGACATCGGGATACGTTCAGGCGGCGGAGTGGCTTGAGTCTCTATACAATGCGTGGGGCGTCGATGTTGGACGACACGAATACGGAACATGGAGAGGCTGGGAGCGCGGCATCACACATGTCGACCTCTTAGAGCCCCGAGTGCGAACTCTTAATGCTACGATGATGGCGTGGAGCCCGGGCACCGAGGGAGTCGTGGAAGCGGAAGTCTTGGCACTACCGGAATTGCGCAGTGAAGCAGACCTAGAAGCGTGGCTCCCACAGGTTGCTGGGAAGGTTGTAGCGATTTCTTTTCCCGAGCCGAGCTGCCGAGCACCGGAATCATGGGAAGAGCAGGCTACCCCGGCGTCTTACCAGCGCTTGCTTCAAGAGCGCGAGACAGCGGAGAGGTCATGGACTCAGTCGCTGCTCCTCGCTGCGGGTATGGATCGTGGTGGCGCACGCGGTGCCGAGGCAGTGGTCGCGAGGCGCTTAGAGGACGCAGGGGCCGTGGCTGTCTTGCGGGCGTTGTGGTCCGATGGTTGGGGGGCTGACAAAATCTTTGATGCTAGCACGGAGCGGGTCGCTACCATTCACTTGAGCTGCGAAGACTACGGCCTAGTGGCGCGCTTAGCGTTGAATGACCAGTCACCTACTGTGCGTATCGATGCGCAAGCAGAATTCACGGGCTCAGTTCCGGCGTTCAATGTCGTGGCTACGATGCCCGGAAGTGAACTCCCAGACGAATATGTTCTTCTCGGTGCCCACCTCGATTCCTGGGATGGTGCTTCGGGTGCAACAGACAATGGGACCGGTACGATCATGATGCTCGAAGCGGCTCGGATTCTGAAGACTGTCTACCCTAACCCTCGTCGTACGATTGTGATTGGCCATTGGGACGCGGAAGAGCGTGGCCTGATCGGGTCGAACAACTTCCAGGCCGACCATCCTGAGGTGATGGATGGACTGCAGTCAGCCTTTAACCAAGACAATGGTACTTGGCGTGTTGACTACATTCGCATGATGGGTTTCACGGATGCCGGGTCGCACTTCGCACGATGGTTCTCGGCGATTCCGCCTGAGATCACTCAGCACATTGAGCTCGATATCCCGGGTCTTCCAGAGTCTGGAGGAAGCGACCACATGTCGTTCCTTTGTGTGCCAGCGCCATCGTTCCGCTTCCAGTCGGATTACCCCGACTATCGCCAGTACACTTGGCATACTGGGATCGACACCTTCGACAAGATTGTATTCGATGATTTGCGCAATAACGCTACGCTGGCGGCTATGGTGGCATACATGGCGTCTGAAGATCCTGAGCGTGTCTCTCGTGAGACGGTGACGCTTCCCAATGCCCCATTGGCAGGGCCAATGCGCGTGTCCCGGAGGACGCAGAACTTTCCTTCCATTGGACAATGGCCGCAGTGCAGGGTCCCGAGGCGTAGTTACGAGAACAACTAGGCTGGTTTGATTACCGCCTGGGTCCAAAATGCTGCTTGAGGGGGCTCCATCTTGCGACGTACCTGCCGGGTATATGAAGTGTGTCAGGTCCGCTTGGAGGGCATAGGGTGAGAGGAGGGTTTGCTGACCGAGATGCCTGTGCGTATGCTCGCGCGATGCACCCCTTCGCAATCGTTCGGCAGATGATCGCACTGATCCTTGCCCTGGGCTGGCTTCTGCCCCATGGGGCAGAAGGTCAACGTATCGAACGCATCCCTATCTCAATGATCGAGGAGGTGATGCCTGGCGCAGATCGCTTTGCTGACGTTACGGTCGCCTCTCCCGTGATTTCCGCATACGAGGTGCTTCCGGACGGTTCCGAGGGGCTCCTCGGATACGTATTTCTCACCTCCGATCTGCCACCTGAGCAGTACGGATACAGCGGACCCATCGAGGCGCTTGTGGGCATGAGTCCGGACGGAACGCTTACCGGCGTGAGGGTGACGGACTACAGCGAATCGTACATGCGAACCATGGGCGACTTCCTGAGAACACCTGGATTTCAGGAGCAATTTTCGGGCAAGCACATTGGAGATCCCTTTCAGCTGTGGAATGACATTGATGGGATTTCTCGGGTATCAATCAGTGTGCGGGCCTTATCAAGAGGGGTGCGCGATGCAGCTCGTAGAGTCGCCAACGCCTACGCGTTGATCGACGGCCCCGCGACAACGTCTGCACAAGTCGTCGACCCTATCGGCATGTCGTGGTTTGAGCTTCGCCAGTCCGGAATCGTTCAGCGATTCGAAGTGACTGAGCCTGGAGAGGGCTCAGCTGGGATCGGGCTCGCTTTCATCGAGAACGATCGGCTGGGGAGCTATTTCCTCGGGGCGCAGCTCTACGAGCGTGCTCAGCGATCCGCCGAGCGACGTGGTGGTGCTGATAATCTCATGCTGTACGCGATCAATGGTTCCAGACTGAGACTTTTTCGACAGCAAGGGTGGGCTATCGAACAGGATGGCGACACGATCGACATTGATTCACGGAACGTCATCTCTATGGGACTTCCGTCGGGCGGCATTGTATCGGGCGAAGCCACGATGGTGGGGATCATGCTTGTCGATTCTTTGCTGGATTCCTCACGTCCGTTCCGCTTTGTCTATGACCTCGAGGACCTCGGAGTTCATACGGTCGAGTACCTGAGCTTGGAAGCTAGGCGCTCTGCAGCCGAGGCAGCTGCGATTGTTGAAGCGGAGGCGCTCGCAGTCGCGCAGTCTGAGCGAGTATTGGCGCTGGAGGCGGAGTCGGCTGCGGTGGCAGGTCAGAGGGTGATCGAAACGTCACCACCGGAGGTTTCAGGAACGACAGAAGAGGACTCGCCGGAAGCCTTGGATCCAGAGGTGGCTCACGAGGAAGTTGAAGAGTGGTTACCTGCGGGCGATGAACTCGTGCCCCTCGAAGAGACTGGGCCAGCCGATGCGCCAGTCGCGGTCTCAGATCAGGAAGTCACGCCAGAGTTCGGCTTCTCGCTAACGGAAGAGGAATCGCTTCTTGAGCGAACGCTGGCCGATACTTCGTGGGGGCGGCTGGTGATGATGTTCTTCGTGATCGCGCTCGCTTCATCAGCGTTCTTCACGAAACTGACATCCCTGCGTTGGGTTTCGATCGCCGTCACGCTTGTGGTGTTGGGATGGGTGGACGGAGGGTTCCTATCTGTCTCGCATATCACAAGCGGTATTTGGGCCGGGGTTGGAGTTTATCTGCGTGACCTCCCTCTTCTGTTGATCGTAACGTTCACTATAGTCACGACGCTCGTTTGGGGGCGCGTGTTTTGTGGGTTCCTCTGCCCATTCGGTGCTCTTCAGGACGTGATCGATCGCTGGGTACCAAAGTCATGGAAGAGACCGTTGCCACCTCGTGTCCACCGACGAGCGGTTTGGATCAAGTACCTAATCCTGTCCGTGATCGTGGTGCCTGCAATCCTTGGCAGTCAGGTCAGTTTGTACCAGTACTTTGAGCCATTTGGGACCGTATTCTTTCTGAGTCCGTCGCCGTTGCTGTGGCTGATTGCTGGGGGAATTCTCGCGGCATGTGTAGTCATCCCGAGATTCTACTGCCGTTATGCGTGTCCACTAGGAGCCGCTCTCGGTGTTCTGGCACTCTTATCATTACGGCGTATTCCGAGAGTGGAGCACTGCGCACTGTGTTCGGTCTGTGAGCAGAAGTGTCCTACCGGGGCAATTCGCAACGAGACCATAGATTTTCATGAGTGCGTGCGGTGCAATGTCTGTGAGGTGCAGCTGATTGAGCAGGCGGGCGTATGTCGACACGACATAGACGAGGTTCGTCCGAGACTGATTCAACTGGGGGTTAAGGCGAATGTCTGACCTCAGTCCGATCTCACGGAGACACGCGTTGAGGATTACGGCAGGGGTGGGGTTGGGAGCAGCGTTTGGACTGAGTTTGGGCAGGGAGGCCCTCTGGCGTGCGGGGCTTCATCAGGTTCGTGAAACCAAGATCCAGATGGGCACGGTCGTCACACTTACCGTGGTGCACTCAGAGAAAACAGCTGCGCGAGAGATGATTGATCAGGCTTTTGGTGAGATGGAGAGGCTTGAGGCCGTTCTCTCACGCTATCGGCGCAGTTCTGCTGTCGGCCGGCTGAATGCGACAGGTCGACTGGAGGACGCTCCTCAGCCACTCGTCGAAGTCCTGAACCTTGCCCTTGATGTCAGCCACAGGTCCCGTGGTGCGTTTGATGTCACTATCGCGCCTTTGCTAGAACTTCATGGATCGTCGTTCGATCGTTGGGGGAGACCGCCAACTGACCGAGAAGTTGGTGAAGTTCTCAGCTATGTCGGCTACGAAGGGCTATCCATGGCGGGTTCTAAGGTTGTTTTTGCTGACCCTCGCATGGCCATCTCGCTTGACGGAATAGCGAAAGGGTTCATCGTCGACCGGGTCGTGGCAAAACTGTCGTCTGATGGCGCGGAGCGCGTGATGGTGGACGCTGGTGGTGATATAGCCGCTAGCAGATCGTCAGAACGACACGACGCGTGGACAGTTGGCGTTCAGGATCCCAGACGTCACGAGGCTATGGTCGGACGGGTCCAGCTAGACCAAGGAGGCGTGGCAACTTCGGGTGATTATTTCCGGCACTTCACTCCCGACCGGCGCCACCATGACATCTTAGATCCACGGACTGGGCGGTCTCCGGCCGGACTAAGCTCAGCCAGTGTTCTGGCACCTTCTGCCGCTGAAGCGGATGCCCTCTCGACTGCCGCACTCGTCATGGGCCAAGTGGATGGGATTCTCTTGATCGATGCCTATGAAGGTGCTGAGGCACTTTTAGTGTCGAAGGACGGCCACTATGCGAAATCAAGAGCCATGGGGCGGCGCCTTATCTGATGTTTTTTAGGTTGGATTGATACCGAAGGTGTGTCTGAGCGCAGAGCGAGCTCCGTGGAAGCCAGCCATTCCATGGACGCCGCCTCCTGGCGGTGTTGAGGCCGAGCAGAGGTAAAGACCTCGCCTCGGGGTTCGGTATCCAGGCAGGCGCCAGCGCGAAGGGCCTAGCGTTTGGTTCATTGTCAGCGCTCCGCCGTTGATGTCTCCGCCGACGAGATTGCTATCCCAGCGCTCCAGACGCTTAGTACTCCACGAGGAACGACACAGGACACGCGCTTTGAAGCCGGGCGCGAAGCGCTCGATTTGTGCTTCGATGGCCGAGGTGGCATCGCCGTCCCAGCCGTTGGGCACGTGGCAGTAGCCCCATGCGGTATGCTTACCCTCAGGAGCGCGTGTAGGGTCAAAGAGCGTGTGTTGGGCTAGTAGTACGAAGGGACGTTCGCTCACCCCTCCAGACAGGGGCTCTAGTTCGGATGCTGTGATCTCCTCTAGGGTGCCCCCTATGTGGACGGTTGCTGCCCTAGCGACCTCGGGGTCTAGCCACGGGATTGGGCCGTCGAGGGCCCAGTCGACCTTGAAGGCGCCAGCACCGTAACCCCAACTCTGCAGTTTCCGGTGAAATGATTCCGGCAGGCCTGTATCCTTGAGCTCAGCAACCTGCCCGTTAGTTAAGGCCAGCAGGATCGCTCGGGCCGCGGGCAGGTCGGCAAGCGAACGCACCCTACAGCCTGTTTCTATCGTTCCCCCGAGTGACTCGAAATAGCGCGCTAGGGCCGCAGTCAGTTGGCCTGCCCCTCCCTTAGGGAAGGGCCATCCTACGGTGTGCGCTGCGACGATCAAGGTAGCTCCGACGGCTCCGGTTAGCGGATGGCTTAGTGGGGTTCCAGCGTGGGCAGCGTTGCCCGCGAGTAGAGCGCGAGCCTGCTTTTCTTGAAATGGCTTTGCCAGTCGGCTTGTCGACTGCAAGGCGAGCGTCCCGAAGCGCGCCATGAGGATTGGGGCCGTGGGCACGGTGAGCGGAGAACGCAGTATGTGCTCGAAGAAGGTCTGCTGAGAAGCCACGAATGGTCCGAATCTTCGGGCCCAAGCGTTTCCATCTTCTCCAAGCGAAGACGCGGTCAGCTCCAGGCTTTTTTCTAGGAATGCGGTGGGACTTCCCGTGAGCGGGTGGGCTAAGGGAGCATCCGGGTGCACCCACTCCAGGCCGAATGAGTCTAGTGGCAGCGATGAAAAGAACGGTGACCCAAACCCCAGGGGGTGAATTGCTGAGCCGACGTCGTGAAGGAACCCGGACAGTGTGACCTCTTCTGTCCGTGCCGATCCACCGACTTCCTCGGCCGCATCGACGAGCAGTGTCGAGCAACCGTGGGTTTGCAGCTCGATCGCTGCTGCTAGTCCGTTGGGCCCCGCCCCGACGACGACAGCATCATGACTCATCAGTCACCGTATAGATATCCGAAGCGAAGGAGAACCGTCGAAGTGCCAGTGCTGGTAAGGGTCAAGACATAAAGGCGGTCGTACTCCATTTCTTCTATAGGAGTGCTGGGATCTCCACCTAGGGCCTCTACCAGCTGAGGGGTCGTGTTACTGTGTCCGAGGACGAGATGGCGTCCGGGCATACCTCGAAGCTGATCGGCAAACCCTTTCAGGTCTTGGGGGTCGTAGGTGGCCATGGCTAAGCCTGTGGACTCGCTGGTTGGAGCTCCGGTCGAGCGAGTTCTCTTCAAGTCGGTTGTGTGAATGTGCGTGATCCCTGCGTCACTCAACAGGGTCGCGATCAGCTCTGCACGCTGCTGGCCTGACTGCGAGATCGGCGGATCATTTGTCCCGTCTTCGGCGCGCTCAGCGTGTCGGACAAGGTATACGACGGTAGCGTCGCTCTGAGCTGCGATCGCCGCCGGGAGTGACCCGAACGCCACAACCGAGAATGAAATCCACCAGGCAGCGGTTGGTCGGCGTCGTTGAAGTAGGAGCATATAACTGGATGGCTGTAGGAAAACACTGCACGGACATTACCCGGCATGAGCGTGAGGGGCTACATGATCTTTGGGCTTGGTTCCGAGACAGCAGGCCGGCATCGAACAGTGCAACCATGACCGGTTTTACCTGTTGGTTTCGCTAACTGCTGCGGGCGTCAGGTCTTGGATTTGTGAGTTTTTTAGCGTCAGGGGTGGCAAACAGAGGGGACTTTACAACATCTTGTCTGTGAGCGTGGCGAGTGAGGATCGCCGTTGGATTCGTCCAGCGGAGGAAAGTCCGAGCTCCGTAGGGCAGGGTGCCGGGTAACGCCCGGGCGTCGTGAGACGACGGAAAGTGCAGCAGAAAAGAAACCGCCGATGGCCGTTCGCGGCACAGGTAAGGGTGAAATGGTGCGGTAAGAGCGCACCGGGCCGCTGGTGACAGAGGTCGCATGGTAAACCCCACCCGGAGCAAGGCCAAATAGGGGGCGATGGGATGGCCCGTTCCATTGGAGTCCCGGGTAGGCCGCACGAGGCCGTTGGCAACAGCGGTCCCAGATGAATGATCCTCCCCTCGCAAGAGGGACAGAACTCGGCTTATTCCGCGCGCTCACTCTGACGGCGTCCGTCGCGATTATGCGGCGGACGCCGACCTGTGTTCAGGAATTTTTATTCAGGCGTTCTTTCAGGTAACCTGTTTGCCGAATAGGTGTACAGGGTAATAGAGTCGCGTAGAACCTTTGACCGACGTGGAGCAGTATAGTGCGAAAGTCTTTGATTTCTTTCTTTCTACTCGCTTCGTGTGCCTTGGTTGGGCCTGACAAGATTGCTGCACAGGTGCATATCGAAGCGAACGGCAATATGGGGTACACCCTGGTCAACCCAGTCAGTTGGATTGGGCAAGGTGCGTTTGATGCGCGCCGGACTCTGTACGGTGGTGATGTCGGTGTAGTGTTTGGGCGGCGTTATGGTCGTGGGCTCCAGTTGGCACTGGACTTTGGTTACCAACACTTGCTGAGCTATCAGTTCGCGCGGCAAGGAGAGGCTTTGTCAGCCGTTGCGGAGGCTTTCCGTGGTTCTCTGACGACCCGCTTTTGGTTCCAGGAGGGAAAATGGTTCGGTGAGGCCGGGTTCGGAGCTTATCGATTCAAGAATTTCACCGACCCGTCGATCACCGCGGGAGTCGGAACTCTCATTGAACTGAATGAGGGGCTCTACGTGCCGATTCGTGCTCGGGCTTCGATTGTGTACGGTTCCACAACTCAGGTAGGACCTCTTTGGCTTAGCACAGGGCTGTCGTACCGGATTGGGCGCTAGTTCCGCTCGCTTGACCCGTTTCGGGGTTTCGCGATCTTGATCCTTAAATGCGCCCGTAGCTCAGCTGGATAGAGCGCGTGCCTCCGGAGCACGAGGTCGCAGGTTCGAATCCTGCCGGGCGCACTAAGAAAAAGCTTTTAGGACATCTCAAGGACTCGTTTATCAGCCCGCGCTACTAGACTCTCTGGAACACGATGAGATGAAACCCCGGCACCTGACATTGTTGTTGTTAGGTGTGGTGTCATGCAGTGGTGATTCGAGTCCGACGACCCCGACTCCAGGTGCTGGGGGTGGTGGGACGACGGTGACCCCGGTAGCGACGAGCATAGACGTGAGCGGAGGCAGTGCTACGGGCGGGATCACGTTCGTCTCGCTGACCCAGGCGTCCACACTCACAGCGATTGTTCAAGATCAGAGTGGTTCTCCGATCGCGGGCGCGCCGGTGACGTGGGCGTCGAGTGATCAGGCGGTGGCTACGGTGAGTTCGGCGGGGCTGGTGACAGCGATCGCGAACGGGACTGCAGTGATCACGGCGACGAGTGGTTCGGCGAGCGGGACGGCGTCGGTGACGGTCAGTCAGGTGGCGATATCAGCTTCGCTGAGTATCGAGAGCGTGACGTTGGCGTCGGTTGGGGATACAGCGACACTGGCGGCTACGGTGGTTGATGGACTGGATCAGGCGCTCTCAAGTCCGACGGTCGCGTGGACCTCGTCCGGGTGGCTGACCGCAACGCCACATATATTGGCATCCGCAATTTGTTGAGCTCACAGAAGTCTTTCACGGCTGCTGAATGGGGGACTGCGAGATGAAAAAGGCGGTGCTGATAGCGCTAGCATTGGTAGCGAGTTCATGTGCAAGACAGGACGAGCAGCGCATCGTGGCGTTTGGGGACGTACACGGAGACCTCGAAGCAGCTCGAGGCGCACTTCGTCTAGCAGGTGCCATCGACGATCAGGACCATTGGATCGGTGGCGAACTGGTAGTAGTGCAGACCGGTGACCAACTGGATCGTGGAGATCAGGAACAAGAGATCCTTGACCTGTTTGAGAGGCTAAGGGTAGAGTCTGAAGCTGCTGGCGGAGCGTTCCACGCCTTGCTGGGAAACCATGAACTCATGAACGCGCGCCTAGATTTGCGTTATGTGACGGATGGTGGCTATGCCGATTTCCAGAACGTCACGGAGTACGATCCCAGTG
>Ga0315326_10001809_pt1 | contig 11265 bp, 8 predicted proteins | sample M180m32315metaG_FD_203457 | JGI IMG/M metagenome (GOLD analysis project Ga0315326, IMG submission 203457) | Ammonia-oxidizing marine archaeal communities from Monterey Bay, California, United States - M1 80m 32315 | ecosystem: Environmental > Aquatic > Marine > Coastal | place: USA: California... | reverse complement strand
CGACAGAACACACTTTTGTCACTCCTGACGGCGCTGGCGGCCCTGCTCTTAGCGGTCCCCGGTTCTGCGCAGGTCACGCCCGGTGTCGTCTATTCCGGCAAGCTCCAGATCGGCTTCAGCGATCAGGACAACACCTCGCCGACCGGACAGCGATCGAATAACGCGATCCCGATCTGCGCGGGATACGCACCGTCGAACCCCGTTTCCACGAAGCCCGCAGGTACGACCCTCGGAACGCTGATCGTCAACGGCTCTGCGGGCGCCCCGTCCGTGGGTGTCGGCGCGCCGCTCACCTTCGGTGCCATCGGCGGTTCGCACGGTCTTTCCGGCGGAGCGCAGGAGTTCACGAACAACACGTGTAACGTCGCCATCCCCGGCTTCGCGAACCCTCGGCTTCGCAGTCGAACCCAGGTTGGCGCGGCACACTGGCCGGGCCGCAAGGGCAAGTTCCTCCCCGGTGCCGTCTACACGAACTCGGCTGGAACGGCCATGGTCAACTTCGCGGATGGAGCGGTTCCGGCTACCCCGACCGCGACCTACATGGTTTCCGCGGGCGGCGGCAACACTTCTATGACGCCGAGTGGATCGCCGGCCACCGTGCCGTACAACTTCAACGTCACTGAGGTTCGTACTTTCAACAACACCAACATGACGACCGGCGGCGGCACGAGCATGACCACGTCGATGACCAGCACGGTCCAGAACCTCGCAGGGAGCGGCCAGGTGGCCACGATCCCGTTCTTCAATGCGGGTGGCGGCTTCCAGATCGTCAACCCGGGCGGAGCGAGCTTCGGCGGTGGTGTCCCCTTCTCCGGTGGCGGCGGCGTCCAACTCGGTGTCAACTTCACGGTGGTCGGTCCGACGGGCATGACGCTGGTTCCCGGCGATTATGGCCAGGTCCTCTACGCCGAAGGCTTCCTCCCCACCGACCCGCAGGTCTTTGGCACGGACGCCAAGGGGATCAGCATTCTGAACCCCGCGGCAGGCTACATCCCGCCGACGTTCACGCCGACCCTCAACCTCGTGATCGGTCGCCAGGATCTATCCTACGCGGCACGTACGCCGGGTGGGTCGACCAAGGACATGCAGGGCCAGATCCGCACCGTGGGTGGAGGAATCAACACTCCCTCTGGCATGGTCGGCACGTTCATGCTGCCGGTCGGGCCGAGCACATTCCTGACCGCGGATTGCGCCTCGGGGGTTCCCTTCCCGTGCCCCGCGATCATCTCGCCGGTGGCGTTTACCGGTCAGTTCGGTGAGTACACGACCGGTACGATCCAGCACGTGGATCAGGTGGGCGACTTCGTGACGATCCGCACGGCGATGGGCGCCGACAACGCGGTCGTCCCGAGCGCTGGAAACGGCAACGCCACTCGGAACCTCCAGTTGGTGGCGCCGTGGTCGGCTTCGATCAAGACCGTTGGGGCTTTCGGCCTCACCGCCCTGCTGCCCGCCCTGGGCTTTGGTGGTGTCTCGATCCTGGACCTCAACATCATCCCGGTCCCGGAGCCCGGCACCCTCGCGATGCTCGGATTCGGTGTCCTCGGCCTGGCTGGCCTCGGCGCGACGCGCCGGAGCAACCGCTAGACCACGGAGTTTGCGGGGTGTCCGTATAACCCACGGACACCCCGATCACTCCGCCCGAGTCTGCCTGGCCCCGAACGGGCGAGGCAGGACGAAAGAACGAAACGGCCGACGATCCCTTGGATCGTCGGCCGTTTTCTATGGGGCCCATTGATGCGCCGGAGCGCGATTCGATCGACCTTCGCGAGACGGCGCGAGGGAGACGGCCCCTTGGGCACGCCTATTCCAGCCCTCTGAGTCCTACGCCCTCCTCCGCCGACTCGATTTGCCGACTAAAGCAGGTCGACGCCCACAGGCCGTTTGAACGTGTACTCGACGGGCTCCACGACGAATTTGTCCCAGTCGTCGGCAAAGACCGTCGAGTCGCGAGAGATCGGCAGCGCGATGAGATTCATCGCCGATGAAATCGGCAATCCCACGCCGGCACCGATCGCACACCGCACGACGCCGGCCGGGCGAAGCACCAAGATGTCGAAGGTCGTGAGGAAGCCTCTGTTGAAGTTCTCGAACACGCCGTCCCCCTCCGCATGAGCGGCGTTCGGAGCCAGGCTAGACGTGAGAAGGACCGCAGCGGATGCGGTCGCAGCGAGGAGCAATCGGGGACGGGACATGAGAGGACCTCTGGACGCACGCCGTTACGAATCATCCGCGCCGGTCGAGCATCAAGACAGAAAAGTAACAGAATCAGCCAGAGGGCTCGGCCCAACGCGGCGAACCGCCAGTCCGCTCGAGTCCACCGGCTCCATTGGAAGAGGCCCGCGGCCCGCAGCCCCCCGAGGCCGTCTCCGAGCCGGCTCGCGACCCGCGGTTTCGCTTCGAAATCGAGTTTCGCGCCTCGTCCGGCCGCCATAAGGCTATCGTGGCCACCTGCGCCGTCTAACTGGCGTCCCACGCGAGGCGAGCCCCATGAGTGATCCCGTCGAACGCGTCGAAGCCGAGCACTATCGCGCCCTGCGCATTGAGCGCCCCGACCCCCGTATCCTACGCGTCATCATCGATCATCCCGACAATGACCTGAACGCCGTCGACGACCTGCTCCACCGTGAACTCACGCGACTCTGCGCCGATCTGAAAAGGGAGTCCGAAGCGCGCTGCGTGATCCTGACGGGCGCGGGACGTGCTTTCAGCGCCGGCGGAGACTTCGCCTGGTTTCCGAGCCTCGACAGCCTCGAACGCCTCGAGCACCTGCGGCGGGACGCGAAGCAGATGATCTGGGACCTCCTCGACGTGCCGATCCCCATCGTCGCGGCGATCAACGGACCGGCCGTCGGACTCGGCGCGAGCCTGGCCCTGCTCTGTGACACCATCTTCATCGCCGAGAGCGCCCACGTCGCCGACCCACACGTCCTCGTCGGGATCGTCGCCGGAGACGGTGGCACCGCGATCTGGCCGCTGGCCGTCGGGCCCGCCCGCGCCAAGCAATATTTGATGACGGGCGACCCGGTCCCCGCAGCAGAAGCAGAGCGCATCGGGCTGGTGAATGCCGTGGTCCCTGACGCGGCGCTCCAGAACGAGGCGCTGGCCTTTGCCCAGCGCCTCGCCGCCGGGGCTCCCCTCGCGATCCAATACACCAAGCAGGCGGTGAACAAACAGGTCAAAGCGGGGCTCAACCTCGCCTTCGATACCTCGACCGCACTCGAGATCGTCACGTTCCAGAGCGAAGATCACGCGGAGGCGCTGTCGGCGATCCACGAGCGCCGGCCACCGGAGTTCAAGGGCCGCTAGGCACCCCGCCCAAGGAGGAATCAACCGAGATGGCCGAGATCGGTCTCTACCAAGCGATGAGCACCCTACGCGCCGTTCGGCGGCTGCGACCCGACCCGATCCCCGAGACGACCCTGCGGCGCATCATCGAGGCGGCCAGTTGGGCGCCGACGGGCGGCAACGTCCAGCCCTGGCGCGTGGTCGTCGTGCGCGACTCGGCGAAGCTCACGCGACTCGGCCAGCTCTATGACGCAGCCTGGCGTGCCTACGCCGAGAGCCACCTACGCGGCATCGCAGACGCGCCCGAGGCCGTGCAGACGGCGACACAGAAAATGTTCCGCGCCGGCAATCACCTCGCAGAACATTTCGGAACCTTGCCGGCCCTGCTCGTCTTCTGCTTCAACCCACGGAACATGGCGATCACCGACGCGAACCTCGACCGGGTCTCCGTGGTCGGCGGCGCCTCGATCTACCCAGCCGTACAGAACGCCTTGCTCGCTTGCCGAGCCGAAGGACTGGGCTGCGTCTTGACGACGCTCCTGTGCAGCGAGGAAGAAACCGTGCGCTCGCTTCTCGAGATCCCGCCGCCCTGGGCGACCGCAGCGGCGGTCCCGATCGGCCTCCCCCTCCTCGGTGGGCACGGCCCGATCTCGCGGCGACCCGTCGAGAAGCTCTCTTTCGCGGACACCTGGGGCACGACCCTCTTCGAGACCTGAGCGAGGCCCAACCCGTGTACTTCACCGAAGAACCCGAACACATCCGGTTGCTGCGCGAGACGCTCGCTCGTTTCGTGGCCGAAGAGCTCCCGCCCGATCTCCGCCGGCGACTCGACCGCGAGCATCGTTTCCCGCCCGAACTCTTCCGCAAGCTCGCAGACCTGGGCGTGTGTGGGCTCACGATCGACGAGACCCATGGCGGGCAAGGCGTCGATCTGGTCGCTGCAGTCGCCGTCATCGAGGAGCTCACGCGCGGCGGCGCATTCCTCGCCGGCCCCTTCATCCACTGCGCATTCTATGGCGGTATGAATCTGATGGAGAACGGCTCGGAAGCCCAGAAGGCAACCTATCTACCTCGGCTCGCCCGCGGCGAGCTGCTCTTCGCCTACGGCCTCTCCGAGCCCGAAGTCGGAGGCGATCTCGCCAGTGTCACCACGACGGCAGAAAAGACGCCCGACGGCCGCCACCTTCGGATCAACGGCTTCAAGCGATGGTGCACCGGCGCCGACTGGGTCGACTACATCTACTGCCTCGTGCGAAGCGGACCCCCAGAGGATCGCTACCGAAACCTCTCCTTCGTCCTCATTCCCCCCGATCTGCCCGGCGTCCAGGTCAATCCGATCGAGCACGCCAACCTCCGCTACACGCTCTCCAGTGACGTCCTCTTCAAAGACGTCCAGGTTCCCATCGAGAACATCGTGGGCGGAGAAGAGATGTGGAATCGCGGCTGGCGCCTACTCGCGGGCCGAGCACTCGATGTCGAGAAGATCGAGATCACGGCCGTCACGTTCGGCATCGCACAAGCGGCCGTCGAAGAGGCCTGGGACTACGCGGGCCAGCGCCGCCAATTTGGCAAACCGATCGCGGCGCACCAGGCCATCCGGCACGATCTCGCCGAGGCCAGAACCAAGCTGGAGGCATGCCGCCTGATGCTCTATCGCGCAGCCTGGCTCGCGAACGAAGGCAAGCCCTGCTCCGTCGAGACCTCGATGGCCAAGCTCTTTGTCGCCGACACCGCCGTGGAGATCGCCCTCGTCTGCCAGCGCGTCCTCGGGTCCTATGGACTTGCCGAGGGCTACGACATGGAACGCCACGTCCGAGATCTCCTGGGGATGCCGATCGTCGGCGGATCCTCGAACATGCAAAAGAACAACATTGCGAATCGGCTCGGCCTCGCGGCCGAGGAGGCGGGATGAGCGAGACTTTCGACACCCGGGTCCGTGCCCACGCGCACGCCGCTGAACTGCGCCGACGGGCCGAAGAGATCGAGGCCGCCCGACGCCTGCCTCAGGATCTCTCGGATCGCTTCGCGGCCGACGGCTTCTACCGGATGTGCGTGCCCGAAGTCTATGGGGGGCTCGAACAGCCCCCCGCCCGCACGATGGAGACGATCGAAATTTTGGCCCGAGCCGACGGCGCACCCGCCTGGTGTGCCTTCATCGCGGCGACCTCGGGGACCGTCCTTTCTCTGCTCCCGGAGGACGTCGCCCGCGACGTCTTCGCGACCCCCGAGACTATGATCGCCGGCGTGTTCGCGCCGCGCGGCGAAGCCGAGGTCGTCGAAGGGGGCTTTCGGGTGCGAGGCGAGTGGGCCTGGGGCAGCGGGACCCAAAACGCGGATTGGGTCCTTGCCGGCTGTCGCGTGCTACGAGAGGGGGAGCCGGATCGACTCGGCAACGGCACCCCCCGCTCGCGCATGATGCTCGTGCCGAAGACCGCAGTGGAATTTCTCGACACCTGGCATGTCTCCGGCCTCTCAGGAACAGGCAGCACCGACTTCGCGCTTCGCGACGTCTTCGTGCCGGCCGGGCACGCCGCCGGCATGGGGGTCGAGGGGCCCCTCGACCGCCCGCTCTATCGTTTCCCCCAGTTCGGCCTCCTCGGCATGGGCATCGCCGCGGTCGGCCTCGGCCTTGGCCGAGCCGCGATCGATGAACTCGTCGAACTGGCCGGGGTCAAGACGCCCACAGGCAGCGCCCGTCCTCTCGCAAACCGCCCGGCTGCGCAGGCGGAGGTGGCCCGCGCCGAGGCCTCCCTACGCTCCGCGCGCGCCTTCTACTACGAGGCGATCGAGGCGGCATGGGAAGAGGCACTCGACGGCCCGCTCTGCGTCGAACACCGACGAGACCTCCGACTCGCCACGACCCATGCCACCCATGCCAGCGCTGAAGCCGTAGACCGGATGTACCATCTCGCCGGAGGGAGCGCCGTCTATCGACACTCTCCGCTCCAGCGCATCTTCCGCGACGTGCACGTCGCGACGCAACACATGATGGTCGGGCCCTCGACCTGGGAGCTGACCGGACGCCTACTGCTCGGCCTCGAGACCGACGTGGCACAACTATGAGCCCGTGCTCTCCGGCTCTACGCGTGGGAATCCTCGCCGACGACGCCATGCTGAAGGGTCCTCAAGAGCAGAGGAGGTCCCGGCTCACCCGGGTACGGGAGGCCGGCCTCGACCACGTCTTCATCGCGGATCACATCAGTTTCCACACCGGCCTGGGCATGGACGGCCTGATTCAGGCCGCCATGCTCACGGCGCTGGATCCCCTCCTCCGGGTCCACTTAGGCGTCTATCTATTGGCCTTGCGCCACCCGGTGCCGGTGGCTCGACAGATCGCCCAGATCTGCGATTCCGCGCCGGGTCGTCTTCATCTCGGGGTGGGGCTAGGCGGCGAGGACCGCCATGAGATCGAGATCTGTGGCGTGGACCCTTCGACGCGTGGGCGCAGGACGAACGAGAGTCTGAGCGCGCTCCACGCCCTGCTCTCCGGGAAGCCTGTGGACCACGAATGCGAGTTCTTCCGCTTCAAGCAAGCGCTGATCCTGCCCGCCCCCGACCCCGTCGTTCCGATCGTGATCGGCGGCCGCGCCGATGCGGCGCTGCGGCGCGCGGCACTATGGGGAGACGGTTGGCTCGGCGTCTGGTGTTCTCCGCGCCGCTACGCCGCAGCGGTCGCGGAAGTCGAGGAGCAAAGTCGGGCGCGGACGCGGCCTCGTCCGGCCGCCTGGGACCACGGACTCCAGATCTGGGTCGGCCTCGATGAGGAGCGAGAGCGGGGCCGAACCCGCCTGGCCCAGCGCATGGAGGAGATGTATCGCATCCCTTTCGAGCGCTTCGAGCGCTACAGCCCCTACGGCACGGCCCAAGAGATCGCCGAATTCCTCGCGCCCTATCTCCAGGCCGGCTGCCGCCACCTGAACGTGATGCCCGTCGCGGCCTCGGCAGAGGCGCGCGTGGAGGGGGTCGCCGAGATCAAAGAAAGACTCTCCGCGATGGCGCCCAGCCTCTGACCGCTCCCTGAAGACGCCCCTCGAAACCGATACGGACGCCGACACGGACATCTGGTGCGAAGGGCTCCCTCGGTACCAACCCCGACAAGGAGGAGACGAGGCCTACGTCACGCCCTCAATTGACGCGTCGCGCGCGGCCCTCCCAATAGGGCTCGCGCAGCTCCGTCTTGAGGATCTTGCCGGAGGGATTGCGCGGTAGGGCTTCGGCTCGGTCGACCGAGGTGGGGCATTTATAATGTGCCAACCGCGCCCGACACCAATCGACCAGCTCTGCGTCACTCGCGCCGCCCCCCGCGGCATCGACGACGATCGCCTTCACCGTCTCACCCCACTTATCCGAAGGCACTCCGATCACGGCCACGTCAGCGACTCGCTCATGGCCCATCAGCACGTTTTCAATCTCCGCGGGGTAGATGTTCTCCGCCCCCGACACGATCATATCCTTCACCCGATCGTGGATGTAGAGATAGCCATCCTTCATGTAGCCCGCGTCGCCGGTGCGGAAATAGCCCACGCCGCGCTCGTCCCTTCCCTCCGGAAAGACCTCGTCGGTGGCGTCGGGATTTCGCCAATAACCCTTCATATTCTGTTCGGTCGCGCACCAGATCTCACCGACCGCGCCCTCGGGCAGATCCTGACCCGTCTCTGCGTCGACGATACGGATCTGCACGTCGCCCCACGGCCGCCCCGCGGCCCGTAACAGATGCGCCTTGGGACCGCCCGGATCGTGGTCTTCCGGCGCGAGATCCGTGATCGCTCCGGTCGTCTCGGTCAATCCGTAGACCTGCACGAAATCGCAGCCAAAGACCTCCATCGATCGGACAAGCACCTCTTCCGAGATGGGCGACGCGCCGTAGACGATCTTCCGGAGCGAACCGAAGTCGGTCTGCTCAACACCGGGCGAGCCCACCAGCAGCTGTAAAACCGCCGGTACGAAGAGCGTATTGGTCACGCCGTGGGCCTCGATCAGGCGGAGCACCTCACCCGGATCCATTTCGTAGACGAGCACCAGTTCCGCGCCCTGTGTGAAGCCCGCGACCGCCCACCCGCTCCCTGCGATGTGGAAGAGCGGCATCGCAACCAGCACGGTACTCGTGGCGTCGATCGACCACGAGATCGCCCCGGCGTGCATCGCCGCCATCAGGTTCCGATGAGTGAGTTCGACGCCCTTGGGAAGCCCTGTCGTCCCCGAGGTATAAAGCTGATAACAGACGTCCTCTACGACGCAGCCGACCTCAGGATCCACGGGCTCGTGGGCTTCGATCCAGTCCGTGTAGGCCGTGTGCGGACCGGCGTCCGCTCCCACGACCACGACCCGCTCGACCGTCTCGAGCTTCATCTTGGCGAGCTGAGGCAAGAATTCCGCGCCGACGAACAGGACCTTGGCTTGCGCATGATTCAGGATGTATTCCATCTCGGGCGCCGCGAGGCGCCAGTTCACCGCGAGGGTCACCCCGTTGATCATCGCCGCGCCAAAGAGCAGGGTGAAATACTCGGGCACGTTGCGGTCCAGGAAAGCGACCCGCTCCTGGGGGCCGACGCCCTCCGCCAAAAGGGCCTGCGCGACACGAGCGGACTCCGCTTCGAGTTGCGCGTAGGTCCAAGACCGCGTTCCGGCGCGGAGCGCCGGGTGATCCGGGCGCATTCGCCCATGCGCCCGGAGGACGGCATCGAGGGTTTCGGTTGTCACGTTTGGCTCCTCTCTCGTCCATCGATCGCGGCTGCGTCCAAGCTAACATGCGACCGTCGATCTTGGTATGCATTCCGACTCCGATCGTTTAGCCCTCCACCCCGCCGATCGCGCGGGAGGAGCCCAACTCGTGCCCGACGCTCCGAACGCCGCTGCCTCGTCGCTCCCGCTCGATCAACTGATCGACCGCGCCTTCCAGCCCATCGCCTCGTTCTTCTCGAGCGTCGTAATGTTTGAGGTCCCGGTGGGAGGGGTCGAAATCCCGCTCATCGTCGTGTGGCTGATTGCGGGCGCCACCTTTTTCACTTTCTACCTCGGTGGGATCAACATAAGGGGCTTTCGCCACGCGCTGCGCATCGTGCGCGGCCTCGAAGACCAGCCAGGCGAGCGCGGCGACGTTTCTCATTTCCAGGCGCTCACGACGGCGGTCTCGGGGACCGTCGGCGTCGGGAACATCGCCCACGTCGCAGTCGCGGTCTCGGTCGGCGGCGCGGGGGCGGCCTTCTGGCTCGTCGTCGCAGGCTTCTTGGGGATGGCCTCGAAATTCGCGGAGTGCACCCTCGGTGTGAAATATCGCCGCCAAAACCCCGACGGCACGACCTCAGGCGGCCCCATGTACTTTCTGGAACGGGGCCTCGACGAGCGCGGCTGGCCTCGGCTCGGCCGCGGGCTCGCCCTCTATTACGGGGTCTGCGTGCTATTGGGAAGCGTGGGCATCGGCATGTTCCAGGCCAACCAGGCCTTCGTCCAATTCGTCGCGGCCACTGGGGCGCGGGACAGCTTCGCCGTCGGACAGGGTTGGGTCTTCGGGCTCTTGCTCGCGATCAGCGTCGCAGCCGTGATCCTCGGCGGGATTCGAGTCATCGCCCGCGTGACCGCCGGCCTCGTTCCCGCAATGGCCGCCCTCTACATCACGATGGGCCTCTATGTGATCGGTCAGAACTTCGACCGCCTCCCGGACGCTCTGTTCCGTATCGTCAGCGAAGCCTTTACGCCGACGGGAGCGGTCGGGGGGATGCTCGGCGTCATCGTGCTCGGCTTCCGGCGAGCGGCCTTCTCGAACGAGGCAGGCATCGGCTCGTCGTCGATCGCCCACTCCGCGGTCCGTACGAACGAACCCCTCACCCAGGGATTCGTCGCCATGCTCGAACCCTTCATCGACACGGTCATCGTCTGCTCCATCACCGCTCTGGTCATCACGACGGGCCTCGATGCGAACGAACTCGGCACGGGCACCGTCAGCGGCGTCGAACTCACCTCCGCGGCCTTCGAACGCGTGGTCGCCTGGTTCCCCCCCGTCCTCTCCGTCGTCGTCTTCCTCTTCGCCTATTCGACGCTGATCTCCTGGTCCTATTACGGCCTCGAGGGCTGCATCTACCTCTTTGGTCCCTCTCCCGCCGTGCGGATCGGCTTCAACCTCTTCTACTGCTTCTGCGCCGTCGTCGGCTGCACGACGACCCTCTCGGCAATCCTCGACTTCTCCGATGCCATGATCTTCGCCATGTCCTTCGCCAACTTGATCGGACTCTATTTCCTCGCCCCTGGACTCCGACGCGACCTGGACGTGTATTGGAAGAAGGTTCAGGAGCGGGCCTCGGTAACCTGACCGGCGGCCGATCGAGCGCGGCCCCGCGTTAGCCGCGCACCCGGTCGCCACGTGGGTCGTAGAAGGCCCGGAGAGCAGCCCTCGCCGGGTAGCGTCGACCTGCGACCTCGATCTCCCAACTCCCGCTCCGCACCCATCCCGCATCGATCGGTGTGCCTTCCGACTCCGCCCAGCCGAGACCAAGCGCGGCCCCCACCGTATACCCCCAGCTGCCCGAGGTGACGAGTCCCATCCTTTTCCCGTCGCGGAAGATCGGCTCGTCGTGGTGAAGCAGGACGCCCGGATCGTCGACCGCGAAGTGAAGGAGCCGACGCAAACGGGGGGCCTGGCGAAGCCGCTCGAGCGCCGAGCGGCCGACGAAATCGCGGCGCTCGTCCCAGTCGACTGCGAAACCCAGCCCCGCCGAAAGCGGGTCGTCGTCGGGCCCGATGTCATGCCCCCAATGCCGATAACCCCGCTCGATGCGACAGGACAACATCGCGCGGAAGCCTGCGAGCCGTAGCCCCGCCGGTTCGCCCTCCCGCAACAAACGATCGAAGACCGACGCCGCTCGGTCGACGGGGCAATAGAGCTCCCAACCCAGCTCGCCCACATAGGTGACACGCAGCGCCCGGACCGGGACCCCTTCGACCTCGAGCGCCCGGGAATGACCAAAGGGGAAATCCGCGTCG
>Ga0315326_10001802_pt1 | contig 11283 bp, 11 predicted proteins | sample M180m32315metaG_FD_203457 | JGI IMG/M metagenome (GOLD analysis project Ga0315326, IMG submission 203457) | Ammonia-oxidizing marine archaeal communities from Monterey Bay, California, United States - M1 80m 32315 | ecosystem: Environmental > Aquatic > Marine > Coastal | place: USA: California... | reverse complement strand
GTGTATACTGTAGACTGCTGCGACCCACGCCTGGGAGCCATCGCCCTCAGCTAATTCCATCAGAGATCCCATCAGGGTCTCCCAATCTAGCTGATATCCGCCATATTGTTGTGGAATAATAGTTTTTAAGATGCCTGATTCAATTAGGTCTTGAACTGTTTCTGAAGGAACTTGCCTCTTATTCTCAGCTTCGAAGGCTCGTTCCTTAAGGATTGGCGATAAATGTCGTGCACGCTCAAGTAATTTTTGGTCCATCTAGATATTTCAATCTGTAGTTATATTTTTTATGATCGCAGTTAAAATAATTTTTACTTGTTCTACAAGACTTTTAAAAGGTTTAAGTAGTATTTAAATTATTAAGATTTCCGAAAAACGTTTTTGAAACAAACTAATCTCTTTGGAAAAATGGTTGCAACAATAAATATACGCCATATCATAAGCTAAAGTATTAGAGTGCAAAATGGCAAAAACCAAAGATAAATTTGAAGTAGTAGAAGCTTCTATTAGCGATTTGCACAATGCCATTATTAATGGTCAAACCAAAGTTGCCGATGTTGTCCAAAAATATATCGATCGTACACGTGCTTATAATGGCGTCTCCAGTATGCTTGTTACTGAAGATGGTGGTGAAGTTCCGATGGCCGATGGTATTAAACGAGGCGGTTTACGAATAGAATTTCCCACTGAGACAAAAAAAGCGAAGGATGTCCTTCCTGATCTCGATAAGTACAGGGGCCCTCCATTAGAATTTGGTAGAATGGAGCCAACTGCTTCTAAGCCTGAGGTGTTCCAACAGTTTGGGATGATAGCCGGTATTCCTGAATCGGGGCAAGTCAATGCTCTTTCCACGTTAAACATTCGTGGAGAACGATCTGTTACATGCTGGGGTGATTTTGATAGGCATCCATCAGAAGGACCTTTGCCCGAGGGGGCGCCAGCTGTCTGTGAAATATTTAGACAATTTCCTGATGCTATTGAACGTGCAACTGAACTTGATAAAGAGTACGGCTCAAATCCCGACCTTGAAGCTATGCCAATGTACGGTGTAACTTTTTCATTTAAGGATCCTTTTGATACAAAGGATATGCGGTCAACAGGAGGCGCCGATGCTGCCTATGATATTGACTTCCCAGCTCGAGATCATGGTCTTGTTGAACAACTTAGGAGAAAGGGTGCAATCATTTTCGCCAAGGCTGTAAATACAGAATATAATGGTAGAGCAGGTAACCCGGTTGGCAAGAACAATCCCGATAAAATTTTACCTTCTACATTAGGTTATCAAAGGACTACTTGGGGGGGCAATCCATCTAATCCCTACGATACAACCCGATCTGCATCTCTAGGGTCAAGTTCTGGTTCGGCACTCTCAGTAAGCACCAACCTGGTGATGGCAAGCCTTGGTGAGGAAACTCGGGCGTCTTGTCGCGGGCCATCAAATCATAACGCTGTCTCGTTAATACTTCCACATAAAGCAATGATTGGTTTTGATGGTGGTGCTATTGGTGCTGATATTTATTGTGATAGATCTGGTATTCACGGAAAATCACTCCCTGACTGTGCAAAAATTCTTGACGCCTTGAAGGATCAGGATAACGGTTATTATGATCCCCGAGATCCATATACTACTGTACCACGGTCTTCGGTTATTTCTTCGACTTTCGAAAGTAACCTTAATATTAGAATTAAGGATGGAGCGTTGGAAAATATACGTCTCGGTGTCGTGAGGGAGTCTATGGTCTACCCTGAAGATTCGTTAACCGAAAAACCTATTGTAGATGCTGCTAACGTTGAGATAAAAGAGGTTTTAGCTAATAAGCTAGGCGCAACTCTAGTTGAGTCCAGTGATCCCCTTTGGAAACCTGATCCTAAAATAGAGAAAATGGAAATAGATTTTAGGAAGGCATTGTGCAGGCTCGTTCCTGTATTTATGCCAGATATACTGTTTCGTCTAGGCTTGAATGGTGAGCCGGTTTTCAAGGAGTTTGCGGCAGCAATAAATGCAACGGAGTTCAGTCCGGGGAAAATTTTTGGCTCGGGTTCAATGGACCCGATTGATTATTGCGTTGCATTAGCTGAAGGAACTATAGAGCCACCTCGTAATCTTGATATAGCGACAATACAACAACAGCAGCTTGCCAATACTTTCCGTTTTCATATCAGCCAGTACTTAATGAGGCGAGCAGAAGACTGGAAAGCCGCTGGTTTTCATGAAGCATTAGATAATTGGTCCTTGCTAAATGCGCGTTCCAAATTTTGGGGTGACGATCAACGCGCTGCATTTAAGAATTGGGAAGAAATTTCTGATCCCCGGAATGCCAGTGATGGGCGTCAGGGGGTTAATGAGCGAATAATGCTGAGGGAGTTGCTCAGGCGAGTAGATATGATGGTATTAATTGAAAACAAGCTCGACGCCTTTGTTCGTTTGCATACTCCATGGCCACCAGGGATCATAGGCCAGCCCCATCAATATGATATTCTCCATAATCTGCGACCTGAGAGCCTTTATGGTCCAAACGCGGGACTCACTGAAATATTAGTTCCGGCCGGTTACGTCACCACAGCCTATGATCCAGTGTTCAAATTAAATGAGGGTGGGGATAAATACGTTTCGTCACCATCCAAAATACCTACTGAAATAAAGGAGCCTGGCCTACCCTTTTCACTAGTATTTCGATCAGAGCCAGGAACAGAAGACAAGTTATTACATATTGCTTCATCTTATGAATCTGCTTCAAAACGTCGTGTTTCGCCTCCCGATTTTGGAGCACTATTATTATAGTAAGGACGTAATAAGTAGCACTGCTAGAGGTTATTTTTTAAATGAGGTCAATTATGCATCCAACGTCGGTCAGAAATAAGCATGTTTTAGGCGAACCAGCAATTGATCCTTCCGTTTGGATGAAAATTGATTTCGATTCAACAAAAAAATGGCTATACAAGTTGAATAGTGATGAGATCGATAGTCTTGTTAAAATGGCGCATCGATATCGAGAAAATTACGGTGATGATCCAAATACGCTACTGAAGACTACACAAAAGGACTTTGACCTTGGGCACTTTGGTAGAAAGTTATCCAAAATTTATAGACAATTAAAGGATGGTCTCGGTATCGCTTTGCTGCGTGGCTTACCCATGGATGATATAGAGTTGATTGATGTAGCAGTTATTTATTGGGGGATTGGCCGGCATATGGGCGTTGCGATGTCAAATAATCCCAATGGTGACATGATTGGTCATATTAGGGATGAAGGTCGCGATTATAATGATCCCAATCACCGAGGTTATCAGACAAATGTTACGATGGACTATCACTGTGATCAAACTGATATTGTTGGCCTCTTATGTATACAAGCAGCAAAATCAGGAGGGCTATCAAAAGTTGTGAGTTCGATTTCTGTGTATAATGAATTTCTATCTAGGCGTCCTGATTTGGTTGATGTTATGGCAAAACCTTTTTGCTGGACTAAACATTCTGAGATTAATGTCGATGAGAAGCCGTACTATGAGAGCCCTATATTCAATTTTTTATATGGTAAGCTTTGTATCGCATTTGGCCCAAAACATATAGAAAAAGGTCACTTGTTAGATGAGGCCCCTGAAATGACAGCGATGCAAGCTGAAGGTATCCGTTTGATGGAAGAAATCTGTGAGGATCAACATTTTGGAATGATTCTGGAACGTGGTGATATTCAATTCGCTAATAATGCTGTGATCCTTCATACTCGAGAGAGTTTTCAAGATTGGCCGGAGTTAGAGCGTCGTCGACAACTCTGGCGACTTTGGCTGGTTCAACCTAAAATTAGGCCTGCGAACCCTTATATTTTGCAATGGCGCAATGGCGTACATCCAAAAGGCACAAAATTAAAAGTGACATTAACTTGAACGATTGGTGCTTCGCACTAATGCCTAATAGAATCAATTAATAATATTATATTAAAGGGAGAATATTATGAATAACGATTTACTGCTTGTGGGGAGTATACCGCTCAACACTCCCGAGGAAGTTTTTCAGGCTTTTGGACCTGGTATAGGAGAATGGTTAGACTATTTACCTGATGGTGAAATTGGAGATCGCCGTTATTGGATCGACGGTATTGGCCATCGGGTACTTAATGGACACCGTGAAATGGAAACTATTCGTTATCCCGATCCCGATGAGAACGGAGTTGAAACCTGGCGGCCCCAAGGTAATCATGATCAGTATCAATTTAGAGTAAAGTCTGGCATTCAAAAAGTACGCTTTGGTGATCCAGGATGGCGGCTTGGTTATACACGAGATGCTATAAATTCCTACTATGTTTTTAAGAATCTAAAAAAAGAGGGTTTAATTCCACGCCATGTCCGGTTTCAAGTTTGCATACCTCTGACTTATTCTTGTCTTGCAGCCTTTATTCCGGACCCAGATGATTTGGAAAAGGTGGTGCCGGGTTTTACCGACTCATTGATTGCCGAGATAACGGAAATGTTTAATCATATACCATCCTCGGAGCTTGCAATTCAATGGGATATGGCAATTGAGAACCGTTTGATTGAAATTCCATTAAAGAAGGGAAATCTAGAAGGAGCAAAGGCGGCAGCTGAGCGCGTTGCTGGGCCGGCCCGGGATATTTGCCTGACAATCCCAAAGGAGGTGGCAATTGGTTATCACTCTTGCTACGGCACTTTGGATGGCTGGCCGAGCCGGACCCCACCCGATGCAACGGGAACTGTGCTTCTCCTGAACGCTGTTATAGAAGCAAGCGGTAGGCCAGTAGAGTTTGTTCATTTTCCAACTTTAGCAGCATCAGATGAGGCTTTCTTTAAGCCATTTGAAAATCTTAATTTACAAGGAGCCCGCGCATATGTTGGGGCCATCCATCATTTACACGGCCCAGATGGTCTAAGGGCACAAATTGAGTGTATTAAAAGGTTTTTACCAGAATTTGGATTAGCAGCTCCTTGTGGGTTCGGCCGCGCTCCGGAACGTCCAGGGCAATTACTGAGTGACAATGTTGGTGACTCTGCTAGGGATTATATTGGGGAAATTATACAAGAGCACGTAAAAGCAGTTGAAATTTTGCGAGATGTAATGTCCAATTAAGCTAAGAAATTACTTTCAATTTTGAGCTATCACTTTTGAGGTTTTTAAACGTGCCTTCTAATTTTAAAAATCGCCGCTGGGTTCTGGTGAGTTATCCAGAAACTTTGCCAGAAGAAAAAAATTTTCGGCTTGATATAGAGCCTCAAGTACAAGATTTGAAAGAGAACGAAATACTTGTACAAGCTAGTTATCTATCGGTTGACCCGTATATGCGGGGTCGTATCAGTCCTGCTAAAGGCTACACACCGGGGGTCGAATTAGAGGGTTTAATGCCAGCTGGGGGAGTGGGAGAGATAATCGAGTCCCGCTCAAGTCAATTTGCCGCCGGTGATCAGGTTGTTCTGGAAAATTTTGGTTGGCAAGAGTATACCGTTGCCGAAGCTGACGTGGCTAATAAGGTTGATACTAATATTGCTCCCATCCAAAGTTACTTAAGTTATTTGGGAATGCCCGGTCTTACGGCATACTTTGGCTTATTTGAAGTAGCAAATGTAAAGCCGCAAGATTGCGTTGTTGTTTCAGCTGCTTCAGGTGCTGTAGGACAGATGGTCGGTCAATTAGCAAAAGCACATGGATGTAGGGTGATTGCAATTGCCTCAAGTAATCAGAAAATTAATTGGTGTAAAGAAATAGGGTATGATGAAGGCATTAATTATAAAGAAGTAGAAAACCTTTCGGATGAATTAAGAGCCATTTGTCCAGATGGTGTCGATGTGTATTTTGATAATACCGGCGGTGTTATAAATGACGCTATAATGGAGAACCTCAGTCTCAATGCCCGGATTGCAATCTGCGGTGTAGTTTCATTAGCCGATAAAATTGGAAAACCTGATATTGGACCTCGATATTTCCGGCAAATTTTGGTTGCTAGAGCCCGTGTTCAGGGTTTTTTAGTTTTTGATTTTATTGATTGTTATCCCGAAGCTAGGAGCCACATTCGCAACTTAATAAGTGATAGTAATTTTAAATTCAAGGAAGATATAGCCGACGGAATTGAAAGTATGGCTTCATCATTTATCCAGTTATTAAAGAGCCAGAATTTTGGTAAGAAACTAATTAAAATTTAATTTAACCAAACTCATTGATGTTATGTTAAATTTAGTCAAGGGAGAAATCAAATGACTGACTTGTTAAATAAAATGGGCCCTCACGATATGGGTGGAGATGATGCAGGGCCTATAGATATTGTTGATCACGGAATGAGTCATTGGGAAAAACATGCAAACGCCGTTAGAATGACAGTGAGTGGAAAGAAATTAGCAACATTAGACGAAATGCGAAGAGCTTGTGAAGATATGGGCGCGCGTTATTACGATCTTAGTTATTTCGAACGTTTAACAGAAGCCTTGGTTGTTGTTCTTAGAGAAAAAAATTTTTTCACCGAGGAAAAATTTAACAATCAAATGATTGAGGTTAGGGAACGTTTTGACGTGCCAATAATAGCGCTTCCGGACGACCATGATCACGATGGTAAACCGATACAGGAAGATGAAACGGGCGAAGGTCCCAACGATCATCAGATTATGAATTTGGCAATACAGGACCTATTGCAAGAAAATAATTTAATAACGGCAAATGATATACGCAAAACAATTGAGAAGTTTGACGAAGATTATCCCAATAGAGGGCAAAAGGTTGTAGTCCGGGCCTGGACGGATGATCAGTTCAAATCCCAGTTATTAGAGGATGCAAATCTTGCGATTGAAGATATGGGCATTGATTTAGAACATGCTGCGAGAATTATAGTGGTGGAAAATACAGATACAATTCATAATATTATTGTTTGCACCTTATGTTCTTGTTATCCGCGGGTCTTAATGGGGCAGCCGCCAACTTGGTATAAATCAAGAAGCTATCGGTCTAGGGTTGTTAATGATCCGCGAAGTGTCCTTTCGGAATTTGGTATAATCTTACCTAGTTCTATCTCCGTTAGAACGCATGATTCAAATGCTGATATGCGTTATATGGTATTACCTAAACGTCCCGAAGGGACAGAAAACTGGAGCCATTCGAAGCTAGAGTCAATAATTTCACGAGATGCTTTGGTTGGTGTCAGCATTCCTAATATTGAAGAAAATAATAGAGAATATAATGGTTAATTCTAATTTTTCTTCTTACACGCCAGTACTGAATAATTTGTTTAGCATAGGCGATCAGGTTGAAACTTATCAAAGCGCCCCTCCCGGTCATCGGCGCACGCCAGCGTATATCCGGGGTAAACGTGGTGTTATTGAACGCATCTGTGGTACATTTCGAAATCCAGAAGAACTTGCCTATGGTTTTGATGGTTTGCCAATGAGAGTACTTTATCGTGTAACGTTTAAACAAGTTGATGTTTGGTCAGATTATTCCGGGTCTAATCAAGATACGCTTGAACTAGAGATTTATGAACATTGGCTTAAACATCCCTCATAAATACTCTTCATCAAATTCTTGGGGTCTGCCCGGATTGCGTATTGAGATTGATTAGAATTTGATGCCGGATTTCATTCTTAAGGGCCATGATTAATTCCAGTCGACGGTAAAGAAATTGAGTAAAAATATATTTTCTGACAATTTGTCACCAGGCAGTTTTTGGAAGGGTGCCATCGATATTGTGCCTATGTTATTAGGTACAGCTCCATTTGGTTTCGTTTTTGGTGCTTTTGTGCTCGAGATGGAAATCGGTATCCTTGGTGGGCAGGGATTATCAGCATTTGTTTTTGCTGGATCGTCGCAATTCGTTGGGGCTAACCTTTATGGGCAAGGAGCTTCATTACTGATAATTTTTGTTGCAACATTTGCGTTGAATATGAGACACGCACTCTATGGAGCCGCTTTAGCTCCAAAACTTAGAAAAATAAAACCTCGCGAACAATTCTTCATGTCATTTTTTATAACTGATGAGGCATTTGCTATTGTAAGTAGGTTTGGCATTATACAATCTAAGTATTTCTGGGGTGTCGCCCTTGCCATGTATTTTAATTGGCAGGCTTGGACTTTTATAGGTTTAATGTCCGGTAGTTATTTTAAGGAGTATTCATCTTTAAACGCAGGATTTCTATTGGTGCCAGCGTTTATCGCTATTATTTTTCCACAGATAAAAACAAAGAGCTCACTTTTTTGTGTGGTGATTGCAGCTGTATTATCTTTAGTTTTGTCAAGCTTACCGTATCAAGCCGGTTTTATAATCTCAGCTATTTTAGCGATTACCCTAACTATTTTTTTTGAATATATTTTTCCAGTTGCTCCAAATCAAACCACTGGTACAAAATAATGGATATCATTATTATAATTCTCGTAATGGTTATTGCGACCTTTCCTATTCGCGCATTGAGCTTATTTGCATTTTCTGGTCGTGAATTATCCCCGTTGACTTTGCGTATTTTATCGTTAATCCCAATATCCGTATTTTCCGCAATTTGTAGTCCTTACATATTATACCCATCCGGACGCTGGGAGAACCCTTTAATTCTAACTGAAGTATGGGCTGCGTTGGGAGCGATTATGGTGGCTCGTTATGGGATGTTACCGACCATATTTGTTGGGATAGGTATTTATGTCTTTGGGAGTAATTTTAATTTGTAAATTCCATAGAATTTTTTTCAATACTTGATCCTTGAGCGGAAAGTGGTAGCCTAGACGTAGGAATATAATATGGAGTTTTTTATGCGAAAACATCCCAACCTAATGGCTTTTAACTTTGAGAAGTGGGTTGAAGAAAATGCAGATCAGCTTAAACCTCCGGTTGGTAATAAGCTTATGCATACCGATTCAGATATGATTGTTATAGCTGTCGGAGGCCCCAACACACGGGCAGATTTCCACGACGATCCCGCAGATGAGTGGTTTTATCAAATTAAAGGTAACATGATTTTAAAAATTGCTGACAAGGGCGGTATTTATGACGTTCCTATTAGTGAGGGTGAGGTTTTTATGTTGCCTCGACATACTCTTCATTCCCCACAACGTCCACAAGCTGGTTCAATAGGAATAGTTGTAGAGGGCCCCCGGCAAGCAGGAATGCTAGAAGGTTTTGAATGGTTTTGCTTTGAGTGTGAGAGCCGTGTCCATCGGGTCGAGGTGCCGTTAGATGGTCCCGAAGGAATTGTGAACCAGTTGCCGAAAATATTCGATTCATACGATAAAAATATTGAAGCGAGAACCTGTCCGGAATGTGGAGTGCTTCATCCGGGTAAGGGAAAGCCACCAGAAGGGTGGGTCGATTTGTAGGGTAAAATACTTTTTTTGGAATGTATAAATTAGATTAATATATTTAATTGATCAAAGTTCTAAGTCTAGTTAAGTGATTGGTTGACACGATAGAAATATTACTTGTCAGATTTCTATGAAAAATTGGAATATAAATAGTTGGGAAAACAATCTTCAACGATTTCTGCAGTAATACCCACGCTGGACCGGAGGCATACTCTTTGCCGTGCGATTAATTCTGTTTTGAAACAAACTATTCCTGCTGATGAGATAATTATAATTGATAACGGGTCGACTGATGGGACGCTAGATATGATTCGATCGGAGTTTCCAATGGTTAGGTTTGCCAGTCAAATAAAGCCCGGGGTTAGTGCGGCTCGCAATATGGGAATTTCATTAGCCAACAGTAAATGGGTAGCACTACTAGATTCTGACGACGCCTGGGCACCTAATAAACTCGAGAAACAGATAGAGTTGTCTATCGATAATAGCAATAGCCGCTTAATTCACACAGATGAGATCTGGTACCGGAATGGAAGGCGTGTCAATCAAATGAAGAAGCATAAAAAACGCGGTGGAAATATTTTTGAGGACTGCCTACCTCTTTGTTGTATTTCTCCAAGTAGTGTCCTTATGCGTAAAGATCTCTTTGATGATATTGGGTTATTTGATGAGAAATTACCTGTGTGTGAAGATTATGACATGTGGCTGCGAATTACCTCCAAGGAATCTATTTCATACGTAGATGAACCACTTACTATTAAATATGGTGGTCATGAAGATCAATTATCATCTAAATTCTGGGGTATGGATAGATTTCGTATCCAATCTCTTGAAAAACTATTAAATAAAAAATACTTAAATTTTAAACAGGAAAACGCTGTATATGAAATTATGATTAAGAAGTTGAATATATTAATTCAAGGTGGAACTAAGCGAGGCAATAAAGACATTGTAGATATTTATTCAGAAAAATTAGATTTTTGGGAGCAGAAAAAAACTTTGGAAACCTTAATTAAATACCAGGTTAAGTTATGAGCGGTTTACCATCTGTTTGTTGGGTCGTTGCGTTAAAAGCGGAAGCAAAGCCCATAATAGATGAATTAGAATTAATACCACTTAAAATGCGAACAAATTTTCCTGTTTATTGTAATAAAAAGGGATCTAATTGGCTTATAATTTCTGGAGTAGGGCAAAATCAGGTTATTGCTGCCACTAACTATCTTCGTGAGATTAGTAATTCAGCCCCATGGTCAGCTTGGATAAATGTTGGTATTGCTGGATACGGTCATGATAGCTACGGCACTCTCTATGTGATTGATAAGGTCACCTTGGAAAAATCAAATATTGTTTCATATCCAGGTGTATCTCTTTCAACCTGTCTTCCTCGAGCTGGATTATTAACTGTCAGCAAACCAAAATTAGATTATAGCGGACAAGACCTAATAGATATGGAAGGTTTCTCTTTTTATGCTACTGCAAGTAGATTTTGTGGCCACGAATTATTAGCCATTTTAAAAGTAGTATCTGACGGACCTAAGTCAGATGTTAGGTCGCTTTCTTCTGAAAGAATTTTCAAATTAATTTCCAATAACATTAAAGAAATTCTTGCTTTGGCGTCGAAATTAGAGAGTTTCTCAAAACTAGAGTTCAAAAGGGTAATTCCTCCCAGTATTTGCGATCAGATTAAAAAAACATGGCACTTTACTGTTTCACAGGAACACCAACTTAATATATTGGTACGACGCTGGTTAGCTGTTTTTCCTGAAAGTACGTTATTATCAACAATTAAGAATGAAAATAATTCTAAATCGGTAATCACTCTATTATCCGGAAGTTTAGGTGAACATGAAGTGGATTGGGATTTGACTTGATTGATACTATCTATTTTGAGGAAGATGTTGGCGAACATCCGCGGGCTTTATCTATACTAGATAGGTTTAAATCGGCTCGCACTATACCTATAAAAAGGTTTGGAGAGATTTTTAATCGTCGAGGGCAAAATTTTCGTA
>Ga0315326_10001799_pt1 | contig 11291 bp, 9 predicted proteins | sample M180m32315metaG_FD_203457 | JGI IMG/M metagenome (GOLD analysis project Ga0315326, IMG submission 203457) | Ammonia-oxidizing marine archaeal communities from Monterey Bay, California, United States - M1 80m 32315 | ecosystem: Environmental > Aquatic > Marine > Coastal | place: USA: California... | reverse complement strand
TTGCCTGCTGCCGTTTTTTGATTTCAATCACGGCCTCAGGGGTCGTGCGTCGGCGCAAATCAGGGCTTCGCCTCCATGTCCCTGTTCCCGTGCAGGGCACATCCAGGAGCACCCAGTCGGCAGAATCCAGATGCCGTTTCACGATATTATCACGTTCATTCTTGAGGACGCGCGCCTGCACATTGCTCACCCCGGCCCGGCCAAGGCGAGGTTTCATTTGGCCCAGTCTTTTGCCGGATATATCCCAGGCGAGAATCCGGCCGCGATTTTCCATTTCCGCAGCCAAGGCGAGCGTCTTGCCTCCGGCCCCGGCGCAAAAATCCACTCCCTTGTCCCCTGATTTTGCCTGCACCAACCGGGACACCAGTTGGGACCCTTCATCCTGCATTTCAAACCAACCCTGCCGGAAAATTTCCAGCCCGAAAAGCGGCCCTCGTTTGTTCAGGCGCACGCCCACCTCAGAATGGGGGGTGAGCTCAGGCTCCAGCCCTTCCCTGTCCAACGCCTTCACCAGCGCGTCTCGGGTTGTCTTAAGGGTGTTCACACGAAGATCAACCGGGGCCTCCCTGTTCATTGCCTCCATCGCCTCGGGCAACTTTTTGCCAAATAACTCCTGCAAGGTGGATTCCATCCATTCAGGATAATGAAATTTCACCGCCCGGGGCATCTCATCATGAAACAGGGGCTGGGCGGCATGCCCTTTAATCCAGCCTAATTCCGCCTCACTCAATCTTGCGGGGCCATACCCCTGCCCATTGCACAGGTCCTTCATCGCATCCAGCCCCGCCCCATCGGCCAGCACATGGGTCGCCAGCACACGTCCGCGCGGGAGAGGCTCCACTCCACCGCGAGTCAGCTGCCAGTCAAGGGCAGCTTCATGGCGCAGCACGCCATAGACAACCCGCGAGATTTCGCCGCGATCCTTGGATCCAATGAAGCGCCGATGCCTGAAAAACTGGTTCAACACCCCATCAGCCGGGGCGTGACCGCCTTCCTTCCAGAGCGACTCCAGCTCCTCCAGTACCTCAATCGCTGTGGCAACACGCGCCCCCGGTTTCATGGGGCGACCATAGGCCCTGTCTCCCGGCCCAAAAAGAAGATAAAAATATTACTCGCCTAAAGCTTTCACTTTTTCGCACCGCTCTTTAACATCTCTAAGATCCTCATGAAACGCCGCAATTTTATTTTCAGCACGACCGCTACACTGACTGCAGCTCCTATTTATGCCCGAGCCAATCGCCCGCGTATCCGCATCGGCCAAATCGGACTGGCACACCCCCATTCCCTCGGGAAACTAAACGCGATCCGTTCCTTACCTGACACTTACGATCTAATCGGGGTAGTAGAGCCTGATTTGCCGCTTCGCAGGCGAGCCATGGGAGTGAACTTTATCTCCCTGGATCAGCTCATGAACGCCAAAGGACTTGAGGCGGTGGCGATAGAAACCCGAGTAAAAGATCTGGTTACAACCGCACTTCCGGTGGTGGAATCAGGCAGCCACATTCACTTGGATAAACCGGCCGGGCCAGCACTGGCGCCCTTCAAAAAACTGCTCGGCCTGGCAGAACGCCAAAACCTGACCGTTCAAATGGGCTATATGCTGCGCTACAATCCCGCCTTTTCATTCATGTATAAGGCGGTGAGTGAAGGATGGTTCGGAGAGATCATGGAGATAGACGCAATGATGGGGAAAAAAGCCGGGGATGATGTGCGCAAAGAGTTGGCTGAATTTAGAGGAGGCGGGTTCTTTGAACTAGCCTGTCATATTCTTGACAGCACAATCCACCTCTTGGGCAAACCCCAGACAGTGGATGCGTTCAATCTGCGCACGCGCGAAAAGGAAGGGGATTCATTCGCTGACAATCAACTGGCGATTTTAAAATTCAAGAAGGCAACTGCCTGCCTGCGCTGTAACCATAATGACCCCTTCGGGTTCCCCCGCCGCCGGTTTAACATCGCCGGCACCCGGGGAGGCATGGAAATCCAACAACTTGAGTCAGGCCGGTTTATTTTAAATCTTGATCAAGCCCGCGGCAAATTCAAGAAAGGCTCCCAAACCGTCCAGCTGAAAGGAGGACGCAGTTATACCGCTGAATTTACTGACCTAGCTAAAGCTATCCACGGTGAAAAGAAACTCGATTGGAGCTATCAGCACGACCTTATGGTGCACGAAACACTCCTGCAAATCTGCGGGATGAAATAAAATTGGAGCGGGTGATGGGAATCGAACCCACGTCTCGATTCTCTTCTTAAAAATTCAATATTTAAGCTTAAAATTGACTCATTTGACTTGCATGACGACAGGAAACGTTGTAAGATATGTAGTAAGTTAAGATGGCTTCTCTAACAAAAAAACGCGACTGTAAGAACTGGATTGCTTGTTTCACCCTGCCGGATGGAACGCGTACGAACCGAAGCACCGGAACCCGTAACCGTAAGCTCGCGAAACAGCTGGCCACAGAATACGAGCAGGCCTCGCAGCTGGCTAAACAAGGTCAGCTGAATGAAGTGCGTGCACGTAAAGTCGTCAGCGACATCCTTGAGAAAGTAGGCGAGGCGCCACTCGATACAACTACCGTAGAATCGTTTCTTCACGAATGGGTGGAATCGAAAGATAACGAGGGCACAAAAGATCGCTATAGGCTCGTAGTGGAGAAATTCCTAGAGAGCCTAGGCAAAAAATCAAAAGCATTGATTAGCAATATTACCTATCGTGATGTGCAGCGATTCATCAAAAGCCGGCAAGAAGTCGGTCTAGCCTCTAAAACCGTTTTAGTTGATGCCAAGGCCCTTAACACTGCGTTCGCACTGGCAAAGCGGTTGGGCCACACACAGCACAATCCTGTCGATAAGGCTCTGGCTGCAAAGCCATTAAAGGCAAAATCCTCCGAAAAAGAGACATTCTCTCCGGAACAGGTATCCACACTATTGAATGCAGCTGAAGGAGAATGGAGGACAGTCATCATGCTCGGGTACTTCACGGGCGCCAGACTGGAAGACTGCGCGAAGATGTTGTGGGACAATGTTAACTTTGATCGTAAGATCATTGATTTTGTCGCTAGCAAGAGCAGTGTACGTGCCGTTATCCCGATGACTGACCAGCTAGAGGCGCATTTGGATTCAATCGCCTCCACTGATGACCCCAATCCACATCTTTGCCCAACTCTATGTCAGAAGGTGTCAGGCGGTAAAACGGGCCTTAGCCGAGGCTTTAAAGAGATCATGGTTAAGGCCGGAATTGATCCCCAAGAAGTGCAAGGACAGGGAACAAAGATGTTTTCAAAGTTGTCGTTTCACAGCCTAAGGCATTCATTCAATAGCCTCTTGGCTAACGAAGGCATTGATCAAGAAACTCGAATGAAACTCGTGGGTCAGAAGAGCAAGGCAATCAACACTGACTACACCCACTTGGACATGCCCAAACTGGAAGATGCGATGAGTAAGTTGCCGGCCTTGAAGCTGAACTAAGCCCCCCTACTGCGCGCCACAATTTTGGATTCATACCGTCAAAACACGTTACGAACGCCCGGGGGGACTAACAGGCAGCGCGCATGGCAATATGTTCAAAGATTCAGTCTTTTATATATACAGATCTGTACCATTTACCCTGCATTTAACGGATTTGGTTCGATAACTGCCCCCTGTTCTTGCGGAAGCATTCCGAGCTCTCGCCAGTAATCCGCTTCTTTGGCCAGAAACTCCTCTGAATGCCTATGGTGAATGCCATCAGCACCTTTTACCTTCATTGTGGTTAGTCCGTAATGGCGACAATGGAACATACGGATTAAGGAACTGTTTCGCCTAGATCGCACCGCGTGTTCGGTGGGCAAAACGATCCCCTGCGAGATACTGTGTCGATAGGATGGCCCGATATGACGGGCAAAAGCCTCGTCATTTAGAACGCGTAAATGCATCACCAACGAATGGTGCACCATGTCGGCGTGTTGATATTCGACCACTCTAGATAGACGTGCGATTTCAGCACGTATTAGGCTGGCTGGATGATTGTCTTCGTATTGTATTTTCATAAGTCTTTCTGTGTATTAATTCCTGTTGTTCTCTCACTCTATTTTCAATTTCTTTCCTGTCTTCTGCATCAATTAGTTTGAGTGCTTTATCATTAATTAATGTAAGTATGGGATACCCATCCTGATCATCTTCTAGGCAAGCAAAGCCCTGAAGCCTCCAAAAAACGCACAATCTATTCTGGCCTTCAAAGCGCTCCAATGACGACCATTTGGACTTTGTGCTATTCCTCCAGTCACACTCTTCATGATGCTGTGCGGAGGTCTGTTTGCCTTTAGAATAAACCGCTAGCTGGGTGGCGCCCTTAACTGTTCCTTGAAGACCTCTGACCAAACTTCCTTTAACGACCGCCTCGGGCCAGTCTTCGTCAAAAAACGCCTGCTTGAGCTTCTTGACAAACCGCTTGCAGGCGTAAAAACCTCTCGCCGGAACGGCCTGCTTCTCTGTGGATCCAATGAGTGAGATCATCAGTATCCGAAACATGCTGTTTCCGTCCTCAGCCACTCCATCGAGTTGATAGCCTAACTCAAGATCCATTACGCGGATCATTGAGCCCTCTTGTTCCTCGTATTTCTCAGTGTCAGTCTGCCATGTAGAGTATTTTACTATTCCACAACTCACCTTAAGCCCAACAGAGTCACACCTCGGGATTAAGTGAGACACAAATGGATCAGTATGATCACCCAAAGGCCTAGAATCACAAACGATCTCTGTGAAAAGCGGCTGTAATAGGCGTGCACAATGATCACGGTGAAGTTTGGCATACACCTTATTCCTTAAGGACAAAGGATCCACTAAGGCATCCGCTTCTGCTAACAAGCTATGAACTTCAAATGGTAACATTGTATCTCTTCTTTACCTCGACAGTTAATTCTTTGATCCAATCTTTTTGGTGTGTGTTGTCTACTTTTCTTCAGGATATTGAATAAAGACAAAACCCCCTAGACCAACGCCCGTAAGAGCGTCAGGTAGGAGGCTTTGCGTGTGCCGGACTTTTCTCCGAGGCCCCGGTGTTTTATGTGGTCGGGGATTCCACTAACACGCATCAGTATTTACTGAAACTGCCTATCATGTCGTACGACATGTTTGGGAACGTGTGCTAAAAACCCATCTCCAGTCATATTAACTGAAGGGCAGTCAAACCCGCGCCATCACCGACTAAGGGCCGGCTTTGCGCCACGGCGGGTGTTCCGAGAGGGGCTACCTCTCCTGTTTTTTTGGCCATCCCATGTACGGATGGGGCTGTACCCTCTTGATTCAGCATTAAGCCAAATGCCACTCCTACTTTTCTTCGGCTATCTCAAGGGAGACCTCTGGATTTCTCCCCAAAAGGCCAAGGGGCTAGAACCCTTTATGAGCTATTACTAACTCATACACTATTATAGCTAATGGGTGATCTAAGATTAAAAATTAATTTAATTAAGTTTCATCTACCTTGCTCTGTATCAAAGTAACATTGATTATTTAATGCTGTTTAATCTTGTTTCAAAATCGGAAATGCCGGATAATAGGAGTATGGGAAAATGTTCAGTTAAGCCACTAACAACAGCGCCTGTAGAGGCTGGAGATTTTACAGACGTCATGCCTGAGTTTGGGAGGACTCCAGATGTAGAGAAGTACTTTGGTATTAAGCGCGGCACGCTCTACAACCTACTGGATCAGGGCAAGATTAAGGGCGCGGTTTTACGGCAGGCCGGCTGCCTGAAAGGTGTCCGGCTGTGGCATATGGCCAGCGTCAGGGAACATATCCTCACTCAGATGGATGACTCTGCTAGTTTTGCTCCACGTTAATCCCCTCGCACCTTTACCAGAGAAGGCCAAACGCCCATGTCTGAAGATCACAAACAACAGCTCGAATCCCACTCTGGAACATCGTCAACATCCTGCAAATTCGGCTTTGCAGGGGCGATTTTAATCATCGTCTCTTTTTTGTCCCCATTTGAGGTTCTAGTGACAATACTTGATAGTGACCTTTTTTAGGTAACGACTTTGTAAACGAAAACCGTGAGCGGAAGAGAAAAACGATCCTTTGAGATTCTAGTCCGAGAGAACACCCGGATTTTAACGGTTTTTCTGCGTTCACGCGTGAATGATGAGGCGGCGGTTGACGATCTTTTTCAGGAAACGATGTTGGTGGCATGGAAGCGTCTTGATGATTGCGATCTGTCACGGCCGTTTGGCCCGTGGCTGCGTGGCATCGCTCATCGACTGGTGATGGCACATTACCGCAGGCAGAACCGTCTCCCGCTGGCGTTGCCCGACGAAGTGCTTGAACTGGTGGACGAACATTTTGAAAACATCCAGGCACAACCCGGCGACACCTGGGACGACAAGGTCGCCGCACTGCATGAATGCCTGGAGGCACTTCCGGAAAATCACCGAGCCGTGGTGCAAGGGCGGTATCTGGAGGATGAACCGACCAAGAGCGTGGCCGAGCGACTGGGCATCTCGCTGGAGGCCTGCAAGAAACGCCTGCAACGCGCACGCGCTATGCTGGCCGATTGCCTGAAAAGAAAAGGCGCTTTGTTAGCGGAAGCAAAACAGCCATGAGCGAGAACGAACCCAAATCATATGATGACCAACTGAACCGTTGGCTCGATGAAGATTCCGGACGGGAGGCAGATCAAGGCCCGGACATGCCAAAGGCAATGTACCCGCAGGTCGCCGAGGCGGTTGTTGTCCATGGGCTGCTCACGGATATGAGCCGGCGTTTCCCTGCTGAGGACGAGATGCGCGTTGATTCGGTCATGCAGGCGATTGAAGAACCGGTGGCACCAGAAAAGTCCACATCATGGTCATGGCTGTTTGGCCGTCCCAAGCAAACGGCATTTGCGGCAACGGCCATGGTTGCGTGTGTGGCCCTTATATTCATTTTTCAGGGAATCAATCCCACCGAGGCGGCGGCAGCGTCACTGGAGCGCATCATTGCTGTGGCGCAACAATCCATCGACCGCACCTATACCATCCAGGTCATTGATGAATATCCCGCAAGCACTCCCAGAAACGAGAAACAGGGAAACATTGATGGCGCCATCCTGCATGTGCGTGGGCCGGACAAATATGTTTTGATTCGCGAATTGAAGGACGGCCGCCAACGCCTCACAGGCTGTGACGGAACCGAAAGCTGGGCCATGCGCGAGGATGGGCCGGTCAATGTTAGTTCCGATCTGAACCGATTTCGTGGAGGGCTGCCCGGGGAACAACAGGATTTGCCTTTCATCAACTTGCAATCACAACTGATACAACTGAAGGAAAAATACTTCGTTGAATCGTTGCCGGAGTCGGGTCGGGAATTCAATGGCCGGCCAATGATGGGTCTGGTGTGCCTCCGCAAATCGAAGGAAGTGCGAGGACCAAAGCGGGTTGAGATTTGGGCGGATCGCGAGACTGGAGGCATACATCGCATGCTCATGGACAACCTGCCTCGAGGGAAAGGTGGCCCAAGGAGTGTCATGATACAACTGACTGAAGAATCTGAATTGCCAGAGAATTTCTTCTCGCATACGGCTCATCATGAATCTGGTCGAAAAATCAAACCTGACAAAAACCAATGAAAAAAATCATTTATTCGGTGTGTTTAGTTTCACTGTTTCTCATTGCGGAAAATGATGCAGTTGCCGCCAATGATAAGGTGACCCAGCCTAACATCATCTTTGTTCTTTCTGATGATCAGGCGTGGAACGGGTTATCGGCGCGGATGCATCCTGATTTGCCATGGTCAGCCAGTGACTTTGTGCGCACGCCGAATATTGCCCGGCTTGCAAAACAGGGAATGCGGTTTTCGGCCGCTTATTCACCGGCCTCAGTATGTTCGCCCACGCGGGTCAGCCTGCAAACCGGCAAGAGTCCGGCGCAACTGCAATGGACCAAGGCCGCACCCACGATGACGGCCGCTAGTGGCTACAAACTCATCCCGCCGACAATCCGCAAACAAATTGGCCGGGAGGAAATTACAATTGCCGAAATGCTCAAGACTGCCGGGTACGCCACCGCGCATTACGGCAAATGGCACATTGCCGGCGGCGGTCCAGGACAACACGGGTATGATGCGCACGATGGGGATACCGGCAACGGGGATGCCGCCCCGCACAAGGATCCCAACCCGGTGGACATCTTCGGCATGAGCCGGCGTGCCATTGCGTTCATGGAAAAGAATCATGCGGCAAAGAAGCCCTTCTTCATCCAGCTTTCCTATCACGCTCTGCACTATCCGCAAAATGCACTGGAGGCCACCAAGAAGGAGTATCAGGCGCGTGGCGGTCGGCGTAATGAAAAGGAAATTACGCGTGGGGCGTTGGCGGAGAATCTTGATACCGGTGTGGGCATGCTCATGAAGGCTCTTGATGAACTGAAGGCGGCCGATAACACGTACTTCATTTACATGTCCGACAACGGCGCAGGCGGTGGTAAGGGAAACGGTTCATTGCGGGGAGGAAAAGGCGGCGTATGGGAAGGCGGTATCCGCGTGCCGCTCATTATTCGCGGACCGAGTATTCAGCCGAACACCTTTTGCCATTCGCGAGTGGTGGGCTATGATTTTTTTCCGACCTTTTGCCAGTGGGCCGGCGTAAAAAGGCCGCTGCCCAAGGGCGTGGAGGGAGGCAGTATCGTCCCGCTACTGGCCAAAGGTGAGGGAATAGTGAAACGGCCTCGCGAGGAACTGGTTTTCCACTTTCCTCATTACCAAAGCAAAGATGGACCGCACACAGCAATCTTGTCTGGTGATTTAAAGTTGGTTCGATTTTATGAAACCGATCGGTTGAACCTTTTCAATCTTCGGCAAGATATTAGCGAGAGCAATGATCTTGCCCTTAACATGCCGGCCAAAACGAAAGAGCTAAATGAGAAGCTGAGCGAATATCTCAAACAAGTGAATGCTCGGTTGCCGGTTGTTAATCCACAATACGATCCCAATAAGCCGCCTTCTCCTACTCGCAAAGGTGGCAAGGGAGGCAAAGGCGGAAAAGGAGGGGGCAAGAAACCCAACGAAAGACCGGCAACACTCAGCAATCCTGCTTTACCTGTTGGCAAGACGCTTCAATGGTCAGCCAATGGTGGGCCACAGGATATTGTGGCTATTTACCGGGGCAAAGCATTGCAGGTCATTCAAACGGTCTTTGGCAAACCCGACGCTACCGAGGGCACTTTTCACATATATCGAGGGCTCCGGATTCGTGATGCCAAATCAGGGGGGAATTACAAGATCGTAAAGTTCCTGATCACTGATGGGGTTGTGAAAGCGGTCCAAGTAGAAAGTGGCGGCAAAGGAGGAGGCAATAAAAAGAACGCAGGCCAGGGGAATCGACCTCAGGGAAACAATCCAAGAGGGGTCCGAATGCCCACGCCGCTTTTTCGCACGGATGTTCCCGCACATTTGTACAACATCATTCTGGGCCGGCCCACCGACAGCGCAATTACGCTGAGTGTGCTGGCTCATCAAGCCATGGACGGGTTTTTTACCTACGGGATGAAGCCTGATACTCTCACGAACAAGACTCCAGTATTGCAATGGAAAGCAGGGGAAGCCAACGAATTGGATATAAAGAATCTTAAACCCAACACACGCTATTATTATAAGTTTAATTACCAGCTGGCCGGTACTAATCCTACGACTAGTGCATCGGCTACTTTCCACACTCAACGCGCCACAGGCAGCACGTTTGTCTTCACTGTGCAGGCCGATTCACATCTGGATTTTGGTACCAATCCAGCAGTTTACGAGCGCACCCTGAAAAACGCCCTTACTGACCGGACAGATTTCCACGTCGCACTGGGCGACACCTTCATGACAGGCAAGTATGTGGATCATCGAAAGGCGTATCCGCATTATCTTGCACAGCGCTACTATTTCGGGCGGCTCTGCCACTCGGCTCCACTGTTCTTTGTACTGGGCAACCATGACGGCGAATCGCTTCGCTACTGGGATGGCACTGCCAACAACCCTGCTGCATGGTCAGCCAATCTTCGCAAGGAACTGTTGCCCAACCCTGCGCCCAATGGTTTCTACACCGGCAACAGTCAACCACAGCAACACATCGGCCTCTTGGAGGATTATTATGCTTGGGAATGGGGTGACGGCCTGTTCGTCACTCTGGATCCCTTCTGGTTTACCCAAAGAACTCGAGGCAAGGTTGACAACTGGGTTTGGACGCTGGGTAAAACCCAATACGATTGGCTGGCAAGTACGCTGGAGAATTCAAAAAACAAATATAAGTTCATCTTCATCCATCACCTTTTAGGTGGTGTTGATCGTAGTCAGCGTGGTGGCAAAGCCGCGGCAGCTTTTTTTGAATGGGGTGGTAGGAATTTGGATGGACAGAGTGAATTTGCCGTTAAGCGGCCCGGATGGGCAAAGCCGATTCACGATCTATTGGTGCAACACAACGTGAGCATCGTTTTCCATGGGCATGATCACCTTTACGCGAAAGAAGAATTGGATGGCATCACCTATCAGTGTGTCCCTCAGCCCAGCCATAGCCGGGGAGGAATCCGTGACGCCGCCGAATATGGCTACAAGGATGGCGTCATCCTGGGTAGTTCCGGCCATATCCGCGTCACCGTCTCGCCCGTTGCCGCAAAGGTGGATTACGTGAAAAGCATCCTGCCCGGTGCTGAAAGCAATGGGCGAAAAAATGGCATGACCGCTCACTCTTACAACATCAACTCAAAACAATAATAATACAGGATTCCTGCTAATGAAAAAAAGGCGCTTTTTAATTCTGGGAGCAATTGTCGGCCCATTGGTTGCCGGATTGTATTATCTGTCTCCTTCCAATGACTTGGCGCCTTCCCTGAGTGCCCAGGAAAGGCCCAGCCAAAAACAAGACGGGAGGAATCAAGGCCGTGGTGGAGGTCGCGGAGGTGGTGGTGGCAATCCCATTATCCGCACCTTGGACGCCAATGGCGATGGCATCATTTCCAAGCAAGAAATTGATAATAGCACGGCCTTGCTCAAAAAGCTGGATCGCAATGGTGATGGCAAGATAAGCCGTGATGAAATGCGTCCGCCTCGAGATGCTGGTGGCAACAATCCTCCTCCGGCACCAAGGCCTTCCATACCTTCCTCCCCTCCCAAGAATAGCTTAGGCCCCAAACCCGCCCAAGCCGCCGCCTTCGACTCCTTTGCCCCCAAGGTAAAGACCACCTGGGACAAGCAATATCTCTATGTGGAATCCGACAGCATCCCTGACCATCAGATGATGGTGGGCATCACTGCGTGGCAACAGCAGGTTCCGATAACTCAACCCTACACTGGCAACAACGCC
>Ga0315326_10001797_pt1 | contig 11301 bp, 27 predicted proteins | sample M180m32315metaG_FD_203457 | JGI IMG/M metagenome (GOLD analysis project Ga0315326, IMG submission 203457) | Ammonia-oxidizing marine archaeal communities from Monterey Bay, California, United States - M1 80m 32315 | ecosystem: Environmental > Aquatic > Marine > Coastal | place: USA: California... | reverse complement strand
CTTGAAGCTCATCCTGATTTTGATAAATATAGAGGTGGCGATTACTGGTCATATTGGGATGATGAATTCAATAAGATAAAAAAAATGACAGAAGCGAATAAAGATATTTTTGGAGTAGATATGAATAGTAAAGAATCTATGGAAGGTTTTATAAGTAAAATCAATCAATTAAACAAGTAGGCACAGTAGTATACTAAAATTAAAAGAAATGTCCATACAGGTCATGTTTTCCCTTGAAAACGGTGCCATAATGGACATTTCTAATATACTTGAGACTACTTATTTCTATCTTCGTCGTGTTTCTCTACTTCAGCACTATATTTATCTGCTAACTCTTGATAGTTTGATATAATACCTACATATATATTTCTTTCTAATCCAGTTGCTAATCTAGCATTTGGGTCAAACATATTGTAATCGCCCATCATTTGTACATCTCTGTACGCTAGAAAATCATCTAAGCTAATATCACTTACTTTTGCACTCATTTTACTCATCCTTCTTCTTTTGTATATTGGTTGTTCTGTTTGTCCTGCTAACCTTCTGTTTCTTTCGTAAGCTTTACGTTTCATGGTTATTCCTTATTACATATAGTTACGTTTTTTAATATTCTTCTTTGTTGAAGCCATCCAACTTCTTGGTGTTATCTTATTAAACCAATCTTGTAAAGAGGGAATAAATCCCAAATCTTCTACAATGTGTTGCTCAGCTATTGATTTTACGGGAATTTCTTTCCCTTGTGAGTTTGTTATATATATTCCAAATTTCTTTTCACACTCTACAACTCCTAGAGTATGATGGCGTAAAGCACGGTGTCTTATATCTCCAAAGTGTTCTTTAGATTCATCAAACCAATTATGTATTTTATAATAATCAGTTATGCATCCACCAAATGTTTTTACTGATGACCTACAATGATTAAACGCTTTCATTTAAGTTAAAAGAAGTTACCTGTCCCGCTTCGGAACAATCAAATTCATGTTGAACATTATAACTTCCATCAATATCTATTTTTAGATTATCTATATCAAGCTTAACAGTTCCTTGTCCACCTTCATTATTATACCAATCATAAGTTAATATACTATATATATTCTCTTGTAAATTTTCGAATATATTATTTAATCTATTTTCTCTTCTTACTCTTACGCTATCTTCATAATTAAACTCTTCTTTTAAAAACTCTGTTAAAGTATGAGCATTCCATTTGCATATATTATTGCATTCATGATTTCTTGGTACTATGGAAAAACCGTTAATATCTCCACAATCTCCAGAGCCAGAATACTCTGCTTCTATAATATGATTTTTAAATTTAAACTTATCCCTTAAAATCATTAAGTCAGCTTTTATTTTCATTAAAGCATAAGAGGCTTCTTCTTGTTGTTTCTTTAGGTGCTTTTCCCACCAATCTTCTTTTGGCATTAATAATCCTTTCCTGAAAATTCATAAGATTGTTTATCTAATTCATGTATTACTTCATCTAAAGTTCTTATAAACTTTTCTTGTAATACAGTATCAGTCACACACTTCACAAGATATATTTTGAGAGTCTGTAGTATGTCTATCGTTAGGCTTTTGTTCTTCATTAGTTTTTCTTTCTAATGCGTCTATGTCATGCATTAACGCATTGCAAATTTTAATTATTCCATTGAACGCTATTTTATATTTAGATAATTGCGCACTATATTTTATTGGTTTTCTATCCATATTTAATATCTTTTCTATCGTTTCTTTTAATAAAGTCTCTAGCTTCTTTACCTATTCTATCTAGTCTAGACTCTAATATATCTATACGTTCTCCAAGCATATCAATAGTACTAACTAATGTTTTAACTAATCCTACTGTTCTTTCTTCAAAGTCATGTTCTTTTAACATTATAATTCCTTATTTATTAGTAAATGTCAAAAAGGGCAGAACCATTTACCATGAACAACTGCCCTTTTATCCTCGATATTAACTATGACTTAGTTAATTCTTTATCATATCCAAGAAGTCTTGAAGTACCATTACTATATAAGGTGGCATTCTATCTTCTTTTAATACCTGTGCATTTACTACATTAGTATCAGGTTTTAAATAGTCAGCTATTGCTTTTCTACCTTTAACCTGTATTTTGAATTTTTGATTATTTATTTGTGCTTTGACATCAACTTCTTCGTGTTCTCCCATGGCTTGACCATTGGAACCCCACGCTCGTTGACATTCATATCCATTCTCCTTAAATATATTTACAACTTCCCGTTCGATTCTATTGCCTTTAGCTTTTGATTTACTTGCCATTCTTTTCCCATATTGAAAATCCCCAAAATAGTTCCCATCGTAATATGCCTAATGCAAAATGTAAATGGTCGCCAGATTTACTGCCGAATGTAAACGTAAAGTTTAAAGCATTCATAAGTATCACTTTAAATCCATTTACACTTTGCGAAGTTATTTTGTTAATATCAATTATTGGAATTCCCAGTAAACGTAAATTCACCTGTTATAGTTTCCTTCCTTGTTTCATGTTCCATCAAGGTAACATCGCATGGCTTTCCTAAGTGTGATTGGCTATCTCCGTCATAATCTATTACTAATATGGTTACACCAGAACCAGTAATATTAAGAATCTCATTGTTTTCAATTTCAATCTTCACTATTCCCATAATGCTTACCTATTCTTTCTTATTCGAGGTGCTTTTAATACTCACTTTTTTTAATCTTTCCATTAATCGAGTTGAGTCTTTACCTTGTTTATGATATTTTAGAATCAAACGTCTATATACGTCTTTTACTTTTTTACTATTTAATTTAGCCATTGTCTAAAAACCTAAACGTTTCGTGGTTAAACCAGCATTTTAGTTTAAAGTTATTTTCATCACGAGCAACTATGCTTTCAATAACCCTAGCTTTAGAACTTACATCAAATTGTGTAATTCCTATAAGCTTATCGGATTTTTGCTCTAAAGCAGAATCGCCTTTAGCTGAATGTCTATCTAAAACTCCATTATAACTGGCACTTTTTGATATGTGACTTATTGCAATTATTATTACATTTTGATTTTGAGCTATATCCTTTAATGCATTTACTACATTTTGGGCTTTAGCTAAAGGGTCATTCATGTAATCAACTCTAACCGCATCTATAGTATCAATTACTAATATCTTTGGTTGATGGTCGCTAACTAATTGTCTAATATTTTTAATTTCTGGCGAGGTTGTCATTATATGTATATGCTCTACAGACTCTTCTGCTTGCTTTACATCTTCTGAAGTTCCATTCTTAAAAATATCATTTACTTCGTCTTTAGTTTTATTCATTGCAATCTGGATGAATCTTCTATACATTAAATGTGCATGTACTTCTAATGACATATAAAGTGTTTTCATAGTCGTTAATTTAGTACATACATTTTGTATAAAAGCTGTTTTACCTACTTTAGTATCACCAATCATTGTTACCAATTCACCTGCGTAAATCATATAAGGTGTTGGAATACTATATAGATTTGAAAGATTAAAACTAGATTCTTCATAGTCTTTCATTAAAAATTCTTTTAATTCTTGACTAAGTTCCATTGTAGATAAGACTTCTAGTCCGTAATCTTTATTTCTATAGAATCTACATTGGGAATCGCAGAACTGTTCCATTACATCATCTGCACACCCATATCCATTATGGTTCCATTTATAAACATCATCAACCAATCTATCAGTTTCTTCAGGAGTAAGAGTGATTCCCCAAAGTTCAGCCATTTTATATGACCCATCTTTAGGTATTCCCATTCTTTTCCATGCTGAAATCATTCTTAATAATGTTTTATGTCTAGAACCTTTTTGTTCGCCCTTATTAAACATTTTTTGTACACAAGTTACATGAGCATTTACGCCTGTTTCATTAATGTCTCTAGTAACTATAACTTGTTTAGGCTTATTTAAACTTACTACGTGTTCAGTCCAAATAGCTTCTGTTTGTGGAAGAGGTTCTGGGCGATAATCTGGACGCATAAACTCTTTAGATATATCTGTTATTTGCTTGTAATTAAGATTAAATATTTCATCTAATTTTAAAGGTGTTTTGTATAAACCTGTTTTTGTATTAAATGAATATCCTAGTCTTATCAAGCGTCCTTTATCATATATATTATCAGCTAATCCATTAAACATCTTTTTAATTGTTTTAGCTAATATTTGAGGAAGGTCTTTTGATGGTAAAAGTCCATACAAATTAGGAATATCTATATGAAATCCACGTCCAGAAAACCATGGTTGAATCCAGTTTTTCTCTACGTGCATATCAGCAAGATTTTCAGCAAAATATCTAATTAAAGAAACTACTTCTTCTTCACTATTTGCACCTTTATCTATATCAAAAGTTATTTTATCAACTGCATATGTCCCATTATAAGACCTAATAGTTCCATTTGTATCAAAGCACTCTTGAGCTGAATTATCTAGCACAAACATACTTCGATACAATTCTGTTTCTGGTCTTAATAAAGATTTTATTTCGGAAAATGGTAATACTTTCCCTCGGTTAGAGATACTACCTACTGCTATTTCTACTAAGCTGTTATTAGTTTCCATGCTGTTTCGTTCCTTACGGTAGTATCTTTGTGAGGTATTATTTTTATTACATTTATTTCTGGAATAGAACCCTTTTCTTTTAACTTTCTCCAAGTACGACTATACGTACTGGGGTTGTGTTTAACACCCCAATACGCATTACCGTAATTAACCAAATCCCTCTCAATTAGGTGTGAATATATTGTTTTTCTACCTAATATTATTTGATTATTTAAAAAGTCTAAAAGAATTCTTTTACAGGTTACTTTATTCAAAGTGCTAGTTCGTCTTCAGGTTCTGGTTTGTAATTCCTTACCCAACCTTGATTAACAGCATTTAGAAAAGCATCTGTAAAATCGTTAAAATCTGTACCAACTGGTCTTGTTTCTTGCCAGTCACTCCATTTTGACTTACCATTATCTTTTACACCAGATACATATGAAAGTCTTACAAATTCACGACCAACAATATCATTTACTACGTCTTCTGGTATTTTATTATCTTCAGTTAAAGATGCGTCAATACCTAGACTTTCTAGTAATATATCCACCTTTTTAACTGTACCTATACCAACTTTGTCACCAAACTCGTCTAGCTTAAAAGCACCACCAACATAAAACGTTGGCTCAAAATCTTTACCAATGTCAAGTGTCATTTCAACACCAATACTATCTGGTCTTGTTTGCCACTTTTGTTGTTCATCGTAAAATACTTTTACTGCCGATACTTTGCTTTTAGATACAAAGACGCCATTAGATTTCTTAGGTGCCATTGAAGAGCCACCCAATCCATTTATGTTTAATCCCATTATTTTAACTTCTTTCTTTTATTTATAAGTTCAGTAATTTTTTCTATTTGTTTATCAGCCTCAATTTCAGATGGTTTTTTATTCATCCAATCTTTAATCTTTTTAGTTTCTTCATCACTTAAACTTTTATGTCTAGACAATCTATCTAATTTAACATTTTGGTCTACTGTTATTTCACCTTGTTCAGGTACACTTCCATCTAACCTAGTTTGTCCTATTTCTGGTAGGTCTTCACCACGATATATATACAATCCTAAACCAAAATTAGCACATGCTTTTGCTAATGCACGCTTTAAAGCTGTGTTTATTTCAAATGAATTTGGATTTTGGATAGGTTTATTAGTGTGATTTAAAACAGGGTAATCTTCAGTTTGAACTTCATCGTTTATATATACTGTAGTTTGAACATAAGCATAACCATTGTGGTCAATAGCATATGGAATTGTTAGTTCATGTTCGGGGACTTTTATCTTAAATAGTTTATTTTCATATCGAGCATCTGGATAATGAGTTTTAACTATACTCCAAGCATCAGACCAAGGCAAGTAACTAAATCTTCCCTTGTTCTTTACATATTTAGAAACATCAATTGAATTTAAAGTTTCAAATATTGACATTTTGTTTTTCATTTATTTCCTTTATTTACGTCAAATAATATAAGCAAAAATAGGGGAATAATACAATCTTTAATCTATGTAAGATTCCCCTAACTCTAGCAATATCAACTATTTACGCACAAAACTCCCTCATTTTATCATGTAAAGCTATGTGATTTTCCATGATTTTATTTGGAGGTGTTGACTTTAAAGAAGATGTCATTGCATTATATAATGACCATACATTTCTTTCTTTAAATTCATCGTGTAAAGGCTTACGCCATTCTCTTAATGTTTGATTTAATTGGTGTGGTTTAATTACTCCATTACCAAACATTGTACCCATTAATTTATACGCATCATTATCAGTTAATTTAGCATTATGCATTGTTGTTCTGTCTTTACAAATGTCTAAAAAGTTGTTTTGACTTTTATAAATATTTGTTATTAGCATTTCTTCTAAATCAGTTGAAACGTTTTGTGTATGCTTACGCATTACATGGATATCTCCAGTTAATGCTAAGTTATCGCATACAAATACGGTAGCTCCCATAGCAACACCAATAGACATAGATTTATCATAACTATTTCTAATTGCAATATTATAGTTTAATAAGTCATGGTTTTCTTTTGTGTTGTTTTTATTTACAAAAGTATATATACCAAAGTATCTTTGTCCTTCCCTTGCTACAGCATGTTGTGAAAATGCATGTGTATAATCTTTTAATAAATCATTGCCTATATTTATAGCATTTTGAGCTAAATCATAATGTGCTATTGGTTTATATGTATCTGTTTCTTTTGGCAAGGCTATATTTAGCAATTCTTGCTCATCCACTGGCGTTCCGCCACAATGTAATACCATATTATTCATTTTGTACTCCTCTTTTTAATTGCAAAAACTTTGCCATCTTTATCTTTTAATTCTGTTATTTTTCCTAAAGCTACCCACATTAAATATGGAGTTAATCTTTTTACATTCCCATAATTACATCTTCTTGCCCATAGAATAACTTCACGTCGTACATGGTCATCTAAAATGTTAATTGCTTCTATATTAATTTGAACATTATGGTCATGGAAGATTTTTTTCAATTTCGTTTTTTGAATCATCATTTATCCTTGGATAGTTTTTGTATTCTTTTAATTTAATTTCATGTAGAAATTCTTTTTTTCTTCTTGCATAGTCTATGTCAAATCGATAATAAAGAGTCTTCATATCTTTTCCCATTTGTGGTATTATATCGTTATGAATATCTTCTATATATTCTTGACCAGAATGACTCATTCTTTGATGCTCCCAGTCATACAAATCGTTTATTTTTCGTACTAATACATTCATATTGCTTACTAATGAAGCCCATTCTTTTAAATCTGCTATGCTCATCTTACTGATTCCTTGTAAATATCGTCTAACCACATTTGCCAATCCTCGATATCCCAAGCTTGTGCCATCTTTTTATCTGGAGGATTTTTAAAAACAAATTTGTCATTAGATTTTTCCATTAAATATTTAATTAACTTTAATTCTTTAATATGTCTATCTGTTATTTTATCGCCAAACCAACTCATATTCCAGTCGCACAACTATAACTACACCAGTTAAAATTTGTTGTTGGTGTAAATATTTCGTTACATATTTGGCATCTTACAAATAATTTATTGTTCTTTTTTCCTTTTTTCCAATTCGAAAAGACTTCATGAGCCATATCTTCGTTTTTTATTTCAGGATAATCTTCTATTAAAATCTTTATAATAGTTGATTCAGAAAGTTGTTCTGGATATGTTTCATCAGTACTTTCACTTAAATCATCAAGTGTTTTATATGCGTCTTCGCATACTTCGTCCCATATGAAATCTTCTATTAAATCTGTCATTTTTACCTCATTTTTTATTAAAACTCTAAGTGGTTACAACTGTATTAAAGATATTTATTTAGACCACATACTGACTAAACTTTTTCTTTACATAACCAGAATTATTGCAACCCTTAGAGCTTTGTATTGGAGGACTTACATCAATATTAATCTATTTTGTGCATAGACTACTTTAGAAGCTATGTATGCGTCCATAGGTGTATAGCGTCTGCTTTTAATTTTTTCACAAGCCCTCTGATTGTTGCGAATAAATTCTCTTAACTCATAACGTTTCATTATTCTAATGTCGTCAAAATTCTTAACAATTTCTTGTTTAGGCATTACTTTTAACATTTTTACTGCTAATCTAGAATAATGTAGCCATCTTAGTTGACTTTCTATACGTTCTAATTGAGCGCTCATAATTTACTATCCTCTGATAAAGCAACATTTACCTCTACACCGTCAAGTACTTTTATAGAGTCAATTAATTTACTTACTTCAGAACCGTAAATAGAACGCTTAACACTTAATTCAACACCTTGAACATGTACTGTTACATCGTATTTAGGCTTGTCTGACGCTTTGTCATAGACATTACGACCAAACCTTGTTGCCAATGTAAGTCCTGAGCTAATCGCCCACATTACATATCCCAAGCTTTTTCCAATCCTGCCTGCCCAACTTATACTACTTGTGAATGCCATAATCTTTATTTCTCCTGTTAGTTTTATATATTCCTGTTTTAAGACGTGCTTTTTCGGTTTCTTGTTCAAAACAATAACCACAATATGGCACATCTTCATAGAATGGTTTATTAGTTAAATAGTCAATTCCCTTGACCTCTACGAACTCAGTCATTATATTCTTACAATCATCACATTTTATAGAATCCATATAATCTCCTTATTATTAAGATTCATAAAAAGGGATTAAATTATCTTTAAGAATTTGCCCAGTTTTGCCCACCAGTGATTTTCCTTATTTTTGATATCTAGCTCAAGAGTAAATACCTTGTATCTATATATATAATTCAGACATTTATTGCACATTCTTTCTTCCGTATCTCCATCTCTATCATCATAAAGATGTTCACACTCTATACAAGTATATTCTTCAGCCATCAATCCACCTCACTTTCTTTGTAATCATAAACATTGAAAGAAACATTGAAGGAAGTATAACCTAAGTCACTTTCTAGGTCTTTTAAGTATTGTAATAATCCTTCAATATTCTCTAAAGGAAACATTTTAAACTCAATTGTGCTGTCATTGATTCCTTCAGTTTGAATTTTAATCTTCAGTTTATCAACCAACATCATTCCATCTCACTTTCAGGACATCCATTTATAGTATAACCCATTACTTGTTTTAATACTTCTAGTTTACCATGTTGAACTAGATAATACAAATCGTTCTTCCATCCCTTGCTATCCTGTTTTATTTTCCTATTTGCATGTATTTCGTCAGACATTTCTACATATAACTGCATTAATTCATCTTTACTCATTGGTTTCATTTTTATTTACCCTTTTAAGTTATATTATTCTCAACACGTTCTTTTAATGTAAATTCATCAAGTTTACCATTCATTAAATCATCCAGCACTATCATTATAGATACATCAGATATATTCTTTGATTCACACCATTTGAACAGAATTTTAAATCTTTTTTTGAGTTGGTATATATTTTTTAGCCAATTATCATCATTATTTCTTCTTTGACGTAATCTGGCACCGCCTAAACCACTTATTGCAGTGTTTTTCTTATTCATAACTTTTCTTACCTATATCTTTTCCTAGACTAGTTCCTTGCCACCACCACCATCCATTACCGCTTTTTGCGAATAATTCATTTCTATCTTCAATATATTTAGGGTCATCAATACTTTTATAAGGAAAACTAGGTTTTTTTATAGTTCTTCTCCAGTCGTATTTATTTACTTTATTTATTTTAGCCATTTATCACTCCTTATTGTAAATTAAAAGAGCAAGGTAGCCTCCACCTTATCTTACTTAAACGAAAACATTAAATCAAACTCCGCCCTTAACAGGGCTATGATTTTTCGCCCTTAACAGGGCTGTGTTTTGTGTTTTTATTGGCACTTTTGCTCTTTAAATAATGAAATATTCAGAGAAAGGGTTAACAATTACATAGTTTTCTTTTCATTAACTCTTCTAATCTATATTTAATTATCTTATCATCCATAAACTTAGCACGATATTCTAATTCTAATATAGTTTGCATCATTATCCACCTTGAGTCTTCCCATCCTCTATTTTTATAATCTTTAGGCTTTACCTTGCTAAGCCATTTTTTTAAATCCTCTATACCTTGATATAATACTTTATCTGTCATTTTTGTCCTTGTAAAAAAATTGTTATTAATTATGAAACTATCTACAATAATTATAAATCTATAGCCTTGAGATTACAGGCTTAATGATAATTGCTTTATAGGTTTTATGGTTTTACCTAATATCCACTACTTTTGCAAGTAGTACAATTACGACGTCAGTAAGTATAGCTTACCACTCTTAACATATCAGCTGTTAAGCAACTACTTAAGTCAATCAACACCTATAAGTGTCACTAAAAGGTAATTAACCTTACTTGCTCTTTAATCACTTATTATAGGTCTTGCGGACACTATAACACGTTTTATTTCATACGTAGAGACGACTTTGCTCTGATACGCCCAATGACTTTGGCTTTTCTTATTCATAATTGAGTAAGATAATGGGAGACACGTAATGCGCATTAGGTGTTGCTTTATACCTTTTGAGTACAAAATACAACTCATTACGTTATGTTCTTGCTCGTCACAAGACTGCACGGTTCAATTCTATCTTCTTTATTCACATATAAGAAGACATTTTTTAAACTAATCACAGCACTTACTCACGATAAGTTTGTGCCATAACCTTTAGATTTTCTTATTGACATTTCTGTCTCAAGTCGTATTCCCTAGATACAACTTAGAATTTCTCTCAAGACTACCCGTCGAGAAATATCTAATATTCTAATTGCGTAAATGCATTCCATAAATGAAATGGCATAGTTATCTCTTAAATAACTATTACTTTATACTCTTCACAGAGTTTATCTAACGATATCACGCTACCAAAAAAAGGGAGAAGCATTACACTCCTCCCTTAATTAGTTACACTATTTAATACCTAGAAAGGAACATCATCGTCATTATTGACTTGAGTTCCCTCATTAGGAAGTATTAAGAAACTAAAAGCACCACTTTCGGTTCTACGCATAGTAGGCTTACCTTTCTTAGAACTCTCAGCTAATTCCTTAGAATAAAGATGTAAATTCATCTGAGCTAAGGCTTTACGTGTATCTACTACATCATCTGACGTAGCTTTACCACTAAACCAAGCTATATCACCTGCATTTACTTCTTTAATCTTAATATTATCATAAGATTCATCCTCATTCTTCCTTGAAAACCATACATTAGTACTTTGATTTACTAAACTT
>Ga0315326_10001794_pt1 | contig 11307 bp, 8 predicted proteins | sample M180m32315metaG_FD_203457 | JGI IMG/M metagenome (GOLD analysis project Ga0315326, IMG submission 203457) | Ammonia-oxidizing marine archaeal communities from Monterey Bay, California, United States - M1 80m 32315 | ecosystem: Environmental > Aquatic > Marine > Coastal | place: USA: California... | reverse complement strand
TGAGCATGGGTAAATGCTCCATTTGCGATGAGAAATACAATGAATAGGATCGATCTTAACATGGAAGGCATCAGTGCTGAGACGGTATGATTCATTGTGAAGTTTTCTGTAACGATGAGAAACAGGCCTTATAAAGGTCGTTTATTTGCTTATTGTATTGAAACTCCAGATAAGCCTTGAAGCTTTGTGATGCGTCCTCAAAATTTCCGAGACTCATTTGGAGCCGTCCCAGTTTCTCAAGGGCCTGAAGTTGAGCCGTCCGGCCATGCAAAAACATATCAAAGCGAATGTCCGAACTGGCCCCTCTACTCTGGTGAATTTCAGCTGCAATCACATTAGTGCCGGCAGAAAAAGATGATGACGGTAACGTGATCTCTTTCCAGTCAGATTCATCACTGACCGTAGCGCTGGCAAAAGTAGTAAATGAAGCTTCCAAAGCTAGATTCTGACGGATCGCCTCTTTGCCATTGATATAGACAGCGATCCCGTCATCATATTTGACTCTGAGGAGGAAATTAGAAAATAGGGACGGATCAAGCACCTCAATGCTGGTCCGAAAATAAGTAGTTGGATACTTCGAAGAAGAGTCTGGTCCAAAACCGAGTGTTGTTCCGGACCCTTCATCATTACTGCCGTATCCAAGTTCGGAAGGCCCGCTAGACCATGCCGAATCATCAAAATCCTTAGCCTTCCATGCACTTCCCTGATTAGATCCATTGTCAAGATACCTCCAGCGGTACCCGCTGGAAATGTACGTGACCGGAGCAGGTTCTTGATTAAGGATCCGCTGCAATGCTCTTTGGGCATCCTTTGTTTTACTTTTTCCGATTTGAATAGTTGCAAATAATAACAGCGAAGGGATGTGATCCGGATTGGTATGCATTGCCATTTTCAGATCTGCATTTGCAAGATCGGTTTGTCCTTCACGATAGAGAATTTCTGCCCTTTCCGATAAAGCTTCAGCACTTCCTTTTTCTGTAATTGTTTTTTCTAGATGGTTTAGTTTGGTCAGAAATTGTTGACCCGGGTTCTTTCGTTTGTAGGAATATCGCCAAAAATTGAGACCCAATTGATCTGAAGCCTCTTTGGCCTTTCCGGCATTGGCTAATATGATGCCCAGTTGATATTTGACCCACAAAGAATCAGGCCGCAGCTCTAAAGCTTTTTGAGCATCTTCGATAGCAAGTTGATCGATGACTGATTCATTAAAAATCCATGCACGATCGAGAAAATGGTTTGCATTAGTGGGTTCTTTTTTAAGAGACGAATCAATATTAATTAATCTAATTTTGGCCCTTAAGATTTTGTCATATGAGGGATTCCATTTTTTGGCTTGATCACTGCTTGGGAATGCCCTCCTTAGCTTTTTCGTAAATTGATCGATTGCGTCCCAGTCGCGGTTTCGAAGACTTAGATTTATGATTCTTGTTATGTCCTCGGGCTGATTTCTTAATTGGACAAGTTTTTTTAGGTAAGCCGCTTCTTTTTGCTTGTTAAGGTTTTTGCTTTGGTATTCTACGAGCCTTACTAGGACTGAGACTCGATCAGGATCGATTTGGAGAGCGCGTTTCCAGTAAACGAGAGCCTTTTGCGAATCCTTGGGTTCATTACTTTTTTTCAGTTCAATGTCACCGAACATTTCCAGAACCTCAGCATCTTCTTTACGCAAAAGGCTGGACAAATGAACAAGCGTTTTTTTGCATGCTGAGAATGAATCATTTTTGAGTTGGGCGCGTGCTATTTTTCGAAGTAGAATTAAGTCTTCGGGATTCTTATCAAGCATTCGCCTTGCGATTTCAATGATCGCAGTCGTGTCAGCGGCAGTTTCGGCCTTTTTTAGTTGTGATTCTAGATTTGCTTTGGCGCAGGGCAAAAAGCATAGATTCAAAATGATGAGGCAAATGAGTCGGGATGAATGCATTTTTATGAGAGGACAACTAATGGCTAGTAGTATTACGTGTTCATAGAGGTCTGGCTTTCAAACTAAACACTATTAAAAAGCATTCTCATTTATAGAGACAACAACATAGTGTTCCTGTTTATGGGCCATGAAGGTTTGGCAGGGATTTTAATAAAGCAAATTTAAATATATTCATATATTAAAGATAATTGTTATGAAATTGTTAGTATGAATCCGCTTGCTATGTGTTTAGCTTAATAGCAACAAAGCCCCGTTTATCTATATTTTGAAAGCCCTGGGAGTAGATTATGGAGAAGTCCGCATTGGAATAGCATGCAGCGATGATTTGGGGATGTTTGCCCATCCGCTTGAAACGGTTCAGGCCTGCGAAGTGAATCCAATTGCAAGAATTGCTGAAATTGTTGACCAAAAATTAATTGAAATCATTGTCATTGGTATGCCCCGCAGCCTAGATGGATCGTACGGCAAAGCAGCACAGAAAGTATCAGATTTTGTCGATAAAATAACCAGCGCCATGCCAACTATTAAGGTGGTTACCCAAGATGAAAGGTTCACCACTACTTTGGCTCAACAAAAATTACATGATGCGGGGCATTCCATTAAAAGCAGTAGACATTTAATTGATCAGGCGGCAGCAGTTGAAATTTTGCAGTCATACCTTGATGAAAAAAAAGATGAGCTTAGTTAAAGAGCATAAAAAGTTTATTTTTTAACGCCCTTTGACAAAGAGTCTTTGGGAAGCGACTCTAATTTTATTATAATGAAGCAAATTCTTCTAGGAGTTTCAGGTTCAATTGCTGCTTACAAGTCTGCTGATGTTGCGAGTGGTTTGACCAAGAGTGGGCACTCAGTGACCGTGGTTATGAGTGACGAGGCTAAAGAGTTTATTACGCCATTAACATTACAGGTCCTTTCAAAGAATCCTGTTTTTACTAGTTTTCATGATGAGAAGCAAAGTTCCAGACCTGGGCATATCGAGCTGGCAGACCGTTCGGATCTTATTCTTATTGCGCCAGCAACCGCGAATACAATAGCAAAGTTTGCTAATGGGATTGCGGATGATCCATTAAGTTCAATTTATCTTGCAACGCTCGCTCCTGTAATCATTGCTCCAGCCATGAATGGTAAGATGTGGAATCATCCTGCAACGCAAGAAAACGTTGAAAAATTGGTTTCTCGGGGTGTGCAGTTTATAGGCCCTGATGAGGGGATGCTCGCTTGTGGATATGAGGGAATTGGTAGGATGTGGCCAGTTGATGGGATACTTGATTCGGTAAATAAGATCCTCTCAACCGACAATTAGAGATTAATTTTATCTGTGCGTATCCTCATAACAGCCGGGCCGACAAGAGAGCCAATTGATCCTGTAAGATTTTTGAGTAATCGTTCAACTGGCAAGATGGGATATGCAATTGCAACGGCTGCAGAATTGCGAGACCATGAAGTATTATTGATTAGTGGCCCCGTCAATGTCCCTAGTCCAAGGGGCTGTCACATTGTTTCTGTAGAGACGGCATCTCAAATGTATGATGAGGTTATGGTACACTCCGAAGGATGTGATGCTGCAGTAATGGTTGCAGCAGTTGCTGACTACACACCCACAGAAACGAGTCCACAAAAACTGAAAAAAACAGGTGATAAGGATATTAAACTAAAACGGACTAAGGACATCTTAGGTTCAATGCGTCAGATTTTTGGATTCGATGGAGTATTAGTCGGATTCGCAGCAGACACTGAGGAATTGCGGGAAAATGCATTATCGAAAATGAAACGTAAGGGTTGTGATTTCATCGTTGCTAATGATGTTTCACGCAAGGATATAGGATTTGAATCTGATCATAATGAAGTCACTATCTTTCAGAGTGACGGATCAAAGGATCATATTAAAAAGTGTTCTAAGCAGGAAATTGCAGGAAAAATTCTCGATAAGATAGAATCATTGTTAAAAGGATAAATGAGTGAATTTCTAGAAATAGCCAAGAAAGCGGCAAAGGCCTCAGGCCAATTATTGAAAGAGAATTATGGGAAAGATAAAGTCGTAGATGCATTCGAAGAGCATGACATCAAATTACAACTGGATGTTATGAGCCAGTCTTTGATTTCGGACTTAATTTTGACTGCTTTTCCTGATCACTCTATTCTTGGTGAAGAGGGTGATGCTGGATCTGAGAGTGGTGATTATCAGTGGATCATTGATCCCATTGACGGAACGGTGAATTATTTTTTCGGGATTCCACACTTTTGTGTTTCAATAGCACTCCGACAACAATCAACAAATCAATGGATTCTTGGTGTGATATATGACCCCATGATGGATGAACTTTGGGCAGTTAATGTTGGAAGCGAGCCGACACTGAACGGTTCTCTTATATCAACGAGTGAACGTGGAAAAATGTCTGAAGCAGTAGTGACTGTCGGGTTTTCCAAGACCAAAGATGCTATGGAGGCAGGCTTCATCCGTTACCGTGAAATTGCTTCTCAGGTCAGGAAATCCCGTATGATGGGAAGTGCAGCACTTGCATTAGCTTATATTGCTTGTGGAAGGCTAGATGCATATATAGAGGAAGTGATCAGTTTATGGGACATTGCTGCCGGTAAATTGTTGGTAGAGGCTGCAGGAGGGAGGGTCGACCTTATTGATAGTAATGTTACGAAAGGCAAACTTTCAATTTGTTCGTGGAACGGTAAGCTGCCTCTAGAAAATACACTTTCATAATAATCATGGCATCAAGATCAGGAATAGGATACGACGTTCATCGGCTAGTGGAAGGTAGACCCTTAATACTTGGAGGCGTGCACATTCCTTGGGACAAGGGCCTTGACGGGCACTCTGATGCTGACGTCTTAAGTCATGCCATTGCGGATGCTATTCTGGGAGCGGTAGGCGCTCCAGACATAGGATATTTTTTTCCTCCAACAGATGAATCAATCAAAGGAATTAGCAGTCTGAGTATTCTCCAAAAAACAGCAGAGGAAGTGGCCACTCGAGGAGGAAAGATTATTAATATTGATAGCAGCCTAATAGCTGAGGAGCCAAAGATTCTGACTCATGCTGATGCAATGAAAAAAAATATTGCTCAAGCCCTTGGGTTAGAAATGGATCAGATTGGCATTAAGGCAACGACCAACGAAAGGATGGGTTTTGTTGGGAAAGGTGAAGGAATGGCAGCCATGGCCGTCGCTAGCGTTGAGGTTTGACCGTTCTGATTGAGATCCAGAGGGTCGCGTAATGCTTGGCTTCTTTATTAGACCGCTTTAGACCGCTGCTCGGTTGACCCACTCTTCTGCGATGGCCTTTAGGTTGAGAGACGGTTCATCTTCTCTATCAAAATATTGTTTTTCAACAGATGCTATGGATTCATCTAACCGTAATTGAATGTCTTCGGAAAAATCTTTTTCCTGATGAATTTTCCGCAAAAGGCCAAGAACAGAAAAAGGTGTAATTTCATTTGGAACATTAAAGTTTGAGATCTTTTCTTTGCTTCCTGAACTTTTCAGATTTTGCTTTTTAAATTTCAAGGCTATTGCTCCTATAAAAAGGACTACAAGTAGAGCCAATCCAATCCATTTCGAATTCTTCTGACCGTAATTCTGTTCTAATAGTATGGTTTGACTAGAAGCAACTAAATCAGCGTCTTCATACCGCTGAAAAAGCATTTCTTTAGTTTCAGTTATTTGTTTTGGAAAACTAAATTTAAGGGAAGAGTCATTGGTGCCTTTTTGTGTTTTTGTGAAAGTAAGTATCCAGTTCCTTTCAGTGATGGGACTCCCTGACTTAGATTCTGCATCTAATCTGGCTATGGAAATCTCTCCTCCAGATGAATCGGTTTGGTTAAAGTTATTGAGGTTCGACTCAAGTAATTGGTCAAGATTTGGAACCAGACCATTGGATGAAGCTTTAACTTCAACTTTGAGCAAGCCCTGATCAGCTTCCCTCTCATCAAGTATTTGAACTATTTTAAGGTTTTCAGTGGGACGAGGGTCACCAATCGTGGGTTTAGAATCGATTGGAATTTGAGCGGTGGCTATTGGAAGAATCACATATCCTCCAGTATCTAGAAAATCCAGATCGATTTGCATCGAAGGTATCTTGTCAACTTCTGGAGTGCGAGCCTTAAGTAAAACATATGCGTAGGGGGTAACGCGCCACCCCTCTTGACCTGCTCCTCTTGAAGTGATTTTGCTGTCGTGAAATGTAACTGACATAACATCGAAGTGTTCTGAAAGCGCTGAACGGGTAATATCTTCAAACTTCTCACGATAATTTTGTGTTGGTCTGCCATAGTTATAGGCGTAGCTGGAATTATTTTGATTTGTGAGGTATTTGGCAAAGCCGCCGGATTCGCGTTCTATTTCTTTGGTATGAAGAATGTCAACGAAGACTCCGAATGGCGATTCATGTCCGACAGTGCTTGAACCGTCGATTCTTGCTACGAGCTGGATTTCAGTAGTCAGGTCATTATAGTAATTAAAAAGTTTTTGCGCTTCACTGGCCTTTTCATGATCACCGGCTATTGATAAGCCATGGCGAAGATAACGCTGTTTGAGTTCTGGTTTTACTGAACTGATTCTCGCTGCGAGAGCATTTGCAAAGCGTGCTAAGTGCCGCTCTGCGGATTTGTTAGGTAAACCAGAAAGAGCAGTTTTGATGTTTTCAATTTGTCGGGGAGCGGGGAGCTGTGTTTCGCGAAGTGCACCAAGATCACTTGCACCTAAGGCAGCATAGAACCAGTGCTCAAAGGCTTCGGTCGTTTCTTCGTCTTCGTTGTCAGGTAAAGTCGAGATGTATAGTTCAGCAGCCTTTGAGAACATTTCATAACTGTTCTTTCGATCGATAGAATAAGTGGAGCTCTTTTTTGATTCTTGTTGGAAGTTGATTTTGTCGAGAGTCAGACAGGCTCTTCGTAGATGGAGGCGCCAATCTTCAGGATTCGCTGCAATTGTTTTCCCCAGAATATCATCTATTCCTTCATATCCTGCTATTACTTCGGCAAGGATTTCATCATCTTTGCGTTTTGTCTTTGCATCTTGCTGTGTTTTAGGATCACGCCAGACTGTCGCTAGATTGACTCGCATAGTGTTAGCTAAAGCTGCAACAGTTTTCGGGTTCATGTCCTTAAAGGTTCCGAATACTTTGGTGATTGCGGTCATTTTATATACCTCGGCACGGCTATGAATTTTAGTGAAGGCTTCGGCGAGTTTGTCCTGATTAATTTCACCTATTGGTAAGGATTGCAATTTACTCACCCAATTGGCCAGTTCGGTTAGACTCCGCTCCTGCTTTGAGCGGGTTAGTGGGATAGAGTTTGCTCTTTGATTATATCCATACATATAACCGTACCGATAAGTACGGTTGCGATTCGCATTTGGGTTATGATTATCTGCCCAGACACGCAAGAATTCTTCAGCCAGACGTCTTCCGGTTTCAGGATAATTAGCAGAAACTTTCTGAATGTAAGGAAATGCCTCTTCTGGTTCATTAACTTTAAGATATAACTGAGCATATAAAGTAGAAAACTGTGGTTGCAGGTCAGTATCAATTTGACGGATCCAATTTTCATTTGGGCGCACTTTGAGCAGTTCTCCGGAAGCTATTGGACCAGGGACATTACTAGAGGTAGTCGTAGAATTCACTTTAGGGTTCTCGTAATACATGTTTCCGTACTGATCCCATCGCATTCTCGGACTAATGGTTTTCGATGCATCCCGCTGATAGCTGTAAGAGGCTTCGGAGAGCCAATTTAAAGCAAGTATATTTAATATTTCGGACCATTCGTTGAGTTTAATTTCACTAATCTGAAGTAACGATTCTGTAGCAGTTTTTTGTAGAGTGAGTCGCCGAAGGCGCGCAGAGGATGAAGGTTCTGATCTGCCGCTTGAGGTGAGGGCTCCAATCGTTGCAAGTACTTCACGACCAAGTTTAGCATCTCCAGTGAAGCTTTCGCTTAGCCATCGTGCTCCTTTTTCCTCTTCAACTCTAGGGGCGAGATCCACTGCTCTTTCAAGGGCAGATTCTTTACTCGCTTGAATAGTTTTTGGATTGGCTAGAACCAATTGAGTGGCCTGCCAAGCCAATCCAAGATGTCCATTTTTGGGTTCTTTTGCATGAAGAGCCAGATGATAATTTGCAATAACATCGAGTTCATCGGGATCATCCGAATCATCTATCTTTGGCAGGAATTTCCCAGCTTCGGCTGCGAGTCCAGCACTGATTAGCAGTCTGGCTGCTGTCATTCGTTTTTTACTGTCATCGGAGCCGCCAATTTTTTTTGTTCCCTTATCGAGTAAATTAACAAAAGTATCAGGAAAGTGACCGCGAGAGAGTGCTATTTTCAATAAACGTCCCAGCTTGGGTATTGTGGTTTTTTCATTGAGATCAACTGGACAGGCATCCCCTAAATATAATATATCAGTGGGAGAGAGGAGATGCTTTTCGGCATATGCCATGTTCCGTGGTGGCGTTACCTTTCCGGGCGTTAGGCTTGCAGATGATATTGTTCTTGTGGGTCTAATTCGTGGCGGTAGCGCGAGAGTATCCAACAGACTCAGGTAAGCCTTGTTTGCGTTCTCGGTTTTCTTAAATTGAGAGGAAAAAAAGTCCGCTACCCCATTCCAATTGCTCTTAGTTAGATTTTCAGCCAATGATTCAATTGCAATGTCTGCTGCGCTTTTTGGTTGTTTTGAACTGCCTTTATCCTTTTTGTTTTGATCAATGTTTCCCAAGTTTCTTAAAAGAGATGAGGGGCGGCGGTCAATTAATACTTTTGGCAGTTTTGCAAGGATAAGGGCATCAACATCAGTGGGTCGCGTTGTGATTATTGCTGCACCTGTGGTTGCATTTTTGGGTGGGATTTTGTTGATAGGATCCCTCAGATTTTTTTTATCTTCGGACGGCGGTATAACCTCCACCGGAATTTTAGCCGTTCGATCTTGAGCTACTAAAAGTGAACTAATGGATAACTGAAGCGCGATGCTTGTTAGGAAGAGCCGTCTCATTTAACCAAGTCGGGAGAACTGATGTGGTTTGTAATTTGTATGTTGGGCAAGCCCTTCAGGATCACGATCCGATTCCGTCTGGTGGAGGAGCTTGGCCTGCGCCGCGAGAGTCCGCAGGCTTCTTACCCGTTTTACTTTTTCCGGCCCGACCGGGCCTGGTTCCACTTCCGCATCCTCGTCATTGGTTAGGCAGTGGCAGGCCCTGAAGCTCATCCAAATCTATGCGAGCAAGCTTTATTGAAGCTTCAAGATTTTCGAATAATTGATCAGCCGATTGCTGCTTCCCTTCACTCTTTGCAAATTCGGCAGCTGCATAATAATTTTGGCGTGATGATTCAATGACCGGCTCCCAAACTTCCCGGGAATGGCCTTCGAGCCTCATTAGCCAAGTAATATAATACTGAGCATTGGCAAGAGTTGATTTTGTATCCGCAGCCAGCTGTGGTTCCGTGTTTTCATCTAGTGCTGATAGCATTGAAAGAAGGTCCTTATAAGCTTCTGGGAGTTGTGAGCACTGCATCTGTGCTTTGGCTTTCTCTAAACGCAACCTGTTGCTTGTAGAAATATTCTCCTTTGGCAATAAACTGATCGCTTCCTCAAACTCGATTACAGCTTCAGCAAATTCCTTATTCATCAAGTGTTTCTCTGCCAAACCAATGTGTGTGGTTGCCTGGTCAATTTTAATGCTTTGTTGACCAGGACCAAAATGATAAGCCGCCGCACCAAGTGGAACGAGTAGCCAAATAAAGATGAAGAACTTACGCATGATTGAAGGGACGTTCTATTATGTTAGTCTCTGGACCGACATGTTCAAGTCTAAACCTTTTTGTTATGGAACAGCTTTAGAAGTGAGGGGAGTATAATGAGATCAGCAATGAGCGCTGTACTAAGCGTTGCGCAAGCAACTGCAGTGAAAGCGCGATACATAGGAAGTGAACTGAAAAGAACACTTCCAAGACCGCAGAGCATGACAACCGTAGTAGCTATAAGGACCTGTCCTACACGCATAAAACTACATTCGAGGGCCTCATCGATATTGAGGCCATTTCTTCTTTCACTTTGGTAACGACTTAGGAAGTGGATTGCATCATCAGCAGCGATGCCGAGACAGATCGTGAAAGCACAAACAATTTCAAGAGATAGTGGTAATTTAAAGGCGGCTAAGACCGCAGCACATGCAAGTAGGGGAAATAGATTTGGAATCATGGCTATTAAGCCAATCCGCAAAGAGCGGTAGGCGATTGTTATCATGATAAGGATGATAATGGCTGCGGCAGCGAGGCTGCGGGCCAAGTCATTAAGCATGCGATGGACGTATCGCCCCCAACCGACTGCTCCTCCAGCCAATCCAAACTTATAATCAGGATGTTTCTCGCTTAGCTTCTGAAGTTTATTTTCTATTCTTTCATAGACGGGTGTGTATTGAGCGACTCCGAGGTCCTGTATTCGGGTAATGACGACGGCCTTTTTAATATCTGGGCGGTAAAGGGGCTTAATTAAATCTGGAGGCGCTCGTTTCAGGAGAGGCATACGTAAAGAAAGATCTTTTCCAAGACCAGGAAGTGAGGAAAGCACTCCTCGTATCGATAAGGGTTGGCTCAAAAGTTCTTCCTCTTTAACTATCTCTTCGATGTTTGCAATGATAGGTACAGGGTCACTGTCATCGGATTCCCATTCGACAACTATGCGGATGGCTTGTATCCCTCCTAGGCTTTTATCAGCCTCTATGAGAGCTTCTCCACTTTCGCTTTTGTCTGGAAGTTGGTTGAGCAGATACATGTCTGGCTTAAGAGTCGAAGTTAGCCACCCAAAGAGAATTGTGAGAATAACAGAAACAGTTACTACCCACTTAGAGTGTTTAATGACAAGGCCTATGAACCCCATGAAAAATTCTTTTCCGGGGACGGATCCTAGTTGCAGAGATTTTTTTTCAGTTTCTATTTTGTGTTTGAATGGCAACAGGCCAAGGAGTGGCAGTAAGAGAACCACGGCCATGAATGTGATCAGTGTGCCGACGGCACAGTCTCTTCCAAAGTCACTAATCATGTTTGCTTCTGCAACGGTGAGGGAAGCAAATCCCGCGGCAGTCGTTAAAGCTGACAACATGCATGGGAGTCCCAATTTACGCATTGAAGCTGCCATAGATTCTTTAGCAGAAGACCCTTCATTGAGTTCTCGACGAAACTGAAAAACAATGTGAGCGGCGTTAGTGAACCCAATCATTGTTAATATGATGGGCATTATCACCATAGAGAGGCTATTGAGGTGTTCATTAGTGAAGCCAAGCATTCCAATGGTCCAGAAGACGCCGACCGCGGGTGGCAAAGTGACTATTAGAGTCATCACTAAGCCGCGAAAGAAAATAAGAGCAAGTATTGCAGAAAGAACAT
>Ga0315326_10001792_pt1 | contig 11317 bp, 7 predicted proteins | sample M180m32315metaG_FD_203457 | JGI IMG/M metagenome (GOLD analysis project Ga0315326, IMG submission 203457) | Ammonia-oxidizing marine archaeal communities from Monterey Bay, California, United States - M1 80m 32315 | ecosystem: Environmental > Aquatic > Marine > Coastal | place: USA: California... | reverse complement strand
AGGTCGGACCTATATAGATTTCTGCCTCTAATTGCTGACCAGTCATACCATTGTATAGTATTTGAGCTCCACTAGAATGGTATCCTTGTTCTGTGAGCATTTTTCCGTACGTTTTACTTTTAGGTCCCTTATTATCCCAAGCTGTACAATCGCCAAAGCCACCATAGAGTGTGCATGCTTTTGCCATGAGACATTCAATTAATTGTCCTATGGTCATGCGAGATGGTAAAGCATGTGGATTTACAATAATATCGGGTCGTATACCATCCGCGGTAAAAGGCATATCTTCTTCTGGTAAAATTAATCCGATGGTGCCTTTTTGTCCCACACGACTACTGAATTTATCGCCCATGGCAGGTATGCGTTCTTCGCGTATTCTTACTTTCGCCAAGCGAAAGCCCTCCTCGCCTTCTGTAAGAAATGATTTATCAACAACTCCTTTTTGTCCTTTCTTAGGCCCTACAGACATATCTATGGATGTTTCGGCAGATGTAAGACTATTCATGCACTTCCCAATAATAATTGTTTTATCATTTAATGGGGTATTTTCCTTTATTAATCCATATCGGTCAAGATGGCTATAATCAAAACCGGGTTTGAGTCCTACAATATTCTCACTTTCAACATTGCAAAAACGTGTGTCAATCATTGTATTGCCTACTTTGCTGCTTTCTTCATAGGCTTCATACATATTGAAATATGTGGTGCGGAAAATACCTCTATCTAAAGCACCTTTATTAAAAATAACAGCATCTTCAACATTATAACCAGTATAAGTTGCAATTGCTACTATGGCATTTTCACCATATGGATGTTCCTCATTTGATGTGATTTTTAGATATTTACTTTTAACGATGGGGATCTGTCCATAATTAAGAACAATGGACATTTTATCGATCCTGTTTTGATAATTTGTATGAAATAGTGAAACAGCCTGTTTACTTTGCCCGCAGGAGAATGCATCACGAGGATATGGGTTATTTTCGGGAAATGCTATGAGATTTGCCATAATACCAAGTATAAAAGATGGGTGGATTTCTATATGAGTTGTCCTTGGCTGTATTTTTTCGTAGCTAATCAAAGCGCCTTCTTCCTCTTGTACATCCAAATATTCAATAATTCCAGCATTTCCTTCTAGAAATTGGATAAGAGTATTCTCGCTTTCGATATCGTATAATTCGGTAGGAGTGAAGATTTTGGTATTATCAGTAGTAATTGATCTCTTCTTTTCACCAAAACCTAGGACACATTCATTCCATGTTAGCATATTTTCTTTTAACTTCTGTTCTATTGATTCATGATCATAACTTACCTTTCCACCGCGATTATAGAAAACAGGACGTGTTAATCGACCAGCATCTGTCCAAATAAGTATTTCGCTTTGTTCTTGGTGCCAGTAAACGCTCCAATATAGTGGTATTAGTCCATTTTTTCTATAGAGTCGTATAATGTGTGATATGGCTCTAGGTTCTCGGACACATCCAATCCAATTGCCGTTAATAAAAACTTTGGTTGTTTTGGCTAGAAAATCAAATGAACATTCGGTTAGAAGTTTCATTCCCTTGCTTCGTAGCCATTTTATCATGGGACTATAAGAGCTCCCAATCGTTACGTTTGCCATTATTGCAAAATGTTTATGCAAGCCTATATTTCCGCCATCAGGCGAATGAATAGGACAAATCATTCCCCATTGTGTGCTGTTGAGTAGACGGGGACCGATAATTTTAGCTCCATCGCCAGGTAAAGCAACATTCATTTTACGTAGATGGGCAATAAATCCGTAATAGGATAGGCGACTTAAATCTTGTACAACGCCGAGGCGTTTTGTATGAGCTTGGGCGCCCCAGTTGCCTTTAAAAGCTTTTTTAAATCCACTTTCAACAATGCGATCTGCAAAAAGTCCTTTGGCGCCACCGATATTATTAATTATAAGGTTTGTGAAACTGGTACCTTGATATGCTGGTTTATGGTAGAAATATTCTTTCTGAATCTTTACTTTGATATTATTGAATTGCATTTTATAGTATTCGCGAAATAGTTGATATAATAGCATTCCTGATACTTCAATGCGTTTGTATTCATAGCTATCTCTATTTGTCGGTTTGCTATTTTTAGTAAATACAGCCAGTAATCTTCTTACCATATATCCGAGGAATAGGGCTTTATCGGTGAAATTAAGTTCGCCAATATGGGGTAGAAAGTATATAGATAAAATTTGCATAACTTCTGGAATAGAAGTAGCATGCTTGACAAATGTCGATATATATTTTAATGCTGCTGCCTGTGTAAAAATATATCCGGCATCATGAACGCTAGGTCGAAAAAGATCGACTAAGTCAGTATTACTTTTAAGATCTAGTAAACAATATTTTATAATATCTTTATCTGATTCTATGCCAAGGGCGCGCATCACTATAAATAAAGGGATCGGTTTCCGGACATTAGGGATATTAACGACAATATTGTTATTTGTTATTGATTCTGTGGGGGCTACAATTCTAACAGAGAGTGTCCGGGTTGGTTTTGACGCATCTTCAGAAACAGATCGAATTTCAGCGGCATGGCTGTATATATCATTTACCTTGTCACGTATGTATAGTGTATTATCTGCGAATTTTTCTTGACAGATTATTACCTTTTCCTTACCATCAATAATAAAATATCCACCTGGATCATTTTTGCATTCACCCATATTAAATCGAACGTCCCGCGCTAGTCCATTTAAAATGCATAGTTTTGATTGCAACATAATAGGGAATCTTCCCAAGAACATTTTTGAAAGTTTTTGCTCAATAATTTCATCTTTTCCATCATCATTATGTATAGTCATTTCAATATCAACATCATAATGAATCGAGCAGGCATAGGTCATGTTGCGCAATCGTGCCTCATTTGGGTACATAAAGTGCTCGCGCCCACCAGAGTCATAAATAACTGGTTTTCCGTAATAAATAGCTTCACCAGACTTTCCACCCAAATATAGATTGCAACGATACTTATACTCTTTTGTTTTCGCATCTTGTTCTGCCATAAAAGGGATCGGATTGTTCTCTCGTAATATCTGAGGAATCTGCAAATACATAAAGTTATTGTATGATTTAAGATGATGATTCACTATCCACTCGGAATTATCATTAAAATATGTATTTATGATTTTCCATATAGTCTCCATTATACTATACTTTGAGCATTTTTTTTTAAAATATAAATTAAAAAAAAACTTTATTATACTTCACGTTTCAGTGAGCGTGCCGCCGATTCAAAGCCCGCCATGAGAAGAACTCCAATAAGAATAAAAAATCCAATAAAAGGTAGTAGAACTAAAAACCAAGCAACTCCTTTATAATCTGACTTGCATAATTTATTAAGTGCCCATGTCCATGCCATAATGTAAAGCGCCTTTGCAATAAAAAATACAAAGTTATGATGGCGTAAAGGCAAATGGTATACACCGACCTTATATGTCCTTGGTTCACTTAAATTATGTATAAAAAGGGCTAAAATACTTATGCATGACAAAACAAAATAAAATTTGCTTGGTGTGCAAAGAGAATTGTATGTATCTTTTAAAGACATTTATATTAATTCAATATTTTTTTTTAAAAGATACTTAAGCGCTTGTTGGTGCTGGTGCGCCTGAAAATACTGCTTTCATGTCACTCTGTGGAGTGCTGCCAATTACCTTTACGTCTTTGCCGATGGGTTGCACCATTGGATTGGACGATGCTACATTCCTTTGACCAACATACCCGGCATACATATTTTTCAGACCATTGGTTGCGCTAAAACCTACATCCAAGATGTCATTTGGGATAATTGGGTACAACCATTGCTGGAGCTGCCCGCCTCCTCTCTGGCGGCGGCGGCGGCTGCGGCGGCGGCTACGGCGGCTGCGGCGGCTACGGCGGCTGCGGCGGCTGCGGCGGCTGCGGCGGCTGCGGCGGCTGCGGCGGCTACGGCGGCGGCCTCCGGCTTGTTTCAGGGGGCAACCTCCACCATTCTGGCGAAGACCGCAGCCTCCTCCATTCTGGCGAAGACCGCAGCCTCCTCCGCGCTTTTTGCGTCTGTGGCGGCGGTGGGTCGTGTGTTTTCGTTCTAATTCATAGGCAAGAAGACCAGCCGGGATACCAAGGGCAGCGGCAGTCAATACAGCTTTGGCGCCACGTGTCAGCTTGCCCCCGCGACGGCGGTGACGGCGAGAACGCCGGCGATTCTTTCGGCGGTTATTTCTACGCGATTTTGACATTATATATATACTTATGAGAAATTATTCAATATCAACATGGGTCAACATGTGACGCCGACAGCAATATTTAGTTAAGCCTAATTCATCCATAACTTCGCCTTCTGGAGTCTTTTTAACATTTTCCTTCGTTAAATATACAACCGCACCACCCTCTAATCCATCAGCTAATTTCTTTTCTCTCACTTTGCGAATATAATATAAATATTTATCTGCTAAAACCTTGCCACATGTAAAACATTTGACGGGAATAATCATATGTTATACTTATTATAAAAAATTTATAAATCAATTTTTAACATTATATTTTTTACCTAAATAATACCAGTAATCATACGTGAAAGGTGTTCCTTCTTTATTTGTTTTATAGATTGGACCTCGTTGCTCGTCACCAGCTACACACTTTGATTTTTTGGTCTTGGCATTATGGGCATATACGCAACAATTAACTGCATTACAACTTTTTTTTGATAGTTTATTACAACTTTTTTCTAAAGTGTGTGAATTCTTATGGGAATCACAAAAACCTTTTTTGAGCATTTTATCAAAATTTGGTTCCTGAATCCTATTCTTAAGCGTTTCCAAAATAATACGTCGTCCGGGCTTTTCAGGTTTTGGCTTATTGAATTGAATATTATTGATGATAATATAACTAACAATCAAAAAGATTGTTAATAATCCCCAAGCTATATTAATCCAGTTTTGTGCCATAAATTGGAGTGAAAGACCTATGAATTCCTGTGCCATTTACATTATTGTTAGATTATGTTGTCTCTCGGATTTCCATACCTGTGGTTGTCTTAAATAATCTATGTTGCTTATCTGAATCATGGATCTTAATATGACAAGATTTACAAATATTTATCAAATTTGCTTTATGATTCTTGTGAAAATGCTCTATAAACCCATCCTCAGAAGCGAATTGCTGATGTTGCAAATGATGAATGTCCTTTCCCATAGCCGTTCCGCATAACTCACAATCACCTTTCAGCTTTCTCGCATTGTAATGTGAACTTTGTTTGGAGAGAAGACTCTCTCTTGGATTGAGAGAATGCGCTAAATCCATAAAATCCTGAGGCAAACTTAGCGCTTTACATACCTCCAGACCATATTCATGGTTCCCGGGACCATCTTTTAATTTTCTCTCATAAATCAACTGATCTTTCTCTCGATTATAAATGACAGACATATGTGTCATATTTAAATGTTTCAAATCCATAACTGGTTTCATATGTGTCACCTCATGAAAATGTGTAGCAAAAATAAAGCTCGCATTTCTCTCATGCAGCTTAATTACGCCTGCCGAAAATATTTTTAGTGCGGAGGTTGTCTCTGTACCTGAACAAAGCTCATCTCCCAAAATTAAACTATTTTCATTCGACATCTTTAGAATCGTGCGTAATTCCGACATCTCAACAGCAAATGTACTTAAACCCTTAAATATATTATCGTTACCAAGAATACGAGTAAATAATTGCGTATAAGGTCGATACATAAAAGATGAACAGGGGACAAACATCCCACTCTGCGCTAGCACAATCGCAATACCAATCGACCGGATCAAACTAGACTTTCCCACTGCATTGGTCCCAAATAATAACGTGCCACAATTATTATTCCCGAGAGAAATATCATTCGGGACATAAAGCTCACTCGCCTGCAGGTGCTCAATCAAAGGGTGTCGCAGCCCCTCGGCTGCGAAGAATGCTGTTTCTCTCGTCTGATCAATCTCAGGTTTGCAATAATTATATTTTTTGGCAATATATGCTTTCGAGAGAAGCATATCCAGTCGTGTAATATATTTTACAATCACCTGTATATGATCACCTTCATCCTTAATCTTTTCCAAAAATAGATCATATTCTAATGCCAGTTGTTCGCGTAATTGAGAGAAGGTCTTATGTATTGTACTACACAAACTACTAATCTCCTTGCTATCTACTTTCTTATTGCTTTTTCCTGACGGATAGAAATGGTATGGTTCTTTCTTGGATTTCTTTAGGGTATCCTCGAGAAGTTTCGCACGGCGATTGGTGCAAACCAAGCTATATATACTCTTTTCTGTAATATTAATCTTAACAAATGGATTCTTAGGTTTCTTCTTTTCCAATTTCTCCAATTTCTGGCATAATCGCGATTGTATTTTCTTTAACCCAGTTACACTTCTCTCATACTCACCCTCTATCTTATCTAATTCTGGAGAGAACCCCGCTTTAAAACAATTATGCTCAAGATGCAAATCCGTGATCTGTTCGGCCTTATTAATATCAAATGTCTTTTCAAATAGTTTGATCAAGACATTACAGCTTCTCTCCACATCACCATCAATATGTTGACTGAGAAACGCAATTAGCGGCTGAGAACTTTGCATAAGCGTTTTATATACTTCCAACATGGTTTTTACATTATGATATATAAATATGAATTCACATGGTGTCACGTGTTTCATAAATATCTTTCGATAGAGTTTTTCGATATCACGAATTTGAGAGAAATGCTCGCGGATATTACTGAGTGTATCAAAATTCTGTATCACATACTCAATCATGTTATATTCCTTGGTTAAGATATCTATATCTGTGATAGGATGAAGAATTACACCATTGAGAGCACGTTTCCCCATGGGTGTCTTGCAGCAATTCATAAAACTTAACACTGATGAACACTTTCCCTTGTGCTGATGATTGTCAAGTATATTTAATTGTTGGAGAGAATGGTTGGCGAGCAGAAGTCGATTATTAATATTATCAATCATGGGTTCATGTATTTTTTTAACAAGCGCAGGATTATGTTTCTTAATAAATTCAAGGAGAAAACAGAAAGAATAGGATGCTAATGGATATTCTTCTAAGCGTAATGATTGTACAAATGGAGCGTAGTCCTTGATATCATAAAAATATTTCAGCTGTGCTTCCTGATAAATTTGCTTTTCACAATTCTTTGCGGCATTTGAAAAGGCATTTTTACTATCGTCAAGAGAAACCTTATGAATATTTGCACATTGTATCCCTGCAAATTGTATTATTTCCTGTACTTCTGTATCAGTAAAATTACGTGTAATCATAATGACTTCATTAGGATTGTAAATGGAGTAAAAACGTTCAAGTTCATCATAAGTAGTAGACTGATGCAGATTTTCTCTCTGAAATTCAAATAGATGCGGCTTCCCCGTAAAAATATCTATATTTGAGATACCACAGCTAATATAAGGGGCTCGCAGAGTGGGCGTCGCATATCTCTCCACCCAACAACACATAATATTATTGGTCAATTGCTGATTCTCTTTTGTAAGATATGTTCCAGGCGAAGAAATAAATCGGAGAGAACGCGTAATCAATCCAGCCTTCTTCTCTTGGGTATAAATCGGCACAGTAAAGCCAGCATCATCCAATTTTTTAAGATACTTATCCAATATATTATTGTTGAATCCTGCCATGACGACATTTTTTTTCCCTATACAATTTTTCTTATTAGCAATCCTAAAATCACATAATTTTGCAAATGTAAGAATAGCAGGAGGAGTAATCACGCCCGTTTTAGGATCTCGCAATCCATATACTTCAAAGAAAGATCCACATTCCCAGAGTACTATCGTTTTCTCTCCAAATTCCTCTGTGTGATGCGCCACCTTTTCAAAATATTCTTTAATCATAGACATAAGTTAATTAAATATGTAGCAAACTATTTATATTCATTTACTATATTCTTATCATGAATGTAGTAAATTTATTTGTCATTAATAAAATTATGTAGTAATAGATTAGCATTATTATTATATATTTCGCCTGATAATACGGCGGTTTCATAGATATTGCGGCAGAGTTCTTCAGGTGCGTGGCTTCCGACTTTCATAAGCCCGTGTTTTTTAAGATATAATTTTATATCTTTGATTTTTTTCTTTTTTAGATTTTTGTGTTCTCTCTTAATCTTCTTTCTGGTTGCTTTACTTTTTATCAATATACCAATTGAATCTCCATGTTTTCCGAGAGTATAGCGTTTTTTCTTCTTCTTCTTTAATGTTCTGTTTTCCCTTCTTTTTTTTCTATTAGAAATATTTAAGTTATTTTTAAGTTCAGTTAATTTTGATTTTCTCTCGGAAATCAGGGATGTTGCGGGTATGATTGGTTTTTCATAGTGTATAGATTTCTGTTGTATAGGCCTTTTTTCTCCGTCTAATTTTCGTAATGTTCTTTTATACTCAGAATATAGCGGTTTTTTTCCATTTTTCAAGATACCCCACGGCGGATCATCATTATGTCTTATTTTAGCTGTTATATTATGTGGTTGCTGTTGTTGTTTTTTTCTTCTTCGCTGTTTTCGTTGTTTCTTTGTTTCGCTTTTTTGAATAACTGAATTTAAATATTCCAAAGAGGATTTGAATGGATCTCCTCCATCTTGGTTATTGACGGCATTTTGCTTTATTGAATTTTGTCGATGACGATGGTCTTTGATTTTCTGTATTAGTTTATCCCGAATACCATTTGGCTGGATATTTAAATTTGGTTTTACTTTATTTCGTGCTTTTTTTTTTCTGCCGCCCTTTTTATCATGGATTAGATATTGTGGGTTAATTTGTATAGTTTTCCGAATTTCTGACATTACTATAATTTAAGATAAAACAAACACGATTATTACAAATATAAACTTGCATATGTTTCATCATTCTTACAGCGTCCATTTACCTCATCATTAGCACAATACATGTCAAATCCTTTATCTAAATCCTGTATAGTAATTTTTTTCCGTTCATCTTCTTTCTTGCCAAAAATACGGCGACCATGAGCTATTTTTGTTTTTGCAAACAATGTTTCCATATCTCTGCCAAAAAACTTAAAATAATCCTTATTTTTTTTAAACCATGATTCAGGAAGAGGCTCTTTAATTATCCACTTCGCATCATCAACCTTTTTCTCGAAGATGGCTTTTAGCTCCCCGGGCGTATAATCAGTTGTTCGAAAACGCCATGTAAAGCGTGAATCAAGTCCTTGATTATAATTAAAAAAACATTCTTTTAATTCCTTTTCGTAACCTGCAATAATTACCATCAAATTTTCTTTATTATCACTTAGGGCTTCGCAAAGTGTGTCAATGCACTCCTTGGCAAAACTATCCCTTTTTTCAGAATTTCCTAAAGCATAAGCCTCGTCAATGAATAAAACTCCGCCTAAACATTCTTTGATAAGATCCTTGGTTTTAAGCGCTGTCTGCCCAAGATAACCTGCAATTAAATCCGCTCGCGTAGCTTTTTTAAAAACATTTTTAGGGAGAACACCCATCTTACTAAAAATTTTTCCCATGATCTTAGCAACTTCTGTCTTACCAGTTCCAGGGGGACCATATATAACAGTATGCATGAAGTCTTTCCCACTCTTATTGGAACACTTGTGAAGATCCTGAATAAAATATAAAATTTGATCAAGGATGCTATTTTTAAGATTATTCATACCAATCATAGAATCTAAGTCAACAAGAGGCTCTTTTATTTGATGGATAGCTTTCATATTAATATTGTATTTTACCCCAGGACGTAGAGGATAGTCATCACAAAGTTTTATTAAGTCACCAAGTGTATCAATAGAAACATCGATATGTATATTTTCAACGATACGCGGGGGTAAAGGTGGGGGTGGTGGCGGTGGAGGTATTGACGGCAAAGCCAGAATACTTCGGCGCCGATACCTACTTTTAAAGCGTGGAGGCTTATAGGAAGTTAAAGGCTTGCCAAAAGTAAAATTATTGTAATGTTTTGTTACATTGTCTAGTAATGTATCAAGTCGATCTTTGTCAATGTGTGTCGGCAGAGAAGTAATAGTATCATTGCCATCTAGCTGTTTTATTATTCTTTTATACGGAATATCGTTATAGTTATCATTACGAGTCTGACGGATGCGCTCTAAAAGAGTATCAAGGGGCATATTAAATATAGAATTATTAGTACTACCCTTAATACTATTTTTTATATTTTTCTTAAGAAGATCCAATGAAAAAAAATTATTTTCACACTCGTCCTTACAATCATGTAAGTTAAAAAAATCACTATTCAGCATATTTCCTTCAACAGATTTTTCATTAAAAATGCTCAGTTCAGTTGTTGTAAATAATAAATTACGTGAAACATCAATTCTGTTACCCGATATATCTGTATTATGGGTTTTCATATACTAATATGAGTTTTTTAATTTTGCATATCAATTTAAAGATAAATTGAAACATGAATATAATAGAGAAATATTGAAATGAATAAAATGAACTCTGAAGATCCATGGACTATAATAGAAAGTTACTTCCGCGGACAGCATTTAGGTAGGCTTGTTCGCCACCATATTGAGTCATTTAATTATTTTATAAAGGAGAGCGTGCAAAACACGATTAACATGTTTAATCCGGTGACTGTGCATTCCCCGCATGATTTTGATCCAGTATCTAAGAAGTATGCAATTGAAATCATGATTACCTTTACTAATTTTAATATGTTTAGGCCGCAAATATATGAAAACAATGGTGCACGTGCTTTGATGTATCCACAAGAGGCGCGTTTACGAAACTTTACATATTCGTCTGCTATGATGATAGATTTGAATATGAAGATTACGCGTCGATTTGGTGAAAATCTATCACAAACAGAAACATACTATAAAATTCTTCCCAAGATTCATATAGGTAAAATCCCTGTTATGTTGAAATCTGACTTATGTATCTTGAAACAATACAAACATTTACATCCGCGTACTACGGGTGAATGTAAGTTTGATGCGGGCGGTTATTTCATTATTAATGGTAGTGAGAAGACAGTGTTAATTCAGGAGCGCGCGGCGGAAAATCGCGTGTATTGTTTCAATGTTACTCGTGGAAATAATAAATGGTCATGGCTGGCAGAAATCAAGTCAGTTCCTGACTACAAGTGTATCTCACCCAAACAGATTAATGTGATGATTGCGACGCGTAACAATGGTTTTGGTCATAATATTTATGTCCAAATTCCACGCATTAAGAATCCGGTGCCGCTCTTTGTTCTTTTCCGCGCTTTGGGTTGTATTTCTGACCTAGAAATTTGCAAATATATAATTTTGGATA
>Ga0315326_10001788_pt1 | contig 11321 bp, 11 predicted proteins | sample M180m32315metaG_FD_203457 | JGI IMG/M metagenome (GOLD analysis project Ga0315326, IMG submission 203457) | Ammonia-oxidizing marine archaeal communities from Monterey Bay, California, United States - M1 80m 32315 | ecosystem: Environmental > Aquatic > Marine > Coastal | place: USA: California... | reverse complement strand
TTAAAATGATATGAATAATTATAATCCCAAAAAACTTGAGAAATTTGTAGCTGATATTTTTTTACATTCTGGCTCCAATGAACAAGAGTCTAAAATATTAGGAGATCATCTTGTTGACTCTAATCTTGTTGGACATGATTCTCATGGCGTTATAAGAGTTTCAAAATATATAGAGTGGTTACATCAAGATAAGATAAAATTAAATCAATCAATTAAAATTTTAAAAGAAGAGGATCACTTCTTACATATTGATGGAAATTTTGGATATGGTCAGCCCATAGCAAAGTATTCTTTAGACATAGCTATTACTAAAGCAAAAGCAAAAGGGCATTGTATTCTAGCAATGAAAAACCTTGGTCACATTGGTAGAGTAGGAGCATGGTCAGAATTAGCTGCAACAAATGATTGTGTATCTATAATGTTTGTTAATACTTCAGGATTTGGAATATTAATGGCACCTCATGGGGGAACTGATAGAAGGTTATCTGCAAATCCTATAGCAATAGGAATTCCAATGGAAAATAATGATTATCTAGTTTTAGATATGGCTACTTCAGTTGTGGCTGAAGGTAAAATACAAGTAGCTAAAAATAAAAAGCTAAAATTAGCAGATGGTTTAATTTTGGATGGTCATGGGAATCCTACTAATGATCCAGAAGTTTTTTATTCAACTGTTGGCTCAATATTGCCTTTTGGTGGTCACAAAGGTTTTGGATTAGCATTTATGATTGATATATTATCAGGCACATTAACTGGTGGAAACAGTAGTCATCCAGATAATTCTAATTCTCATGCTGTCATTAATAATACTTTTGCAATCATAATTGATACAACAAAAACTGTTTCAGAATCTTATTTTCAAAATGACGTTAAGAGGTTAATTAGCTGGGTTAAAGCCTCTCCTAAAGCTAAAGGGGTAAAAGAAATACTGTTGCCTGGTGAAATAGAAAAGGACAACAAAAAGCAAAGATTATCAGATGGAATACCTCTTGATGATCAAACTATAAAAAGTCTCATCGATACAGCTAATTTTGTTGGAATGAAAGATATTGATGAAAGCTTTATAAAAAAATTAATAGCATAATAAAAATTGAGTTTTTAATTATTTTTTTATTAATGATTAGGTATTTCTTTTAGAGGTTTCTGTTAATGTTTCTAATAACCATACGGAAAGAAAGGGTAATATTTAGGTTGCCCTTTTAAATGAGTGCTTACCCCTTACCATTTCTAAATTATTATAGTCTGTATTCAGTTAATGACAGGAAACATTAATTTTATTCGTGATATTTGTTAACTTCAAATCTGGCCAATTATAAGGCTACGGCGACATTACGGAGAATAAATTATTTTAAAAATACGATAAATTACTTATTGGACATTAGTTCTATCATTTCGTCAATTTCACTTTGAGAAATTGGATCTGGTAACATTGTTGGACCGCGAACGTGTGCAGTCTTTATAATACCAAGCTTAACCAAATACTGTTTATGCAAATGATAAAAAAGATCGATAGTTTGTATTTCTAGACGATTCATAGGTAGAATATATTTATTAAAAACATTAAGAGACTCCTCTTCATTTCCTTTTTGAAATAAATTCCAAACTTCTACGAATTCTTTTGGTTGAGAACAAAAAGGCATAGTGCCTTTAGCTCCCCTACGCATTTCTTCTATAAAATAACTCCCCCCAGCTCCACCAAAAATAGTTAATACATCTTTTGTTGTATCAAACATTTGAGATACTTTCATGACATTTGGTAAAGTTTCAACTTTGATATAAGAAATATTTTGACATTTTTTAGCTAATTCTAAAGCTAAAGAAGGTGAAATTGGAGATTGAGGAATATCTTGTAAAAAAATAGGAATTGTAATTTGTGAATCAATAGCTTCATAATATTCAACAACTTGTTTTGGACTTACCGGCATAAAATGCGGAGGTATAATCATTAGACCATCAGCTCCTTGTTCTTGAGCTAATTTACTATATTGAATTGCAAGACTAGTTCCATGTGCCCCAGTATTTATAATAACAGGCACCCTGCCTGCTACATGCTCTATTACAATTTTCGTTACAAGTTCACGTTCTGATTCATTAAGTTTAAAAATTTCAGATCCATTAGCAATACCAATGCCATGAACACCTGAATTAATATTAAAATCAATCAAATTTTGTAAACTATCAACATCAATCCGACCTTGTGAATCAAAGGGTGTAATTAAAATTGGAACGACACCAGTTATAATTGATGCAGTCATTTTTTACCTTTAATAAAACAAAACATTTCTTCTAAAGATTCCATTACTGGTGAGTAATCAGAATTAGTTTCCATTAGTGGTGCCATCATTTTCCACCACTTCCAGATTATAGGATCTATACTATCTGGTTCAGGAATTGAGGTATCTCTTTCCTGATAAACAAAAAGTAAACAACCATAACGATATATTGAGAAATTGTGAGTCCCTTGTTTGTTCATCAAGTCAAGCATTTCAGGCCAGATGTTATCATGTCTTTCTTTATAAAGTTTCTCATTTCCAGTTATAAGTTTCATGACCCATGCTCTTCGTTCATACATATTTAATATCCCTTTCTGACAAAAGCTGCGGGATCAATCAAATTATCGTTAATGTAGTCCCACTCTATCTCGTATCCCATTCCAGGTTTTTGAGGAAGATGTACATAACCTTCTGAATCAATCTTATCACAGTTATTCTTTAAATATGGGTGTGGTTTGTCATAATCAACTCCTGGTGCAAGCAAGCCTTTTTCATAATATTCAGAAGTATCTTCAGATGTCGCACCCATGACTTGAAGATTGCCCCAACCAGCCATATGTAATTCGCAACGAATACCATAAGCTTCAGCAACGACTGCTGTTTTACGTGCACCTGTTATACCTCCGCGCACAACGTCAATCCTGCTCATATCACTAGCGCCACGCAACATCCAATCTGCTCTGGAATATACTCCTCCTGCTATAATCTCAGGTGAAAGTATGGGAATGGTGAGTTCTTTACAAAGACGAACATAGCTTTCCACCCGATATTCAGGCATAGGATGTTCGTACCAATAATAATTAAGTTTTTCTAACTCTCTTCCTACTTTAATCGTCTCCTCAATAGACATATATGTTCCCCAAGGATCATACATAAGAACATAATCTGGTCCAACAGCTTCACGAACGAGATGAATGGTTTCAATATCAGCTTTAATATTCGACGGACGACCAGGCGTTGGTTTGCCAGTTTCAGGATTCCAAAAATAATGCGGGTGAATTTTATAAGCAATATAACCCTCTTTTTTGCAAGCTAAAGCATGCTCTGCATATACTTTTGGTTTACCAATATTAGGATAGGTTGAGGCATAAGCTTTAACCTTATCACGTGCACCACCCATTAACTTATAAACTGGAAGGTTGGTCGCACGACCTGCGAGATCCCAAAGCGCATTATCTATTACACTTGCGACATTCTCAGGAAACCAAGCAACCAATAGCCATTGCCAAATCATTTCACGGTCAAATGGATTCTGACCTATAATCAAATCTCGTATGCGGCCCAGAATTAAATTCTGGTCAACAATGTTAAGACCTTCTTGGTCTCCATGCGTACCCCCTCCAATAAAATGTCCTGAGACACCTTCGTCAGTCTCTATTGTAAGTACTGTCTGCATCAATTCCGTATCAGGTAGTGGTAGTGCATGACCTATATCCCAACGATCCGCATGAGTTAAAAAAGATTTAATTTTAATATCTGAAATTTTCATTTAATTCCTTTCGATTGATTAATCATATGAGTCTCCTCCTCGTAAACGATCCAAGTAAACAGCTGAGAGTAAAAGCATGCCTACAATTATATTAGCAAAATAAGAGTTTGATGCTGTAAGATCAATAATGTTACCTAAAGCTCCTACAACCAATATTCCAAGAGCGCCCCCAGCAGGATTACCCACTCCACCTCGTAGAATTGAATAACCACCAATCATAAGAGCGGCATAAACCTCAAATTCTAATCCAAAACCCATCATACGGTCAGCGCTTGTTATCTGAGCAACCATAATTATTCCACCAATACCAGCTCCTAAAGCTGAAAGGATTAGTGACAAAAATCGGACACCTTTTACCGAAATACCTGCTCGTTCAGCAGCTTGTTCATCTCCTCCTACAGCTTTAATGTGACGTCCCAATCTAGATTTAGAGACTATTAAAGTTATAATTAATGTTAATAACAATCCAACTAGAAAGAATGTAGGAATTCCCAAAAAACGATGATTCACTATGGTAAATAATTTAAGATTAAATGCAACAATGGTATATGAAGGTCCACAAATTAACCATGTTATACCTCTTAATGCTGTAAGCATCCCCAACGTCGTTGGAATAGGACCAGCTCCAAAACCTACAATGCATATTGCATTAATTCCCCCAAAAAACATGCAACAGACTAAAGTAACTAATCCAGCTGAAATAATTCCCCAATCTTGATTTAAAAGTAAAGCCATAAGAGCTGCAGAAAATCCCAACATTGATCCAATTGAAAGATCTACAACTCCACTCAGCAAAGCAAACCCTGCAAATGCTCCAACAATTAAGGGAATGATGAGATAATTTCCCGTGATACTAACATTGCTAAAGGATAAAAATCTGGGGCCAACCAAAATTAAACCTAATGCAATTACAATAAAAAAAACTAAGGTGATAGAAGCAACAGGTCCAGAAAGCATTTCTTTCCAAGATCTATCAGTGTTGATAAAATTTTTACTATTATCTAAATTTGCAGCAGTATTCGTCATAACGTAACCTTTCTTGAACGATAGGCATCAAACGTTACAGCTATAACAAGAATTAGACCTTGAAAAATAGCTTGTGCATCTGAACTGAGACCAAAAAAAACTAATGAGGTAGGAACAGTTGATAACAACCCAACACTTAAGAAGAGCATCCACAAGTGACCTCTTCCTCCTTCAAGAGAAATGCCTGCAAGGATAACTGCGGCAATAACATTTAATTGTAATATATTTGCTGAGGCAGAGTTAAACGGCCCAGAAGCAGAACAAAATAATATTGCTGCAAAACCAACAAAACCACCTGCTATTGAGAAAATTAAAAATCTTGTTTTTTTTAGAGAAATACCACGTGTTTGAGCTGCATATCGATTTCCTCCAACAGCAATTGTTTGACGTCCATAACGTGTTTGATGAATTAATAACCCTACAATAAATATTAGTATTAACATCGGCCACCAAGTTGCAGGAAGTCCTAAAAAATAAGCACGCCCAAAGGTATGAATTTCACTTCCAATAGGAACTTCTGCTGCTCGAAACATTAAATATAAAACTGCAAGACCAATAAAGTTTGTTGCCAAGGTTACAATAATTGGATTAAGTCTTGCTAAAACTATAATTAAGGCATTGATAGCTCCAACAAATAAACCTGTTATAATTGCTGCTAAAATTACTATAATAAATGGCATCCCAGCTTCTGAAAGTTTTACAGATACAAAGCTGGCAAAAATTAGACAGCTAGGCTGACTTAAATCAAGAAATCCTCCAGAAATAGTAACCAGAGCTTGACCTATGGCCATCACTCCTACGATAGACATTGTAAAAACTACAGCCAATAAAGTTTGATAAGATATAAAATCAGGACGGTAAATTGCTGTAGCTATTATAAGAAGTAGCCAAACAGTTAATAGAAAAATTGGTGCACTAAAAGCACGAAACCTGAGCCATAACAATGTTGACATCGATGACTCAGGTTTTATTGCGTGTTCAAGACGCATTGTTTTCTTTCATTAACTTAGATTAATTCACACAGAACAAATCGTAAGCTGTAGTGCCAATTGGCGCAGCAAGTAATTGTGCAACACGTTCAGCTTCAAGAGGCACAAGTTGAGCTTCTGCAGCAGTAGCTGGACATGGTTTAACTTGAGAAGCAGGATCGTCAGCTTCCCATTTTACTGGAGGAGGATTACCAGCAGCAATACCATCTATTACGTCCCTGATCGCATAAACTGCATACCCTTCAAGAAAATAAAAGACTGAACCAACCAAACGCGGGTTTACATTATCACCTGTGATAAATGCTCCATCTTGACCCCAAGCCATAACTTCATCAGCACGACCCAGTTGTTCAGCAGCATTAACTAATGCAAGTACGCCACCATCATTAAGACCAACAACAGCTATTCTAACTGCATCAGGGTTAGCTGCTAGCAAATCACGTGCTGGAGCAAGCCCCGCAGCTGCATCACCATTTGACTCAAAAGATACATACTTTTCAGCTGGAATATCTGGACATATGTTACCAAGACCAGTTCGCATACCACCTGTTCTCCATGTATTAACTATACCAGCCGCAGCACCTTCTGCAGAGACAACTAAATCTGGTTCACAGTTCCATTTTTCTTTGACAAGTTTACCAAGTCCTTCACCACCGGCAATTCCTGCTCCAAGATTATCTATGCCAACAAAATACATACCTTCTTCTGCTATGTCATAAGTAACAACTGGAATACCAGCTGCACCAAGAATTTGTTGAATAGCAGGGTTTGCACCAGGTTGTGCATTAAATTGAATTACTGCATCTACACCTTCTTGCACAAAGATCTGAGCATTTTTTACAGCAGTAGCTGAGTCACCTTCATTATTTAACTCTAAATATTCCCATCCTTTTTTTTCAGCAATAGCACGAGCAACATCACCTTGTGATTTCATCCAGTCACAACAAGGATGGCCACCAACAGCCATGCCAAGTTTAAATGCATTTGCTGAAGAAGATATTAAAAAAATAGCTACAACAGAAAACATAAAATTTTTAACAAATTTATTCATATTTACCTCCCAGTATATTTTATATAAATTTATATTATTTAAAAAAAGTATACTAGTATACTAGTTATACACAAGTAAATAACATTAAAATTTTAAAAAAAGTTCTTTAGAAGTAATAATCATTATATTACATATCTATAAATAAATGCTTGATTTTGTAATGATAATATTGATAATTTTAACTTCTAAATTTATGATTTGAAGAGAAATAAAAATATTACTCTTCAAACTTATAAGTGAAATAATGTACAATTTTCCAATAGTAGACGCCCACCACCATCTATGGGATTTAGAGAATGAAAAAACTAAATATTCATGGTTAATGGTATCTGAAGGAGAAGCTTTTTTTGGAGATTATGGAGCTATAAGAAAAAGTTATTTGTTAGATGATTATTTGAATGATGCAAAAAATCAAAATTTAATTAAGTCTGTTCATGTACAAGCTGAACACGATGATGATAGTCCTATTAGTGAAACAGAATGGCTCCAAAAACTTGCGGATAATCATAGTTCAAAATTACCAACTGCTATTGTTGCATTTGCAGATTTCTCAAAATCTAATGTAGCTGATATTCTAGATCAACATCAAGAATTTAATAATACACGTGGTATTAGACAGATTTTATCATTTAATGCAGATGAACCAAAATATTCTCATGCTCCAGAAGATTATATGAAAAATACAAAATGGTTAGAAAATTTCAAAAATATGAAAAATAGAAATTTATCATTTGATATTCAAGTTTATCCTCACCAGATGGATGACTCTTTTAATTTAGCAAAAAATAATGATGGTATCTTATTTATATTAAATCATACTGGTGAACCATGTTATCAATCTGAAGAGTACATTCAACATTGGGAAGCTAATATGAAAAAGATTGCAAATTGTGAAAATATGGTAGTAAAAATTTCTGGTCTTGGAATGTTTAACCCAAACTGGACAATCGATAGTACAAAAATTTTTGTTGAGAAAACTATAGAAATATTTGGAATTGAAAGATGTATGTTTGCCTCAAACTTTCCAGTTGATAAAATATTTAATACTTTTGATAATTATTGGAATTCTTTTAAAACAATTACAAAAGATTATTCCGAAAATGAAAAAACAATGTTATTTTCGTCAAATGCAGAAAAATATTATAGAATTTAATTATGTCTTCAAAGATTAAAGATGTATGGGCAAAACTTTATACTTGCTCGACTTTCTCACTTTTAATTGATCTATAGACTGCATCTAATACTTTAACTGTTTTCAAACCAATTTCTGAGTTCGCGTGATTAATAAAATTCTTATTCAAGCAAATATCAACAAAAGTATTTATAGGAGTTTCAGTACTATAAGCCATAGTTCCTTGACCTTCTTTAATCTGATCTTCAATATCATTACCATCATTAAGCCTAATTAATAATCTTTCTCTTTTTATTTCCATATCTAAATAAAGTGTTCCTTTAGTTCCATGCACATTTATATAAAAAGTACCTCCAAAATCTTTAGGAACATATGCGCATCCAGAAAATGATCCAGTTGCACCATTCGAAAATTTTACAGAAATTGCATCTGTATAATCAACATTTGTTGGAGAAGGAACTGAAAAACAAAAAGCTTTTTCAGCTGTTAATTGAGTTATTTTAAAAACTCCTCCAAACATATGTGATAATTGACCCCATCCATAACCTCCCCCTTTACTAGGATCAGACCAAGTTGATGCTAAAGGTTGGAAAGTATGATCCTTAGTCTCACTTAATGGTATTCCCTGAAATAAATCTACCAAAGAGGATGAAAAGGCTGCATCTATATGTTTTATTTCACCAATGACTCCATCCTGTATATATTTTTCAGCCTTGGGCATAAAGTGTGTAAAATTAAATCCATTTGGAACTAAAATTTCCTTCTTTACTTCTTTTGCTAAATTATAAAGTTTTTCTGCATCTAAGGAATTTGTTGTCATTGGTTTTTCAATTAAAACGTGACACCCTTTTTCAAGAGAAGCTTTTGCATTTTCGTAATGTGCAAAATGAGGTGATGCAATTACAACACCATCTAAAGGACTAAGACTTAACATTTCATGAAAATCCGTTGATGCATATTGAAAATTAAATTTGTTTTTTACAAAATTCAATTGATCTTCTTCTAATTTACAAACACTTACAAGCTCAACATCTTCCCTTTTTTTTAAATTTGGAATATGATATTCAGTTGCCCACCAGCCTGCACCAATAACTCCTATTCTAGCTTTATTCATTTTAATCTAAATGCATTTGAATAGATAATAAATATGGAAAATCAGTTTTTGGATCGAGTTCTGCTTTTAAAATATCAGACATATACTCGCCCCACTTTTTATTAACTTCACTCTTTATAATGTGATCAATTGATTTTTTCAAAATTATCTCCTTACTTTCTTATTTCCTTGCTTATGTGATTTGGAATAAATGTAAATGTTTAAAATAATCACAAATATTAACAAAAAATATACTAGTATACTAGTCATACACAAGTAAATAATATTAAAATTTTAAAAAAAGTTCTTTAGAAGTAATCATTATTATATTACATATCTATAAATGCTTAATACTAACAATCATACTTTAGAAGCTAAAGAATTTAGTCATAGTTTTGGAGCTGTAAAAGCTTTAAATAATGCTTCTTTAGCTCTCAAAAAAAATGAAGTCATGGGATTAGTGGGTGATAACGGAGCAGGTAAATCTACCTTACTTAAAAGCCTTTCTGGTATAATTCCTATTTCCATTGGAGAAGTATATATAGACGGCAAACTCAAAAAATTTCACTCTGCTCAAGATGCAATGGATGCAGGTATTGAAACTGTTTACCAAGATCTTGCACTTGTAGATACTATGAGTGCCTTTCAAAATGTTTATCTAGGTCGAGAAGAACTTTCTTCTAATCCTGTTGCAAAATTCTTTCGTTTCGTAGACGATAAAAAAATGCGCGAAGGATCGCGCAAGATACTTGAATCTTTAGCTGTAAAAATTCCATCAGTTAATGGAAATGTAAAAAGTATGTCAGGTGGACAACGTCAGTGCTTAGCAATTGCTAGAGCTCTCATGTGGAAAAGAAAAATAGTTATTCTTGATGAGCCAACAGCTGCTCTTGGTGTACAAGAAACAGAGCAGGTTTTAGAACTTATTAGTGATCTAAGAAGTCATGATGTTTCTGTTATTGTTGTTTCTCATAACATGCAACATATAATGGCTGTATGTGATCGTGTTACAATTATGCGCTTAGGAAGTACTATAGCTACCCGCGAAATTAAAAATACTGATGTCTCAGAAATAGTTGGATTAATTACAGGATCTATTACTGTAGATAAAACTAACTAAATTATTAAATTACAAAAAAAAATTTATAATGATAAAGAAAGAAAATAAATTATTGATGGAAGGTCTCAAATATATTGAATAATTTAAAATTAAAATTTGTATTAGATCGAAAAAAACCTCTAGGTAATCAAATTTACTCAATTCTTTGGGAAAAAATTATTACAACAGAGCTTTATCCTCTTACTGAAATTTCTGAAATCGTTTTGGCAAATCAAATAAATGTTAGTAGAACCCCTGTAAGAGATGCTTTAAAAAAATTAGAAAATGAAGGCTTAATAACAACTATTCCGCAAGTTAAATCTATAGTATCTAAAATTAATTTAGAAGAAGTTAAAGAAACACTTGAACTTAGAGCAACTCTCGAAGTAAAAATTGTAGGTAAGCTATCTTCATCAATATCTAAAAAACAAATAAGCATATTAAAAAAAATAAATACTGATATTGAAAAAAATTTGAAAATAAAAAATTTTAAAAAAATTTTTTTTCTAGATAATTTATTTCATAAAACACTAGCATATAATGTAAAAATGCCAAAGTCATGGCAAGTTATAGAGAAGATAAGTTCTCAAATTTCTAGAATTAGAAATATTGCCTATAAATATAAAGGTAATGATAATTTTGGTCCTAAAATTACCATTAAAGATCATAAGGAAATAATTAATGCTTTGTATAAAAATGATAAAAGTGCTGCTCAAAAGGCAATCAAAAAACATATTATGTCAATTGAGCGTTATGTTTTATTCTTAAAAAAAAATGAAAAATATAAAGATATAATAAATTAGTAATTAACATAATTCATTTTCTAACCTTGTTAGCCAATAATTGGCATCAAAATTTTTTTCATCAGTAATATTTCTTCATAGCTAAATAAAGTATTAAAATATCTTGCTTTTTCTTAGGCGTTATAATGTTTTAAAATAACTCATAGTATTGACGTAGTGAATCAAATTTCCCTACCACCAACCACGAGGAATATTGAGTGCAAATCGTTAATTCTGAATACGAAAGTCAACAAACGGCCAACTTTTTTATAATTTATATTTTTTAGAAATTAAGTTTTTGACAGATTATATGGCGCGCCCGAGAAGAGTCGAACTCCTAACCTCCAGATCCGTAGTCCGTGTCCCGTGCACTAGATTATATTACAT
>Ga0315326_10001785_pt1 | contig 11324 bp, 11 predicted proteins | sample M180m32315metaG_FD_203457 | JGI IMG/M metagenome (GOLD analysis project Ga0315326, IMG submission 203457) | Ammonia-oxidizing marine archaeal communities from Monterey Bay, California, United States - M1 80m 32315 | ecosystem: Environmental > Aquatic > Marine > Coastal | place: USA: California... | reverse complement strand
AATACCATTGAATTTAATAAAAGATGACGGTGTTAAAGATTATTTTACGGTTGCTATGGTTAGATTATTAACTCATATTTCTGAACGTAAAATCCAAAGAATTATTAAGATGGGTTTAGATAGAGGTGATATAGAGCTTATTAGGTATAGGCCACCTCAGTATCAAGGCACAAAGCAGTTTATATTATTATATAAAGAATTTGAGAAAAGTTGGATAGATTCTCAAAAAAATGAGATTAAATTATGGAGAAGTAAACAGTAAATATAATCTTTTTTAATTATGTATTTACCTAGAGATTATTATAAATATTTTATTATTTTTATTTAATATATTGTTTTAATTCATTTTTTTTTAATTATATATTGTCGACAAAAATGTCGCGTATATTGAAGTCAAAATATACATATTCAATAATTTTTCTTTTGTATAAATATAGTATATCTCTCTATCCCTTGAGATCAGTAGCTCCTCATAATTCTTTATGGGGAGCTATTATTTTATTAGTAGTTTCTTAATTTTCATTCATTTTTATAGTCCCAATTTAAAATTAATGTATATAAATATAATAATAGATTCGTTTTTGTATAAATATAATAGGTATATTACTATAAAGGTTAAATGTTTAAATGATTGAGACTTGGATAATAATCACAATAGTAGCGGCTTTTTCTCAAAATATTAGGTCTACTTACCAAAAAAAATTAAAAAGTAAAATGTCTAATATTAGCTCTACTTATACAAGGTTTTTGTTTGGACTACCCTTTGTTTTAATTTATTTTTTGTTTTTATATAATTTTACAAATTCTACTTTTTTAATTGAAAACATTAATATTAATTTCATTAAACTTTGTTTTATAGGAGGAATTAGTCAAATTTTGGCTACATTTTTGTTAATAAAGATGTTTTCATATAATAATTTTTCCGTAGCGACTTCATATTCAAAAACTGAGCCTATTCAGGCTGCTTTGATTGGTTTTATTATTTTAAGTGAATCAATTAGTTTACTTGGATTAATAGGAATAATTATTGGAATTATTGGAATAGTTATTACTTCAATTAATGTAGTTGAATTAAAATATTCTTTTAAAAATTACACTATCCTATATGGCTTATTTTCTGGTTCTTTATTTGGACTTTCAGCAGTATTATTTAGGTCTGCCTCACATAGTTTATATTCTCAAGATTATTTATTAACCTCCTCATTTACACTATTAGTAGCTATAACAATTCAGACTTTAATATTGTCTATTTATATTTTATATAGAGATAAGCAACAATTTAATTTACTTTTCAGTAATTCATCAGATGCTTTCGTAGTAGGGTTTTTTGGTGCGCTTGCATCTATATGTTGGTTTTATGCAATGAGCATTCAAAATGTTGCATATGTTAGAGCGTTAGGCCAAATTGAGTTGATATTCTCTTTATTAATATCCTATTCATATTTTAAAGAAAAAATATCTTTAAATCAAATTATAGGTATTTTTGTAATATTTATAAGCTTAATAATAATATTATTATTTAGATAATTATCCTAATTTTAATAAATTTATTGTTTTAATAGACATTCTTCTAAAAAATATGAATAATGTACTATCTTACATTTCCTGGGGGGAGAAAGATTTGGAGGCTGATTCTAACTATATTAATAAAATACAGGATGACTTTAAAAGTACAGCCTTAATAAGATTGGAGTATTGGAACTGGATAAATTCTTTGCCAGGACATAGTTCAATATCATTTTGGAGTAGATCTGTTGATCATAGAATTATATGTATGTTAGCTATAAATTCCTCTTTAAGACAATTACCAAATGAGTTTAGACATGATTCTGAAATTAACTCTAAAGTAAGCTACGAAAATATTCGTCGATTATGCAGGTGTACGGATAAAACTATGAGATCTATTATTAAAGAAGGAGCTGATAGAGGAGATATTATTAAGATGAAAGAGGGAAGAGAAACTTTTATCACAGGAACTCCGCAATTAATAAAAGTTTTTGAGGAATTTGATAAAAACTGGATTGTAGCTATAAAAAATATTACTTAAAATTATGCGATTTCTTGTTTTTATATTTATTATTATATTTTATACTTTATCTTTTGCTTATTAAAGTAATATTTGCAAGACAAAAACTCAATTAAATTACTGGAATTACATAAGGACCTTCAGGTATCACGGCGATATTATTATTATTATGTTTTAAAATACTTTCTTCTATCGTTTTAGTTAAGTTATTAATAATATTAACACCAGTATATTTCTTTTCCTCTTCAGATAAACCCTCAGAATAAAGATAAATATTTCCTTTTTTAAGTGCTTTTATTTCCATTTCTGTTTGCCATTCATCAATAGCTGCAAAATCTTTTTTAAGAATATTTTCCAAGAATTTATTTGGGCCAATTTTAAGGAGTTCCTTTTGTGATTTAATAAATTCCTCAGAGCCTAATCCTTCAGAGCATTCAGCAGTAATTATTAAATCACCACCTTTTTTAAGTATCTCTAAAGGAGTAACCATGCCTTTCACAGTTTGGTAAAAGTTTCCGTCTAAAGGAGCTCCTGCTGCACTCGTAACTAAAGTACTAAATGTGTTATTACATTTTACTTTTGCAAAACCAGAAATAAAATTTACAGCTTTTAAATGACTAGATATTATTTCTCCAAAATTTATGTATGATAAATTTCTATTTTCATCAATTACACAATTAACTGCATATACTTTTCCAATCATATCAACTATTTCTAGTTGATCTTGATGCAATGGGTTATTATTTAGATTACAGCTTGTTGCATTTGGGTTCTCCATATATCTTGCGCTGTGAAAAGTAGTTATAGTATCAGCATGTGCTATACCTGGAGCTATTACTTTCCTTCCTCCAGAGTAACCGGCCATGAAATGTGGTTCTACTAAACCAGTTACAATTTTAATATCAGCAAGTAAAAACCTTTTATCTAATTTAATTAAATTTCCTTGAGAAGTAGTACCTACTTTATGATGCATACTATTATCTCTTGCGAAGTGATTTTCTATACTAATATTTTTTAATATCCAAGATGAGGAAATTATTTCACTAACTTCTGCTTTTGTAGCTGGTCTATGTAAACCTGTAGCAATTATGATTAAAATATTCTTTGCAGAGATGCCTGCATTTATAAACCTTTGAATCAATTGTTCCAAAAATAATTTATTTGGAACTGGTCTAGTTATATCGCATACTAAAATACATACAGATTCAGCATTGCTGGAGATTTGATCTATAGAGGTTGAGTTAATAGGATTATTAAGAATTTTAGTAACTTCCTTTTTTACATCTTTAATTATTGGCATAGCGGCTTTTCTTATAATATGTGTTTTCCAGTTCTTTTTAATCTTAAGATTAATGCCTTTTTTTCCATATAATAATTTTATTTCTTTAGCTTGCATTTAATATCCTTATTGCTGCCGTCGCTGCGCCATAACCATTATCAATATTTACCACCGTAATACCAGGTGAACAACTAGCTAACATTGCATTTAATGCAGTATTCCCCTTGTTAGATACTCCGTATCCAGTCGAGGTGGGAATAGCAATAATAGGCTGTGAAAGTAGACCACCTAATACACTAGCAAGAGCTCCATCCATACCTGCTGCAACAATAATAATTTTAAATTTATTAATTTCTTCTAAATACTTTTGTATTCTCCATAAACCTGCAACTCCCAGGTCTGCAAATATCTTACTGTATTCCCCAAAGGAAATTAGTGTTTGTTGAGCTTCAGAAACACTTGGCATATCTGATGTGCCCGCACAGACTATAGCTATATTATAATTCTCTTCAACATAAGGGATTTTTCCATATATTGCAGAGTTAGAAGCACTATTATGCTTTAATATTTTTTGTATATTTTTAGGAAGTTTAGAATACTTATCCATAGATAATCTAGTGAAAAGAGTAGTTTTATCATTGTCTAAATCATTACATATATTTTTGATTTGATTAGTATCTTTATCTTGGCAAAAAATTGTTTCAGGTATTCCAATTCTATTATTTCTATCAAAATCTATTAAATGTTCTTTATTCATAACTGAATTTCATTTTTTTTAGGAATAAATGCGCTTCCTTTTTTATATTCACTGAATTTAATTTTTTTATATTCAATAGAGAATATTTTATTTGCTTTATTTACTATAAGTTCTTTTTGGTAATTTGTTAAATGACTTAATTGTGGTTTTTTAAACTGTATTATCAAATTATCTGTCATCCATCTACAACGTATATCAGCATTAATGAATATATTTTTAATGTATCTTTCAATATCATCAATTTTATTTAATAGAATGGGTGTTACAGGTATTCCAGTTTGAACTCTACTTGCTAGGCATGGTGAAGAAGGTAATGCTGATAGCTCACCTAGTCCTAAGTCAATTGCTAGTTTCCTTATTACATTTTTACTTAACCTTGCTAAAATATATGGATGATCTATATCTGCTTCTTTAGCGGCATCTAAACCTGGTCTATAATCACTCAAATCATCTAAGTTTGCACCTGAAAAAATACAACCTTTAGTGTAAGTCTTTATAGTTTTATATAGATTTTCTTTACAGAAAAAACATCTATTTATTGGGTTAGATACATATCTATGATCATTAATTTCATTAGTATTAATTAACTTTAATTCCCAGTTATATTTTTTTGATAAGGATTTTACTCTATTAGTAGCTTCTATTGGAACGGCTGGTCCAATAGCATGAGAAACTTTAATTCTCTTTCCTTCATATATAAAACTTGTATAAACTGCTAATGTAACACTATCTATGCCTCCACTGACAGCTATAGTTGGAATAGTTTTCTCTTTTATTACAATTTTATCTATTATATTTTTTAATTCTTGTTGTAACATATTAGTTATTTTCAATTTTAGATTTTATAGATTTTCTGTTTTTATAAGAATAATTCTTAAGATCGTTTGATTCAACCTTTTTAGTGATTTTACCAGAAGGTCTTTTGGTTTCTTTGATATTAAAGTAACTTAATTTATTTATTTCTCTACTAAGAATGTATCTACTTTTGATTGAATGTCTAAGACCGAGAGTTGTGGTTTCATTAAATATTTCTTTTATTACTTCTTCTGTTTTTTCAACCCTGCATAAAATTTTAACATTTATTAATATTCTTCCTTTTTTTCCAAAACTAGGATGTTGAACAATATCAATAATACCTTTATTTTTAGAAATGTTATTTAGAGAAAGTGCTAAATCTTCAGGAGTCTGGTCATCTATATCAAAGTTTATTTCTGAAACTACCTCATTCGTAGTATTTCTGACTTGAGATTTTGATTCTTTAAAAATTAATATTCTTAAAATATTTGGAATAGATTTAAAATCTTTGGTTCCTATTCCTATGCCTTGTTTATATATTTTTAAGTTTCCTAAATTTGCTGAGGATATGTTAGGGGATGGCTTTAAAAGTAACGCTATTGCTGCTCCTGTAGGGGTAGTTCGTTCCCCTTCAATTCCATCATCAATTATAGGAATATTTTTAAGTAAAATTGCTGTTGCAGGTGCTGGAACTGATAAGTTGCCATGAGCAGTCTTAATAATGCCTTTGCCTATTGGGATTGGTGCACATGACCAGGATACTTCATACATTTCTTGAAATTTATTAATTATGAATGCTACAATTATATTATCTATTATGGAATCCCATGCACCTATTTCATGAAATGAAACTTTTTCTATGGGGACTCCATGTACTTCTGATTCAGCCTGAGCTAATAAATGAAAAATATTAATTGAAATTTTCTTAACATTTTTATCTAAAGAACTTTTGTTAATAAGTGATATAATGTCTTTATATGATCTATGATGATTATTTTTGCTAGAAAGTAATTTTACATTAAACCTTAGGCCTGAAATATGTTTATTAGAAGATTTTTTTATAGATAGTTTTATATCAGCAATAATTTTTGAACTAATTGAGGTAACTTTATTCTTTAATGAAGGTTCTGCATCAATCATAGCAGCAATAAACATATCGCCAGCAAGTCCTCCTATTGGATCTAAGTGAATATGTAATTTTTGTTTCATTTTGCTTTACACATATTTATTACTTTTCTTGATAAGGTTGAATTTATATCTGCTAAATCTCTTACAATGGAAAAATGATTTAACTTTATAGCATTATAGAAGATAAATGGAATTTTTTTATCATTTAACCACGCACCATAATCTTTAGTAAGTATTTTCCATGAATTTGGCTCTTCATCTCCAACAACTAAAAGGAAATTAGTAATTTGTTTTATGGAATGTTTATATACGTCGGTTAAGTTAATAGTATCATCTGAAATATTAATAACATTATTAATAGAAATATATTTTGTTATTTGTGGTTGATATATACCGCTAATGAGTGTAGATGAGTTGATAAATTGTTTTTTGTTGTAGGTTTTAGTTAAAGCCATAGCTACTAAATGTGCTCCAGCAGAATGTCCTACTAAATTTATATTACTTGGATTTCCTCCGTAATTAGAAATATTATTAATTACCCATAAAATACTTTCATAAGTTTCTTCTACAATAGTATCTATAGTTACACTTGGTGATAGATCATAGTTAACAGAAATATGAATTATGCCATTTTTAACAGCAGGCAATGCTAAATGTGAATGATCAAATTTATCTCTTCCAATCCAATAACCTCCATGAAAATATAATTGAACTGGGCAGTTTTTATTATTATCTGGTAAAAAAATATCTAATTTTTGCTTAGTTCTTTTTCCATATGATAAATTTAAATGTTTTTTACTAAATTTATTTCTAAACTTACTTGCTGATAATGTAGCAATATTTTGATAAATTGCATGATCTGGAACCGATTTTTTTGGGTTTAGATATAATTCTTTTTCGACAGAATTTAATTTTTGCCATTCATACACTTTTAAATCCTTATATTTTTATTGTTTAATAGTAAAATCTTCTTTATGACATGTTAATTAGTAGTATATTAATTTTCAATATTTGGATTGTAAATGAATAATATAGATAAAACAGAGTTTATTTTGACTTTATCATGCCCTGATACTTCTGGCATTGTAGCTGAAGTAGCTGGCTTTATGGCTGACCAGAACTTGACAATAAAAGAATCCAATCAATTTGGTGATTCCGAGACTAATTCTTTTTTTATGAGAGTCAAAGCCTTATCTATTTCCGATAAAGATAATATTGATATTTTTAAAATTAGAAAAAATTTTAATTTAATAGCTCAAAAAAGAAAAATGAAATTTAACATATATAATTTAAGTGAATTACCTAGAATAATTATTATGGTTTCAAAATTTGACCATTGTTTATTAGATTTGCTTTATAGAGTTAAAACTGGAGAATTAAAGGCAGAAATTGTGGCTATAATTTCAAATCATTCCAATGCAGAGTGTTTAGCAAAAAATTATAATATTCCATTTCATTGTATAAAAGTTAATAATGAAAATAAAAAAGAGGCAGAAAAATCATTAGAGACATTAGTATCTAAATATAATGCTGAAGCTATTATATTAGCTAGATATATGCAAATTTTAAGTAAAGAAATATCAGATAAATTTAGCTCTAGAATTATTAATATCCATCATTCATTTTTACCTTCATTTAAAGGGGCATCTCCATACAAGCAAGCCTATAAAAGAGGTGTAAAACTTATTGGGGCTACTGCACATTTTGTTACATCTGATTTAGATGAAGGTCCAATTATTGAGCAAGATGTTGCAAGAGTGACTCATGTCACATCTTCATTAGATATGATTGCTGCTGGTAGAGATGTTGAGCGGATAGTATTATTTAGAGCAGTAAAATATTATATTGAAAGACGAATTTTGTTAAATAAGCATAAGACCGTTGTTTTTAATTAAATTTTTATTTTAATTTTTATATTTTCATTTTTACTTATGGATAAGAGTTGAAACTTTTTTGTTTCGCAAAAAGCTTTAAAATCATCAGGAGCAGCTTCATCATTAACTAGAAATTCTATAATATCTCCTTTTTTATAATTTTTAATAATACGATTCGCTCTTAAAATTGGAAGAGGGCACTTTAGTCCTAATAAATCAATTATATTATTATCATTTTTCATATTTAACTTATTATTTCATTAAAAGATAAATAATTAACTTTATCTCCAGGTTTGATTTTTTCAATATTTTCATCTAAGATTCCTATCCCAGTTGCCCAAGTAGCTGAAGTTAAAATACCAGCTCCAACTTTGGAAAATTTTAACATGGTCAATTTATTATTTTTATGGATAATTTTAACTCTTATAAATTCTTTTCTACCTTTTTTTTTAGAGTAATGAAAATTACTAGTAATTGGAATTACATTATATTTATTATTTAATTGTCCTGAGATCTGCTTTAAAATTGGCATGGCAACCATAAGAAAAGTGACAAAGGCTGCAGCTGGATTTCCAGGAAGGCCAATTATAGAACATTTATTATATGTTCCAAAACCTACTGGTCGTCCTGGTTTAATTGCCAATCTCCATGCATGCATACTACCATTTTTATCAATTAAATTCTTAATATGGTCTTCATCTCCCAATGACATGCCTCCACTAGTTATAATTAGATCATTATTAATAGACGCTTTATTAAATTTATTCTCAATAACTTTGGTTTTATCTTTTAATATTCCTAAATCTGTAACTATAAAGCCCAATTTTATTAAAAAACCTTTTATCATTTCACGATTTGAATCATATATATGTCCTTTTTGTAATGGTTTACCGACATTAGTAAGTTCATCGCCGCTAGAAAAAACTGCTACTTTTAATGGTTTATATGTTTTTATTTGCTTTATTCCTAAAGAGCATAGTACTCCAATATCTTGAGGTCTAATTTTATGTCCTTTCTTAAATATAATAGTATTTTTCTTAATATCTTCTCCTAAGTATCTATAATTAATAGATTTTTTTATTTTATTTGGGAGAGTTAATATTCCATTTTTAACATCACAATCTTCCTCCATTACAATAGTATCTAATTTAGAAGGTAACATTGCTCCAGTTAATACCCTAATTGAGCTGTGTTTTTTAATTATTTTATCGTAAGGATGGCCTGCAGAAGATTTACCAATAATATTGTATTTTCTATTTCCATTCGAATATTCCTTATAATTAATGGCATATCCATCGACAGCAGAATTTGAATAAGCTGGCACATTAATGGATGACAATATATTGTCCGCAGAAATTCTATTCAGTGATTTATTTGGATTTATTAATTCAATCTGTTGTTGACATTTAATATTATTTTTAATTCTTCTAATTGCAGTATCTAGTTTTATTAATTTTTTTCCAAATGCCTCAAAATCTTTAGTTAACTGTGTCATTCTATTATGTTTCTTGCTCAATAAAATTTTTTATAAACTTAGCTATCTCTTCATAATTATTTATATCTAATAAAACTGTATTATTAACATTAATGCTTTTATCGTTTGTTGCAATTGCTATAATATTTTTATCATTAGAAGCAAGTAAGGGCTTATGTATTTCTTTTCTATAAACTTCAATTTTTTTAATATTTTCTTTTTTCCAACCTTCAACGATTATTAGGTCTACAGGAGATAATTTAGCTATAAGCTGATATAAATTACTCTCTTTATTTTTATAATTAGATATTATTGCAAATCTTTTTTTTGAAGAGACTAAAACTTCTTGCGCTCCTGATTCTCTATGTATATAAGAATCTTTTCCAGGTTTATCTATATCAAATTCTTCATGAGCATGTTTCAAAGTTGATACAGATATATTTATTTTATTTAACTCAGGAAGTAAATTCTTAATAAGAGTCGTTTTTCCGCTGCCACTCCAACCAGCTAATCCAATAATCATAAATAATTCCTAAAATAGTTGATTTATTATAGCATTCAAATAGAGTTATAGGATATTATAATTAAATAATATTTTTGACAACTCATGGGGAGGAAGATATGACTTTTATGCAATTAATGTCACGTCTGATTATTCTTTCTGTTGCTTTTGCTTTTTCTTTGAGTACTGCTAATGCAGATACACTATATGGAAATATGCAAACAGTTACTCAAGATATGTTAGACCGTGCAGATGGAGATTCTAATAACTTTTTACATACTAATGGAAATTATAGTCAGACTCGTTATCATACAGCATCACAAATTAACATAGAAAATGTTGGTGATTTGCGTCCTGCTTGGATTTTCCAAACAGAAATTGTAGAATCAATGGAAACAAGTCCTTTAGTTGTGAATGGAGTAATGTATGTTACTACTTCATTTAACCATGTTTATGCATTAAATGCAGAAACTGGTGAACAATTATGGCACTATAAACATAAGATGGGTCCTATTACTACTTATTGCTGCGGACCAAATAATAGAGGTGTAGCAGCTTATGGTGATATGATTTATATGGGTACTCTTGATGCTAAATTAGTAGCTCTAGATGCTTCTTCAGGAAGCCTTGTTTGGGAAACTCAAATAGCTGATCCAGAATTAGGTTATTCTGAAACTATGGCTCCTAGTGCTGTAGATGGAAAAATTTTAATTGGCACCAATGGTGGAGAATATGGTATTAGAGGTTTTTTAAAAGCATTTGATGCCTTAACTGGTAAGCTTATTTGGACTTTCCATACTACTCCAGAAAATTCAGTTGGTGTTTGGGCTACTCATGATGCTACTGGAAGAGATATGCTTAGAGATATTAAAGCTGAGAAAAAAGCTTTAAAGGAACTAGGTGATCCTTATAAAACTCTAGGTGGTGGTGTATGGCAAAATCCTGCTGTAGATTTAGCTAATGATAGAGTTTGGATGGTAGCAGGAAATCCTTCACCAGATTTAGATGGTTCTATTAGACCAGGAGATAATTTATACACTAATTCGATAATTTCAGTTAAGTTGAGCACTGGAGAATATGTGTGTCATTATCAGTATATAGCTCACGATGTTTGGGATTTAGATGCCGTTAGTCCAGTTGTTATTACAGACGTAATGGACAATAACGGTAAAATGGTAAAAGGAGCACTGCATGGTGGTAAAACAGGGCATATTTATGTACATAATGCAAATGATTGTAGCTTAATTAGACATTCTGAAGCTATGGTTCCACAAGAAAATATGTGGGTATTACCTACTAAAGAAGGTAAACGTATGTTACCTGGAGCGAATGGTGGCGTAGAATGGTCTCCATTGGCAACTAATCCTAATTTAGGATTAAGTTATGCAATTAACCTTCATCAACCAATGACTTATCATGTTGAATCAACTCCTTATCCAGGCGGCAAACTGTGGTTAGGTGGAGCCTTTAAGGTTATTGCTGATGAAGA
>Ga0315326_10001780_pt1 | contig 11343 bp, 19 predicted proteins | sample M180m32315metaG_FD_203457 | JGI IMG/M metagenome (GOLD analysis project Ga0315326, IMG submission 203457) | Ammonia-oxidizing marine archaeal communities from Monterey Bay, California, United States - M1 80m 32315 | ecosystem: Environmental > Aquatic > Marine > Coastal | place: USA: California... | reverse complement strand
ATAAGCATCTTCAAGGGAATCACACTCTGATAACCATTGACCATAGTTCTTCCACGAGGGTAAGCCTTCTGATCTATATACGGTGTCATCACAAGGTATGCCACGGAATTGACCATTGAATCTATCGGATTGAGAGATTAAGACCGTGGGAATGATAATGAGAGATATCAGAGTTAAACATTTCATATAAATAAATATGGGGAAGTACAGGACTCCCCCATATAGATAAGGTTATTTAAATACAATTGGAAGCTTGTACCTTACTCTTACTGGTCGACCATTTTGTAACGCTGGTTTAAACTTTAGAGCCATAACTTTTGTTATAACGGTTTGAGATATATCGAGGTTTACATCCTCAACAATCCTAGCATTCTCAACTTTGCCTTCTTCTGTGATATCGAAGTCAACGATTAGAGTTCTCTCGGGTAGAACCTTAATTATATCTTCTCTGATATCATAGTAAGTGAGCTCAAATGATTTCTTTGCTATTGGTAATGAACTGCCCTCGTTTCCATTGAGGCCAGTGGTTAGTGTGGTTAGGGTTAGCATTGATGTAAACAATGCTTGTATTATTCGCATGACTATTCATCTCCTTTGAAGTCGTAACTGAGGCATTCATTTGCCTCACTGGTAAATATAAGGTCAGGGGATATCCGTAGGATATAATAAAAAGAACATAGGTGAAAAATTGGGTGCGGAATGCATGCCGACTTAGCGACCTTAAAGTAAAGCTTTAACTGTTTGGACAACCAAATGAAGATGATGTTATATTAGGGTGGGCAGATAATTTGTCCTTTTTGGGTATTTCAGGGGGAAACCTGTGTAAGACAAGTAGGGGGTTGGGAAAAGGAAGGAAACCCAACCCCCGATGTAAACTACTTCTCTTCGTCTACATCAAATAAGTCATCAGATGATCCATCGTCCATAAACTTCTGAACGATTTGTTTTACGAATGTTCTCTCTGAGTCAGCCCCACCATCAGCGTCATACTGAGGGTAGATCGTTATATCAGCCGCTTCCTCTATAGAGAATCCATCAAAGAGTAGTCCGGCGATCTCCACAGAAGTACGGGTTGATATCCCAGTACCTATTCGTGGGTTATCTGCCTTAGACTCTGATCTGGTCAGAAAAGCAATAGAGGAAACTTTTTTCAACTCTTCACTATTGACCGCAGGAAACATATATTGTAATAGACCATGTTCTTGTTCATCACTTAGTGTATCCATCTCAATGATAACGAATCTATCCAAGAGGGCCTTATCTAGCTGACGGGTCGCCGTGTATTCATTACCTATGTTAGCCGTAGAAACGAAACACACACCCTCGGCCACATTGATAGTAGCCTGACCATCTTGTTCATCAAGTCGTAAGTAACGCTGTCCTTGATCTAATACAGTCATCAGAATATTCCAAGCATCTGGGTGGGCTCTTGTTAACTCATCCAATAGAATAACTGCATTAGGTGTCTGAATGGCCTTAACGAATAAACTCTCTGAGAAATAAGTTCCCTTAGATTTTTCGAAATGGACATTACCGATCAAGGTAGCTCGTGGATCCTGGGTTGCCCCCATATTGAAGTAGAAGTTTGGTCTATCTAAGGAGTTAACCAAAGATTTAGCAGCCAATGTCTTCCCACACCCCGCAGGTCCAGTCATCATTATATTCTTACCTCGGACAGCGCTACGAATTAAGTATTTCCACTTGAGTTCACTAATCACCAAATCCTTTGGTTTTAATGAATAACTTTCTTGAATGAAATCCATCATCTCTTGATGACCACTGGGTACCTCTACATTGACCTGCTCGGCCATAGGGACGGAATTAACATTCTCAGTTTTTTGATAAAGGGACATGTCGCATTGATACCACTTACCGTTACTTCGGTATTCAATCGCATTCCCATTTTGATGGGCATGTTTCCTCGTAGTCGAGGTAATTACACCCGTATATTTCTTACCGTTGGAGTCGAAGGCATTGAATCGATTACCACTCTTCTCTACCCTAACGATAGTTCCTTGTTTTATTTTCATAGTTTATTCCCTTTTTTTAACACTATAATATACTACAAATACCTGACAAAGTCAAGCATTTATTTAATCTTTTTAAGCTGGGTGAGAGTAGGTACTCTTATTATTTTTGAAATCCTCCACATCCTTCTTATTCGCCACCCGAATCTCCATCATCTGGCCGGCGATCTCCATGATCACATACTCCACACCATTTTTTATTATTGTCTTATTTTTCATATTTTATCTCTTTATCTCTTACCTTAATATACGGTGAAAAAACGAGAAAGTCAAGCATTAACCGTAAATATCTTTCTGTCCACCATCGTACCACGCGGTAATACTAGCACCACCACAGCAATCACATATCTTCCAAGTACCTGTCTTATCGTCAAATGTCTGAGCCGCAAAGAAAGGTTTACCACTGGTAGTATAAGCCTTACCATAAGCGGCAAGCATCTTATCTATCTTCTTCTGACTCGCAATAGCTTTTTTAGTTTTCCATTTTTTCATCATATTCTCCCTTTATTGTTGATGTAAAGCTACGAATAATTCCTGACAGTTACAAGCATATTCTTTAATTATTTTCCCACGGTGTGATAAATGTCACAAAAAGAAAGTGCTTGACAAAATAATGCTTGACAATAATCCACTGGTATGTCAAGCATTTTCTCCAAAAAAGGTAGTTTTGTCAGGCAAAATATTTTTTTTCTAGGTGTGTGTGTGCCTTATGTTTTGGACACTACATTATATTAGATACGAGGCTGTATATATTATATTATTGTTATAAAGTGGGTAGTTGTGGGTTGAAATGGTAGATCATAGGTAGGGTAACTAATATTATATGGATAGATTTAATCTTTTGTAATTTTGACCTCGTAAGGTCCCCCATCTTCATCAACTCTACATGTATCCTCAGAGTAAACGGTAATAATTTCACTTGGTTTAGACCATCCATGTAGGAGCAAATATCCTAAGACCAGCATCAACATAGGGATTGGAAATATCAACCAAAGTATAATTTCAATCATCGTAATACTCGTTCTTGAAGAACCCATATGATTTTACTCTCCTCTCTGTCAATTTCTTTCCATCGCCATCTCTTGTCACTTCTTCTGGCCTATCGGTGCTCAAATGAGCAAACTCTGAATACTCTATACCATCGGGATCGAACTCGGAGATTTTTTCTGCTGTAGTCTCTGAGAAATCATACTGTCCTTTACCAGTGGCTTTCTTTGCATCATACTCCTTACCATGTATATCTTTATGTAATTCAATTCTTTCTATCCTTAGATTCTTTTCTGATTGTGCCATCATTACCCGATGTTCTATCAGACCAGCTATGTAGTCAAATCTTTCCTTATCTTTTAACCAAAGCTCATGATCATTCAACACTTCTAATCTTGTTTCCTTCATCTTTTCTTTCCCTCGTTGAAATTTTTTTTTACCATTTGTTCTAATTCTCTTAACCTACTCTCCATCTGCTCACACCTTTCTTTATAATCTTGTGGCTCATGTGCTATCTTCTCTAACTTCTTTAACCTTAGCTCTACTTCATCCATCCTATCCCTTGAGGCAATATTCACATTCCATTTATCTGGGTCTGATATTACTTTCTTTATATCCTCGACTCTACGATTTAATCTACCAGTTTCCTTACCCTTATACTCCCTCTCCCATTTATCTCTACGATTAATATCCTGTTTTAAATCACTATGACCTTTTAGTTTATCAAGATTATCACCCACATCTTATCTCCGCAGATCGTATTCCGAATATTCATCATAATCCTTATCCAAGAGTTCATCAGCCTTCTTACCTATTCTACGAATTAAATCACATTCCTCGGCATCGGGGTGGATCGATTCACTCTTTTGTGCTATCTCAATACATCTAACTAAAAACTTTAAGGTCTTATCATTTAAACTCAAACCATATGATTCTCTTTGCTTCATACTTTGTTCAACTCCTCGGGTTCTACCCGTATCTTATGTACATATCCATGATCATTTTGTTCCACCAAAACTCTACCATGTTCATCAAAATCTTTCACTTGATATAATCCATCAATCCCCACTTTCCTCACGCTCACCCAATCACCTATTTTAATTCTTTTGTTCTTCTTCGCCATCTCTTAACCTTCTAATTCCATTTTTTTCTAACATCCTATCCATTGGACTTTTTTGCTCTTCTTTGACCAAATCCATCACAACCTGTGGAATGCTCAATGCTCTTTCTAATTTTTTTCTAAATGGCCACAAGAAATCATCGGTCAAATCCTCTCGCCTCTTCATCAATTCCGTGACTATTAACCAACTTCTATTCATCATCGAACCATTGAGCAAATATAACTTTTGATCATCGAATACCCAATATCCATCATCGGACTCGAAATCTTTAGGCTTCACCTACCCGACCTTCTTTCAATGCTAACATCATTTGATCCATTAGATATAAATCAATTAATCTCTTCATATCGATCACGGGATCATTCATCTCCTTGTCTTGACATAAACTCACCAAACCTTCGATAATTGGTTCTAGTTGACCACTTACATCATCTTCGGTATTGGGATCAATACTAATCTCGATCAAACTATCGATCAATTCACCCAATGCTTTATTATTTGTCTTCTTCATACCAATAAGTATATATACGGTAGGGGAAAAATTTTTCCCCCACCCTCATATAGTTTCGATCTCTCACTTTGACAAAAACATGTTATTCATAGTTTTCGCAACTTCCATCATGTTATTTGGATTGATAAATGAAGCGTCATCACCGTACATTCTCTTGAAAATATCTTTTTCACCTTGATAAGAATATTCAGAGATAAAATAGCTCAATATCTTAACACCATTATTTCTCATATTCTTAACCATTTTCTTACAATGATTAGCCGCATTAGTTCCATGATAATAGGCATCTCCATTACTAAACCATGGCGCCCCATCTGAATAGTTGATGAAATAGTTGTCATCACTATTAGACATCTGTAAGAAATTGGTCATCATGGCATCAAAACACAATGACTCAGGAGTAGTACCCGCAACTTGAAGTGAAGGCCACAATGATTTGATTTTCTGAATCTTATCTTTTGATGAATCATAGGCAATCAAAACAAGTGGTTGATCTTTATGAGTATATCTGAAACTCACGACAACTTTGATATTTCCAGCCATCTCAGCAGCCTTACAAATCGCAACCGCAGAAGTCATAGCTTTATCAAATTTCTTACCATTCATTGAACCACTTCCATCAATTGACAAGTGAAGATTAGCCTTATTATATCTTTCAATATTAACTTGACTAAATACATCAGAGTTACCAAATCCAAGTTCCGAAATTAATCTCTTGTTGATCTTTCCACTTTTTTGACGAGTGTAAATCAACTCACGCTCTTCGCCACGAACTTTTAACTTTTTACCCAATAGAGTTCCAAGTCTAATTCCTTCGTTGATTACGGCACTTCTTCTTTCCATTCCATAAGAATAAGAATAAGCAAAAGAAAAAGCGTGACTATCAATTAACTCTTGTGTGAAATTAGGAATTAAAACAACCTTAGTCTTTCCAACAGCTTTATCACCAGCTTCTTCTAATTTCGCACCACTACGAGCAACCGTATCAGTAATCTGCTTATCAGCCTTAGTCATTTTAGATTTTGGAGTTTTACCATCGAGTAAATCCATCTCTTTCTGAACCAAGTTATCTAATCTTTTTTTCATCTTATCCGATAATGGTTGTGGATTAGAATTAGAACTTGATGATGGAGACATCGGAGCATCAGAGTCAGGATTAACACCCTTAGATTCCTTGTTATCCGAGGTTTCTTGATCTTGTTGATCATCACCTTGACTACCGCCTTGACTTTGACTCTCTTGACTCTCACCTTCTTGTTCTTTAGATTCCTCACCTTTACCCTGTTCTTGATTTTGATTCTTTCCAATACTAATCAATGGAAACACAATCTCACAAATATTTCTAGCAACCTCAATCGCACCCGCAGTTCCTTGTAATCTACCGATATTCTTTAGATCAACAATCTTGTAGATTTTATCCAAGAAAGGAAGTGCCGTTAGATCAGTTTCAGAGTTAGTGAAGTTGATGATTCTGAAAAGATAAGAATCAAAATCCGCTTCTCTGTATTCCGATGAAGCCAATCCCATAGAGATTGTCTTGTGATTGAAATACTTAGAGTACAAAGTGTGATAATAACCTTTGTATCCAGGTGAAGATTTAAAGACAATACTATCAATTCGTCTATCTTCAACATAGTTGATCATGTTCTTGAAAAATTCCTTATGTCCATAAGGTCTATCTTCAATCCAAGAATGATGAAGAGCATTTTGAAGTGCTTTAAAATCACTAAAGGCAATATGACTACCCTCGTGAAGAGCCAAACCAACTGCTTGGTCAAAGTTTTTTTCTTTGACATTAGCCGAAATAGTAACGGTCTTACCATCAGTATAAGAATCACCACGAGTCATAAATCTCACGGGTATATCCTTACCACTCACGATACGGACAAAGTTTCCAATAGCCCGTTGGTGTCCGGCCAATTGAATATAGTTTTTCTCTTTCTTTTTGGGCTCCTCAACACCAAGAAGGTCATCAACGACACTTGAATTGTCGTCAAACCAAAAAGATGAATAATTTGAATTCATTGTTTCTCCTCTTTTTCTCATACCTTAAAATACGGTAAAATTTTGACAGTTACAAGCACTTTCTTGCATATTTATAAACTTTTTTTATGTCTGTTAACCCAATACCAATATTCTGAACCATTCCACATAGCTTTTATCACTTCACTTTGCCTGTGTATGGTACACCACATGGTTTCTTTTCTTTGGTGTGGTATATTTACTTTTCTTCTGTAAGTATGTTCCTTACCCATAGCATCAGTAATTCTATAACCCCAAGTTTTAAATATGTAATCTTCTGGTATATCTTTGTGGAATTTGCCATCTAAATAATATATAGTGGTTCTTGTTTCGATGGCACCACTGGGTGTATTAACACACCCAGCGATTAAAAATAACAATAACAAGTATTTCATAACCCTTTAATTTAACTAATTACAACAACATTCGCAAGCACATTTTTCCTCACATTTACATTTATCACAAGCACACATGTTATCTCTCCTGTTAATTTGGTGAGGCGTTATAATACCATCCACCAAGCAGCACCAATCTCCACTATTAGGTCGGATGCTGTATTATACGCCCATTTCTTTTTAGTTCCGTAGGTTTCTTCCGTTCCCTCTACAAAATACTCAAATATTTCCCAAGCTATTCCTATGATCACTACCCATAGAACAGCCCATAAATCAGTTGCTCCTAACCATTGTGCTACTTTAGCAATAAACAGACCTGCTGCTATATGATACGAAGTCCAATGATCAAGTTGACCACTTGATAATTGCCAATTTACTAATTTTGATAATGGTGAATTCATAATTAACTCCCAATTAAAAGGTTATACACACGCTCAATCAATAGAGCAACAAATCCCATACCGATCATTCCTCTCCACTTATTAGCTGAGTCTCTGAATTGTGTGTTTAGTTTTGTTTCAGCCCATAACCCTTGATTTGGATCAAATAAATTTTCTTTTATAAACTTCAAAGACTCATCGGTTTTAGTATGAGCCTCTTTCATTGATTCCTTCAATTCTACGATGTCATTTCTCAGATCATCTATCTTCAGGTGTACTATTTCAAATTCTTTACGATCTTGTTGATTCATGTGTTATCCCACCATAGTTGTGCTAAAAAGATTATAAAAAACACCTTCAATAATAATATAACCAATTCCCAAAAAGGTTCTGTTGGTGTCATGTAAATAAATATAACTCAAAACATCAACCCTTATTTAATATGTCAATTATCTTTTTTTCATATTGTACTTTAGAATTATCGTTCATGTTAAACCACTGCATTACCAATGTCTTACCATACCATTTCAATTTATCTTTCAATATATCTATTCTGCTCTCATAGAAATCAACTCTATCAATATCCTCTTCTATATCTACAGCGTAATCAGTAGCTAAATCAACCAAAGTCTCCATGTCATTTTCATCAACACTTCGTTTTAATTCAGAGAAATCATCCTTATTACCGTCTTTCTTATCAGGATGTATCTTTTGTGCTAACTTTTTGTATAGTTTGTTTAGCTTACGAGGTCTAATTTTCTTTGGTTTAGACTTTTTTTTCTTATTTGGTTTTGGTGAAATGGCATTAACTTTTTTAGCAAAATGCTCATGGAAGTCCATCACAGCCTTATCGTAAATATCTTGCTGTAATTCTTTTTCAGCTTTTAGATACTGATACTCGGATTTAAGTTTTTTAAGTAATAATATATCATTCACTTATATAAGTATTTTACTTATTACCTTCTTAGATATCCAGGTTTCCAAGTGCCTTCATTTAATGTACATGAGTATTCCAACAGCCTACCACATTCATCACAAGAAATTGGAGTCATTGTCTCACAATTAGAATAGTCATGTAGATGTTGTCTGATATGTTCCTCAATTAATTCCCAATCATGTTTTTTAAATACATTCAGAACTTCATGATCTAAATCTTGTTCACAACACTTAGTTAACTTCTTTTTAGCATCCCACTTGGGATCTTTCTTTCTCTTAAAATAATCCCTATCCAATGGTTTGTTGTATTTACTCATCTATCTTATGTTCCTTTTTAGTTTTAGCTACCATTAAATGATTAATCAAACCCTTAACAGCATCTTGAGTTTCTTTGTCCATCTTATCAAATATATAATTGACCTTTTTAGCTTTCTTTAACAATTCCATTTTCTTGTTCATTTTTTCTCCCATATCCATATTGGTTCACCAAATGCCACATCCTTTGTGTCTTTGGTTTTTTCTCTTAAATGTTCTTCAAAGTATTCACTCTTGGCATTACCAGCTCCACCTGAATTGAATCGTTTGGTCATTTGCATACCCATACAAGTATCGTATTTCATTCCTTGTGATTCTATGAATTCATTCATTGGATTACAGATATCAAAGTAGTCTTTGGATTTAGCATCATATACATCAGCGATATTGATGGCAAGTCTTCCTCCAGTTCTAATGGCTGGTATTATCTTTCCTAATGTTTTATGTAAGAAGTTCTTATTCCAACTATCAATATTCTTATACCTTACCCAACTTTGGGTATCAGCATCACTATACCTTTCGACATCAAAATATGGTGGTGATGTAAACACCATGTCAAAGTGTTCATTATATTTACTATAATCCACATCTTCTGCTGGACTACAAATCAAATCTACTTTTTTTTCTTCTTCAAACCAAGTTTGATGTTTTTTATAAAACTCAACTTGTTTCTTATATCCAGGGTGATTATTAGTGTTCGGGTCAATACCAACATAATGTTTAGTAGTAGTGCCACAATAAAAACCAGCCAACCTATCACCCCAACCAGCACTAAAGTCCAACACACTCTCACTAGCATAATAGTCATAGAATGCTTTAGCAATACTTGGTTTGAATTGTGAAGCAACATACTTTCTCAATGTAGTTGCCATTCTAATACTCTGTAAGTCTACCTTTGTCAATACCTTTTCCAAACTCCAAAAGGCTCTAACGATTGTCTTAATACCCTTGACAGTCTGCCATGTTCTCCACCCACTTGGTGTTCTTGTCCAATCAACTTTCCATCGGTTATGAATATGAAATCCATTGGAAGCATTATTACCAGAGTTATCTCGTTTGAAATAAGAATCACCTAAAGGCCACTTTGATTTCCTTTCGTTTCGTGGAAACCAACCATCATGAAACATCAGATCATTCCAATGAACACCCTTTAGTTTATTTAAACTCTTCAATGCCTCTTTCTCTGTAATCTCTGGTATGGGACACGGATAGGTATGTAAGCATTTAGCCAACTCATCCACCACCTCGTCTTTCTCGTAAGTCGTGATGATATGTTGCCACTCTTTCTCGCCAATGGAAAGATACGGCTCCATATTATAAAACTGTTTAAATATTTCTTCTACTTCTTTTCCCATATCCATATTGGCTCAGCAAACTTACCACTCCTTTGTTTTATCATCTCAGGCTTTCTATTACTTTCATCGGTCTCAACACCTGTACCAGCTCCAATAGAGTTTGGTCTTGTAGCCATCTCCATACCAATACAACCCAAATAATCTGAATCTCTAAATGTCTCTATGAAATCATTCATGGGATCACATATTTTCAACCAACCCTTTTTCTTCATACCTTGACTACCAGCGTTGACATCAGCAATATTCACACATAACTTTCCACCACTACGCAAAGATTTCCACATATTTTCTATTGATGCCTGTAGGAAATTTCTGTTCCAAAGGTCTATGTTCTTATACCTAACCCAACTTTGATTATCTTCATAACTATATCGCTCGACATTAAAATAAGGCGGTGATGTAAATATGATATCAAATGTATCCTCATATAAATCAAAGTCAAAATCCTCAGCAGCATCAATATGAAACTCTACTTCTTTCTTGTTTTCAAAGAATGTTTTATGTAACTCGTAGTATTCCGACTGTTCTTTATAAATGGGATGGTTTTCCGCCCTCGGATCAATACCCACATATAATTCTGTATTTTGACTAGCATAAAATCCAGCCAATCTATCACCCCAACCCATTGAAAAATCTAATACATTCTTTGAATGAAACATCTCATATAGTGTTTTAGCGGCATTTGGTTTAAACTGACTACAGATATATTTTCTCAAACCTAACATAGTTCTCAGTAAAGACTTATCTATTCTATCTAATTTCAATGAATAAGCCGCACCCATTAAAGATGTCATAAACTTTAGCTCACCCCAAGTTCTCAGAGGACCTGGTGATATCGTTCCATCTACTGACCATCTGTTTTCTTGTTGAAAGTAGTTACTTGATTTATTGCCAGTATTATTTCTCTTGATATACCATTGTGAACCCTGGTAACTGATAGGCCATTCGTAACCATTTTCAGCTCTGGCAAACCACTCACCCTCTGATAAAAAATCATAATGCCAAGTAGATTTTAATTTTCTATAATCCCTACGACAATCTCTTTTTGATATATCCATATATGGTGGTGGATAAGTCATGGCAACTGTAGCAAGACTTTCCTTTACATCATCCTTCTCGAATGTCTCCTTGATATAAGACCATTCGGTTTCACCGATGTGAAGATAAGGCTCTTGACCTTTGAATTTATCAAAGTAATCTAGATACATTTAGTCTTCACATTCGTCACAAGGTTCATCAAAATCTTCATGACACCTAAACAAAGTATTCTCACAAGCTGATTCTGATGCCATTC
>Ga0315326_10001776_pt1 | contig 11357 bp, 8 predicted proteins | sample M180m32315metaG_FD_203457 | JGI IMG/M metagenome (GOLD analysis project Ga0315326, IMG submission 203457) | Ammonia-oxidizing marine archaeal communities from Monterey Bay, California, United States - M1 80m 32315 | ecosystem: Environmental > Aquatic > Marine > Coastal | place: USA: California... | reverse complement strand
CCGAGCCGATTCGTTGCTTCTACAGAGCCTGCCCTCCCGGACATCCGCCTTGCGACGGACCACCTGCACCTATGCAGAGGGGACTTTCCTCAGTGTCGTACACTGTCAGTGGTCCTCCTGATCCCAACCTGTGAGGGCAGCAGCCCAGTTTTGAATGTGATGGAACTACAATGCAATCCAATTTCCGGCTTCATCATAGTAGCCGCCCCACTGTTTGGCCTGCTCATACCATTCCAACTGTTCGGGGCTCATCGACGATGGGTCGAATGCCTGAGTGGCTCCTACCTGGGCTTCAACAAGGCTCCCAGCAGCCACAAATGATGTCGCAGCTTGATCCAATTCTGATTTGTTGAGATATTCATTTCCATCTTTGTCAAAGCCTCTTGCATGTTGCAAGAACCCGATGGTATCAGAAATACCGTGTTGTGCCATTACGTGACGAACTGTTTCATCGCGATAGTCTAACGGGAAGGCAGTGGGTTCCCCCTCTTTGCTTCCAGAGGGTAACAGATTAACTTCATCTTCATCTTCCCAATAATCGTTTGATTCATCCAGATATGAGGTGTTGGAACCCCCACTCCGTAGTGCAATCATCAGTACGCTGGCAAGAAGAAGTAGTAGACCAACAAATAAGATCGCCCATACGAGGTCGACACCACCAAAGATGGAACCCAAGAATCCTGAATTTTCTTCTTCAACGACATTCAATGTAGGACCTGTGGCGACGGAACCATCTTCCATTGTTACGCGGATCCACTGGCGACCATTTTCAGAAGGCATCCAATCCATGTTGACTAGGCCACGTTCACCTGCAGGAATTGTTTGCTCCAAAGCAATGGTTGTCAATTCACGAGTGGAACCATCTAGGTGAACTTCTGTGAGGAAAAGGCGAACGGTTCCATCAACTTCACCATCATTTCGAACTGCGATGGTGACCATGACATTCTCATCAGCTCCAATGTCTCCAGATTTTGAATATGTGATGTCGCCATCTACCACTTCAAATTCAGGGGCCCGGCGTTCGATTGACCAAGATGCAAATGGATTATCCTCACGATTTGTGTCACCAGGTGTTTGAACCGGATTTCCAGCCATATCTTGGCCTTCAATCCAGATGTGGAATCTCAAATTGTCTGCGAAATATTCCTCAGGGATGGAGTCAGCGATGTCCAACATAGTACCGGCGATAATAGATTGGCCAGCAAGGTTACCTCCTTCAATAATCAGTGGTGCATCCCCATAGACAAGTGGTGTTGCGGATACATCCGTGCCACGGATCACCTTCCAATTCAAAACAAGACTTTCTGTATTGATTTGCTCGAGTTCAGAAATTTGGACATTGATTTGTAATTCACCCAAAGCATCGATTGGTAGGATACTGTCCAACCTTGGAGATTGAACGTCCACAACTTCTGGCCCATCGGGGTCAACAACAATCCAGCGCAGTGCAGCCGCAGTATCGGTTACATCATTGGCACCCTCTGGAGGACTGGCAATTTCGACAGTTAGGGGGTAGGAACCTGCTTCTGTTGGCGCTGATAGTTGTATTGCCCAAAGTCCATTCACACTTTGAATGAGGGATTCTTGGCCATCCAACAGGACTCGGATACTGAAGTCTTCACTGGGCATTACCCCTGTGACTGGGAAGTGGACACCTCCTGTCAAGGCGATTGTAGAAGAGGGGGATACCCAAGCCCCCTCGTCGGAATATGTACCTGTGCCAATGCTCAAGGACATATCTTCAGTATCAATTGCGAGGTCAGGGGAATATCTCCAACGCATTTGTGGTAGAGACAACCATGCTCCTTGCCCACTGCGGTCGGTGACTTCAATGGAAGGTTCCCAGCGCATATCCCCTTCTCGAGGAAGCGACCAATTGAGTTGGAATTCCACGAAGAATTCGAGGTCGGGGTTGAAGGGTGTTAATTCGCCTGTCCAAGCACGGACACCACATCTCTCAACATCGATATGTGGTGACTGCACATCGCATTTTCCATCGGACGCGGACCACTCAATAGCCAGTGTATCCGTCACTGAATTACTGGCCAATTGAAGACGAAGGTCGCCAATGTCTGCCCACCCATTTGGTTCAACGATATGCAAGCCGAATTCATAATCAACACCTGGGTGAAGATAGGATTGACGACCATCGGGTGAACCAGCAAATCCACCTTCGCCGGGAAGCAAGGGAGGACCGTCTGGCAGGACTTGATAGGTGAACAATTGAGATGATTCTCCAGGTGCACCACCATCGGTAATGGCATTCCCAGCAGGATCTGCTCCTACAACATAGGCGGCCACCAAATCGCCATCATCAGCATCGGTATCATCGAGGAGAAGGGTGTAGTTTCCTGTTGAAGTGGTCAAATCTGCTGGATTCTGCAGCAACATCGGCGTGAATTCATCTTCATCGATGACCCCATTCACATTGAGGTCATCCTCCCATTCTCTCCAAACCATCAATGTGAGATCAGTTGGCAAAACAGGGCGGTCATAAATTTCCAATCGAATCAATTGGTTGGGTGATGGTAAACGATGATCGAATTGTGCGATGTTTTGTCCAATCACCTGTGGATTTAGTGAATCCACAGTGAAGGTGCGATTCATTGGAATATTTGAGATAAATTCTTGACCTGCCAACGGTTCAATCTCAATTGAAAAGGTGGCATTGCCTGTTCCCGATTGTGTACTAAAGTCAAATCGAGCGATGCCTTCGTCAATGACTGTCGTATTCATCTTCTCAACGCCATTTTCCAATAGGTGAACACGTACGTCACCAGTACGGGGATTGATTGTCTCATGTCCTTGTCCAAAAACCGAAAAGAGGCCTTCAAATCCGAGTGAGACTTCAACCGCAATTGGGCTACTTGAGCGCAAATATGACATTGATTCGGGGATAATGTTGCCCAATTCATTGTAGACATCCCAACCCGAAATCTCAACATCGTTTTCGACACCTTGGCTGGATTGTCCTGCAACCTCAATATGGGGCGGAGAAGGTGCGCCATCTGTCATGTACAGTGAAGCACTAATCTTGAACTGGTCTGAATCTTCAAGACTAGCAGAAGTTTGGAAAGGTAAGGTGACGGCAAGGTTTTGATTGCCCTGAGCAAATATGGCCCCACCACTTGAATCCTTGAACTGCAAGGGGGATATTGTGGCTCCATCCATCCGCGTCATCAGGAAATTTGACCCGTCAACTGGAAATTCGTAGAAAGCTCGTGCGCCATCTGTCTCAACGGTTACCGACAAATGATCGGGCACCCCTTCTGTCCAAGAATAATTGAGCGCTAATTCCATCCATTGCCAAGATGGCGTCACGGGTGCCCATTGAGAGAAATTGTTCAATTGAGCTGAATCAAGAGCAACGTTTTGCGAGGTGACCAAATCAGTAATTGTCCCGATAAATGAACCCGGTGTGCTGGATTGTAGTGTCAATGGGACCATGCGTTGTTGTGATTGAATTTGGGCACTCGGAAGTGCTTGATTCATTGACATCACAAATGCCGAATCAACAGTGAATGACAAATCGACCACGGGTCGATGAATTGCTGACAACCCTCCTACGCGTAGAGAACCAGAGGTCCCCTGTACATCGAGGGTTGCAATCGCATATTCAATTCCGGTTCCAGTGCCCCAGAAAGTAGAGGCGTTGGCCAGTTCAACATTGAGGTTTTGGATATCAGAAGATGTGAGGACAAAGGATTCTGATTGACTGGTGAATCCGATACTCTTTGTCGCAATTGTGGTTGAACCAAGTGTCAAGGATATGTCTACAGGTTGGGTCGTAGAAAATGGGTCTAAATCGACTGAAAATGATTCCAATCCACTCTTCGGTAACAACAGACCAATTTGTTTCTGCCCGGAAGCGACCCACGACATGTCGGTGGACAAGTCACCATTCGTGAACCGGTCTTGCCACCCCCAATTGGAAATATGTGGGTGGGAGATGTTCCATTCCGACCAACCATCCTGGCCAATGTCAAAACTCGGATCTGTCGGCAAATGTCCACCAAGAATCTCCAGTGTCAAATCAGTGAGGCTGCATGATCCACTACATGTAATTCGAATTTGAATTGAACTTCCGTAATCTGAGAACGCGGATATCCCACTAGGTGAAACCGTTTGCCATGCCCCGTCATCAATCGACGCCTCTAGGGTGTAAGATCCAGAAGATGATGTGGAAAATTGCATTTGAGTAATAGCCCGATGAGATGTGAAAACAGGAGATACAGCAGATGCCCCGTTTGAGCCAGTGATTTGGCCATTGCTCCAACTCATGGAATTCATCGACCACCCAGCATCCACAGGGTTAGAGGAGAATGAGGTACCATATCGATGATTCATGTGAATCTCATGGACAATTGGAGACAAAGACCCGCCTCTCGCATCGAAATACAGCTTGAGGCGAAGGCTGGGGTGCTTTTCTGGATCAATTGACCCAAGGTCGACCCAAGTCGGCTCCAAATCAGAATATCCAGGGATTGGTGTTTTTGAAACACCATCTAGGACAGATAGTCGTAAATCAGCACCGTTGGGGATGGTTGCATCAATTGAGGTGACACCATATCGTTCTCCTTCCATGCCATGTGTTCCGGTGATACCTGGTCCAAAACGCGCACTTGTCCAATTCGCTTCTTCACCTCCACCGCCACCACCGGCTGGTGAAATTGAAACATCGTCTACATTCCAACCTGTGTAAGTAACAGAACCATCGGTTGACCCCAATCCAAAGCGGACCTGGAATGCGGGGTTATTTTGGACATAGTTGGCAATATTGTGAGTCACCAATTGGTATGATGAATCAGAAACAGAACCAACGTTTGAATAGATTTGGACCCAACTCCCTTGCGGATTCTTGACTTGGACATAGGCGTGATCATAGTAATGATATTCCACTCCCAAGCGCTTCCAGTATTGCAGATTCCAAGTGCCACTGCATCCTGAACAATCAATGGCTGGGCTTGTTGCCCAATGAGTCCCAGACATGTAATTGGGGTAATTACCATTGTAGGTGTAAATCGCCTTCGTTCCACCATGGACACCATTGGTAGCACCCAATGTCGAATCATATCCTCTGGCCCAACCACCTGAAGATTGTAATGACCAACCATGGTTGGTATTTTCGAAATCCCATACCCATTCTTGAGGCAGCAACTGCATACCTTCAGAAATATTGACATTGATTCGATCTAACTGAGCACCTGATGCATTCCAATCCGATTCACCTGCCCAAGAAAAACCATCACTGTAAGCAAGTGCATCTGGTGAAAGTGAAAGGTCGATGGATTCGACAGTATGGGCAACCGGAACTTCTGCCTTGAGGGCTGAAGACGTACCTCCTGCAACTTGAATGGCAGCTGTAGTCGGTTCGTTCAGACCGACTTCCCATGAACTGTCTGAGCCCAAAAGTGCCTTTTCAGGCGCTTGAACGAACATTGTCATGCTCATGCCCAACATGAGGAAGGCAAGGATGAGGGGCATCGCCCATGGCATACGCTCGGTGCGCATGGCGTAGCGATAATACTGGAAGTGTTTGAATCCATCGACGCCCCTAAAGGGGCGATTGCGATTTGCCCACAGTGCGAAAGGATATGCCCTTCATCGGTCGAGCCCATGTCAATGAGCCAATTTACCGCCGAGGAGAAAGAGGCAATGAAAGAGGATGCAGGAATTGCTGCATGCACCTTTGTTGAAAATGGAATGAGCATTGGAATCGGAACTGGATCCACGGTCAAATATACAATTCTAGAATTGGGTCGGCGAATACGTGAAGAAGGTCTCCAAATTTCTGGTATTCCTACCTCTGATGCCACAGAAAAATTGTCTATAGAACAAGGCATACCTATGCTTGATTGGGACAAATGTAACCACCTCGACTTGGTGATAGATGGTGCCGATGAATTCGACAATGATTTACATCTCATCAAAGGAGGAGGTGGTGCACTATTACGTGAAAAAATCGTTGCAGAATCTAGCGGGGGGATGATTGTTGTCGCGGATGCGAGCAAACGTGTCGATGTATTGGGTTCTTTCCCACTTCCTATCGAAGTGAACCCATATGGATGGGAACAAACAAAGCGACGGATTGAGGCGATTTGTTCTGGACCCGTGGAACAGCGTGGTGTCGAGTATCTAACCGACAACGGAAATCCAATCTTAGATGCTCATTTCGGTGCTACAATTTCTGATCCAATTCAACTTGAAGCAGATTTACGAGCAATTGCTGGCGTAGTTGAAGTTGGCCTATTCACAAATACAGCAGATATTGTTGTTCTTGCAGCACCAGGTGGATGCGAATTGATTCGGAAGCCGACTGCGCGGCTGTGACACATCTAACAAGCGCTACACTCTTAGAGGGATGGCCAGTGGACGGGTTGGGCGCTTAGCTTAGCTAGGTAGAGCGACGGGCTCTTAACCCGTAGGCCAGGGGTTCGAACCCCCTAGCGCCCGCCTACACCTTGACCCTATTTACAAGGTGGAATCACACTACGGTGACCGGAGGCATTGAAATGCTGAGCCATCCTCGACCCCTTTGGAGGCTTCTTGATGCAGAAGGATATCTTCATCGGTGAAGTTCAATCTGGTGACCATGATGGTCAACGTATTGAGTTGAAGGGTTGGGTCAATCGGACTCGCGGCTCCAACAAAATTCGATTCATTGTACTTCGCGACAGTACTGGCCGAATTCAATGTGTGGCTAAAAGAGCGGATGTCGGTGATGAAACATTTGAAGCATTGGCTGGAGCCTTGATTGAAACCAGTGTCATTGTGACAGGAATCGTAAATGTTGATGAAAGAAGTGAAGGGGGTCACGAACTTGTTGTCGACTCAGCCACGATTGTTGGTCCAGTAAATCCCGAAAATCCGTTCCCAATAACAGAGAGTGCAATGGCTAATGCAGATGGCGGTGAAACTGAATTTTTGCTAGACAATCGCCATCTTTACCTACGCACGGCAAGAATGACTCAAATGCTCAAAATTCGATCTTCAGTGTTCGGAGCAATTCACGGATATTTCCGTGGGAGAGATTTCACAGAATACCATGCTCCCAACTTTGTTGCAGGTGCTGTTGAAGGTGGCTCAACTTTGTTCGAGGTCCCATATTTCGGTCGCAAAGCATACCTTACACAATCTTGGCAACTTTATGCCGAAGCGGCAATGCCTGCATTGGAGAGATTGTACACGATTGCCCCCTCATTCCGTGCTGAGAAGAGTAGGACTCGTCGGCACTTGACTGAATTTTGGCATGCGGAAATGGAAATCGCGTGGGCAGGTAATGATGATGTAATGATACATGGTGAAGGTGTTGTTCGACATATTGCCCGAACACTTCTCGATGAGCGTTCTGATGAACTATCTGCACTTGGTCGCGATTTGGATTTGATTGCACGGTATGCCGATAATCCATATCCGAGAATCCGATATGATGAGGCTGTCGAAACGCTACAAGGAATGGGCGTAGACATCGAATGGGGGCAAGATTTGGACTATTCGAAAGAAAAAGTACTCACACAAGATTTCGACGTACCCCATTTCCTTACACACTATCCTCGAATTGCCAAACCATTCTACCACCGGCCAGATCCTGATGACCCGAAATATGTCCTTTGCCATGATTTGCTAGCTCCTGAGGGATATGGGGAAATTATTGGTGGTGGTGAGCGAACTTGGTCAGAAACTGAAATCCTCGAGCGAATTGATGAGGAGGGGACGCCTCGTGAGCCTTACGAATTTTACATTGATGTTCGCAAATATGGCGGAGTCCCCCATGGTGGATTCGGATTAGGGGTTGACAGAGTATGCAGTTGGTTGGCCGGAGCCGATCACATCCGAGAGGTCATCCCCTTCCCTCGCGATAGTCGTCGAGTGACCCCTTGAGGTCTGGAAATGTGGTTTCAAGTTGCCATTATCGTCATTATAGCAATGCTCTTTTTGTTGATTTGGCAACGCTGGAAAGTTTCAGGTGAATGGCTGAAAATGGAGATGGAATTGTCCGAAGAAGATTATGAAATTTGGAAAAAGGGAAAACAACGAGAGGCAGAATCCTGGTCAGAGCGTTGGAAATGGGCTGAGGCCGGATTTTTGATTCTTCTAAGCATTATAATGCTAGGACTCTGGTTCCTGATTTGAATTAAGGGCGGTTTGGCATTCTATTGACTTGTTTCCCCAATACATAGAGAATCAAACTGGTTGTCAAAGAAAAGACACCAACCAAGGTTGCTGCGAATGCTGCCAGTGCGACACCCAGTGAAACGCTATCATGCGGTCCTTGGAAATTGATCAACTCATTGGCCATTTCGAATCCCACCCAAAAGAAAACAATCCCTGGAACTCCAAACAAGATGAGAGGGTGTTTACTTTCCAGCATCCAATAGAAGAATTGTGCAAAACGACTTGCACTTGCCAGAGACTCCCGTCGGGGTGGTCCCGCTGGCAAATCTAATTCCACAACTCTGACATCTATTGTATCATCTAATTCGGCAGGAACTGATTTTCTGGACTGTTTTGATACTGCAATCAATCCATCTTGCGAACAATATGCAAATTGAATATCGGCTTCTCCATATGTGTAAGTATCCGAATCAACAGGAAGGTCTGGGCGTTTTTCAGTTGACTTTTGGGCCTTTGCACGATGTTTGAACGCGATGAAAACATCATGACCTTGCCGCGACAGTCCAACTGTTCGAGCCATATCCGATAACTTCCAATCCGAATCCAAGGAAATAATCACAGTTCGTTCTGATTCTGATGTCGTATCCACAAGAGCTCTAGCAATTGAGGGCGCGTCCGTCGAATCGTCGAAATCAATCACTTCGCCACCTGCTTTTGATGCAATTTCTGCAGTTTCGGCATGTGCTCCGAGATTCAGGATTGTCACACGGTCTGCGAAATCTTTGGCTCTGATGACTGCAGAAGCAATACGCAAGGCTTGTTCGCGAACCACCAAGACAATCCTCATCATTTGCCGTTTCTACCTTGCCCCGATGAATGATTCGGTCAAAGCGTGCCTTGAAGGACCGGTCTCGCCGACGGATGGTTATGCGCGTAGTGGTTGTAATGCCGGCGCGCAATGAAGAGTCTCTAATTTCATCGAGCATATCGACAATCCCAAATTTTGTGGATTGGATTATTGTTGTGGACGATGGCTCAACAGATCAAACAAAACAATTTGCAGATGTGGCAACTGGGGCCCGTGGGGAAGTAATTTCAACGCAGGGATTGGGTGTTGGTGGCGCCATACAAGTAGGAAGTAAGCACGCACTTACAAAATTTGGAACAGATTGTGTAGTTGTCGTGATGGCAGGTGATGGGCAAATGGATCCAGCCGATTTGTCACTGGTTATCGAGCCGATTATCGAAGGAAAAGCAGATCATGTCAAGGGAAATCGGTGGTTACATCGTGACGGTCCAAAGGGAATGCCCCTAATTCGTCGAATGGGGACGTGGTGGTTGTCAAGACTAACTTCACTTGCTTCAGGTATTCGAGTTAGAGATTCACAATGCGGTTATACGGCCACATCGGGGAACATGGTGGAAGAATGGGATTGGGAAGGTAATTGGCAAGGATATGGGTACCCAAATTGGTGGCTGATGGAAGCAGGACGCCGGGGTTTTCGTATTACTGAAGTCCCTGTTAAATCAGTTTACGCCAATGAATCATCTGGCATCCGAATTCTCAAATTCTTTGGATCTGTGAGTTGGATGCTTTGGAAAGGTATCTGGCGTAGAGGATTCGATTGGTACATCCGTGGAAATGAAACTTCAGTCTTACTGAGAATTTCAGCAGCGACACTTTGGTTTGGTGGATGGGTAGCCCTTTTCCTTTCCGTGCAACAACCATTGCTGCTTTTCGCCCCACCAATGGCTTTCTTCTTGCTCGCTGTGCTTGATGACAAGGAGTCAAAGCGGAGAAGGGGGTGCGTAACAGCATGAGCGAAGAACAAGGTGTACGCTCATTTTGGCGTTGGATTGTCGGCTCCGCATTTTTGGCAAGTATGTGTTGCTTCCCAAGTGTTCTTCTTGTGGGCATTGGGTTGATGACTGTGAGCGCGGGAGATGCATTGTCGAACAATCTCTACTTTGGCCCCGCAAGATGGATTCTTTATGCACTCACTATTGCAGTACTCGGGTTTGGATTATTTCGTCATTTCAGAAATCAGGGTATCTGCACCTTGGATCAAGCGAAACGTGAGCGAAAAAAAATCATCAATACAACATTGGTTGTGCTAATCTGTACATTTGCAATTTATTTTGTGTGGAATTATGTCATTCTCGAACTAATCGGTATTGCTGTTGGCTTGCCTTGGGAAGATTCTGCATTTTGGAGTTGAATGAATGATTCGCGAGACAATGAGGTGCACATCCGCCAGTCCTTTTGAAATCCATCACATTCTAACCGGATTGGATAAATCCCCTGAAACTATGATTGAGAATGAATTGTTTCTTCCACAAGGTGAAGGACCGTTTGGATGTGTGGTTGCCCTTCACGGCAGCAAAGGTTGGGCAGAACATCATCAAGATCACATCAATGGGTGGCTCGATGCCGGTCTCGCAGTTTGCAAGGTTAATTCATTCACCTCAAGGGGCATTGATTCAACAGTTGACGATCAACTATCAGTCACACATGCAATGATGCTTGTTGACGTCTTCCGCACGCGTTCTGCGTTGGCACAAGATCCGAGGATTGGCAAGATTGGAATTGCAGGCTGGAGCCTGGGGGGAACTGTTGCTCTGTACTCCGCATGGTCTCCCATTATCGAAATCCTAGGTGCCCCATTCGATGCTCATTTGCCATTCTATCCAGCAGCTCACATCCGCCCAGATATCAAAAAATGGTCAGAATCATCAATATTGATTCTGCATGGAGATGCGGACGATTGGACTCCTCTTCATCTGGTTGAGGCACTGCTGCCTCAATTCCCGAATGCTACTTTGCAGATTTATCCAGGGGCGCACCATTCCTTTGACAGTGTGAAAGAATTAACTTGGATTCCAAAGGCTGTACGATTGAAGAAGCGAACTGCTAGAATTGACAAGAATGGATACATGTCAGGTGAATTATTTCCAGGGATACGATTGCCACTGAACGAGCGCTGGCAGCGTAGATGGATTGTACGAATATTGCGAAACAGAGGCGCCCATGTGGAAGGGAACCCCGCAGCCCGTGCAGATTCTCTAGAACGAGCGAGGCAATTTCTCATCGACACAATCGGTGATTAAGTGGACCCGCTCAGATTCGAACTGAGGTCTGATGCTCCCAAAGCATCGAGCATAGCCAAGCTAACCCACGGGTCCAGTAATGTTGCCGCGTCACTCAACAAACATGAACATTCTCATGCACGTTGCCACTGATT
>Ga0315326_10001774_pt1 | contig 11363 bp, 8 predicted proteins | sample M180m32315metaG_FD_203457 | JGI IMG/M metagenome (GOLD analysis project Ga0315326, IMG submission 203457) | Ammonia-oxidizing marine archaeal communities from Monterey Bay, California, United States - M1 80m 32315 | ecosystem: Environmental > Aquatic > Marine > Coastal | place: USA: California... | reverse complement strand
TTTGATCTAAGAATGTTTTACTTGCGATCATTGGAATTGGTCGGTCGTCAGCTCTACGGTATATACCTCGAATGCCATGGTTTGACCCTTTGCCAAGTACAATATTTCCTATCCCAGTGCCTGCATCACCTTGGATTTCTCCTGCAAGGCCTTCTGGTTCAGGAGCGATAGTGAATCCTTCATATTCACCTTTGGTTGTGGGGAGGTTAGTCCAAAGTTCAGGAATATCGAAATTGATGACGAGATGTTGCTGACCCGATGATGTGCTCGCAGATAGATCGTCGATTAGCACGTTCGTATGTGGTGCGCTGTCGGTTCCTTCCTTAATGAAGGTTTGGATCGACGTTATTTCAACAGGTTGCGGGAAGTTCGATATTCGAGCAGATGTCTTAAACCATCCCTCCTCAAACATGCCCATTTTTATGGTGTGTGTCTCGCGAATTCCGTCTCGTAGAACTATCCAAAGCTCGTGATTTTGGATCACCGGTTCGCTTTTCGCCCAGATGGAAATCTCTGACGTATTCGGCGGAAGGAAAATAGGATCAGCTACTCCTCGAACAGCCAATTGATCGACCAGTCGATGAATCCCTGTTTCAGAATCAGAGAAATCATCTCGTAACCAGGCGACTTGCTGGAAGTCTATCGGATTGATAGCGAGAAGAGTAAATAATGAACCGATAGAAGTCGTACCCACTGTCGATTTGGTTCTAAGTGCGGGCGTTGCAATATCGACGTAATCGAGTTCGTGAACTTCCAATAACTGATCCCGACCCACCTGCCCTGTTGACCCAGAGGTTATGACATGTATGTCGGCACCGGTATCGTACAAAACTTGCTCGTTGGTAGAGCGTTCAAGAGTCGAAACTACTGATCCGGCTATTATTGCCGTGCTGATAGAGAGCGCTAATGCCAGCATTGGCCAGCCATGAAAGAACGGTCGTCTTGCCACGTTGGCGAGCCCGAGTCCGATAGCGGTCGAGCTGAATCTCAGTCCAATGCCTGCAAATATGTTTGTGACGATTGGGAATAATCTTAGCGCTACGAAAGAAGTTGCGACCACTATTAAAGCTGGAGCAGTGAGCAGGCTTAGATCGAGTTCCAATTCGCCTTCTCGTTGCGAAGTTACGACACTGGAACGACTTCTTACTTCCCACCAGACTATGCCGCTGAGTGCGACCAACAATGCGTCAATATACAAGCGCTGAAACCATGGAGCGTTGATAGGTCTGGCGTCACTTGATCGATTCGCCGACATCGTCGAATGTTCCCAAAACGATGATGCTGTGGTGACTACCACTACTGTGCCAATTGCTGCTCCGAACGACCACAGCCATGCTGAGGCCGATAATTCAACAGGGACACCGCTTCCTGCCGTAACTGCACTGTAAGTCGGAAGATGGCCAATCATTCGGATCACTAAAAAAGATATCAACGGAGCGAGCAGTGCTGCAGGGACCGAGGCGATTGCTGCTTCTAGCAGGTGAATCCCTAACTGCTGCTTCAGATTGAGCCCACGGCTTCTGAGCATCATGTAGCCAGAAACTCGACGACGTCCTAGTAGTCCCGCCGCCAGTGTTAGGTAAAAGACGACACATGTCAGCAGTAATAGCGCCATCAAAAGCATAGGTATGCTGCCAAAAAGTGCACGTCGTTTCATCTTATCGAGTCGAGGAATCAACTTGGTGATGATGAATGGTCGCACAATCGAATCATCGAGATGATGTTGTAGATTGTCGAAACTAGATTGCAGATCATCAACCGACTTATCTGCGAGCAGTGCTTGGTTGGTATAAAGGAACCAGTCGTAGTTTGCTGGTAAACCTGCATTTGCTTTTGCCACGATTGTGAACATAGAGTTGCTCGTGGTAAGCATGATGAGCGGCTGCTCACGCCCTTCGATGGCGGGAGCCAGATATGCCTCGCCTAGCTCGATCCAGAATACTTCTTCAGAATCAACCTGCTCGAAAGTTCCGGTGATCACTGCCCTCACTAGACCTGCGCCAGTATCGATAGGCTGCGAGTTGACTACATCGCCTATCGATAACTGGAGCACCCTCGCCCGATCAGCGAATACGGCGACTTCGATAGTCGGTTCACCATCAATAATTGATACGGCGTCAGTCGGTGCCACGCCTTCGAGGTATGTTATATGTTCATCGATGTGCTCTATGAACTGAAATGCACTCTGCGAAGCGAGGTCATCTTTCCGCATCGGTTGACCTAACCAACCCCACCAATGTTCACGGGTTTTTGTAAGCCGTGTCGATGATAAAACTAGGTTGCCTAGATGCTCGTCGACCGCTGAAAATACTGTGGAGTCGGCAAGCTGGTGATCTTCTGCGGTAAGCGGAATCCACGAACTGTTGATGTGGACATTTGTGTTTATAGGACCGAGATCTTCGACCGCTGCCCGCATCGCTATAATTTCTAACGACCGACCGTACTGAGGTATGCCTGATGCTGTTGCCGAAGCAAATAGTGCTCCGAGCATTAATCCGACGATCATCCATAAATCGGAATTGGCACGTATTCTTATTAGTCTTAACAGGCTCAGATTTGTTCTCGAATTATTCCGGTTCTACGTTGCGATAGCGGCGTTTTAGGCAAACCATAAAGTTAAGTAACTCGTTTCAATTATGTATGTGAACCGAATTTTCACTGACGATTGGCATTATCGCTTGATACGCTGGCAAACTGGAATATGTTCTACTCGATCCGGACAATACCATCACCTTGACTTTTATACGTCTACCAAACCTATTAAACTTTTTGCTGCTGGCGTTCGCGTTCACTATTGTTGTACCTGCTTGTTCAGGTTCAGGTGTAATTGAGAATACTTCGGGTATGTCCGAGGTAACAGCAACTGCTGAAATCACAGAATCCGTTCCGGAAGCGACTCCAGTACTAACGCCAACTCCGGTTTCGAGAACTCCGCAGCAGCAGCCGTTATCGACTCCTGAATTAGTCGAACTTTTGACGCCATCTGTAGTACAAATCGCTGTCAGTTTGGATCGTGGGCAAGGTGTCGGGACTGGCGTGATTCTTGATGACGATGGTCTAATTCTAACTAACTGGCATGTAGTTGAAGGTGCTATAGCTATAACGGTAGGATTTGAAAACGGAAGAATTGCAGAGGCTGAGCTGTTCAGGCGTGATCCACAGCTTGATCTAGCAATCATTAAAGTCACGGGAGAGACCGGCCTTACGTCTGCTATATTTGGCGATTCGGATGCACTTAGAATCGGTGAAGATGTAGTTGCCATCGGACATGCTTTAGGTCTACGTGGTGGACCTACGGTCAGCAAGGGTGTTGTGAGCGCTCTCGATCGAACTGTTGTTGGTGACGCTGTTGGTGATCTCACAGGACTAGTTCAAACCGACGCGGCGATCAATGAGGGCAACTCGGGTGGTCCGCTTGTAAATATGTTTGGTGAGGTCGTTGGTATCAACACTGCGAAGATCAATATTGGCGACCGTATTGGATTTGCGATCAATATCAACTCCGCAAAAACCGCTGCCTACAGCCTGATCGCTCAGGGACCAGTTCCGCCTCCAGGTTTTTTGGGAGTTGGGGGCGTGGATGTAACCAGGGCTCTCGCTCGTGCGCTTAGGCTACCGGTTGGTGAAGGCTTCGGTGTGACATTCATTGAGCCGGGATCGCCAGCCGCTGAGGCGGGAATTGAACTCGATGATATCATCGTGCAGCTCGATACTACCGAGATTACTCGTGGGCAGGATCTGACCAACTTCCTGCGTGAGCACCCGACTGGTAGCAACATTAAAATCACAGTCGTACGAGACGCCCAATTCTTGGTTTCGTTAGAGGCAACTTTGATCGAACGACCTGAACGCTAGTCTCATTACTCGATCGGTAATTCGTTCGTCGATCTCACATCGACGCATTCAATCATGCAAAATGTGCTGAATTATTCATTATCGAAGTGCAAGGACATTTGAATGACTGAGCAGACCGGTCCTGAGCTAAAAGGTAAAGTTGCGATCGTCACTGGCGCTGGACGTATGCGCGGTATAGGCCGAGGAACCGCCACGGTTATCGCCCGCATGGGTGCGCATGTCGTGGTTACTGGCACCGGTCGTGATCCTGTTTCTTTTCCTCAGGATGAAAAAGACGCTGGCTGGAGAGATATCTATTCAACTGCTGAGCAAATTGAAACGTTTGGCGTGAGTGCGCTTCCACTCATCTCGAACGTCGCAGATCAAGACGATGTTCATAAAATGATCGAGGCAACTCTTGTTGAATTCGGTCGACTCGACATCATAGTGAATAATGCCGCCGCCCCTTACGGGAACGATCGTGTTTCTGTGATGGATATGCAGACCGACATATTCAAATCGATAGTCGATGTAAAGCTGATGGGAACGTTCTACGCCTGCAAAGCTGCGGCTACGCAAATGGTCAAGCAAGGCGAAGGAGGGCGTATCGTGAATTTATCGTCGACAATGGGCAAGAGTGGTCGACCCAATACGAGTGCTTACAACGCCGCCAACTTTGCTGTCGATGGTTTTACTCAGGCGTTGGCTAAGGAAATCGGCGTGCACGGCATCACCGTTAATAGCGTTTGTCCCGGTCTTATCGAAACTGCAAGACTTGATCCAATGGGGCGTGCTGATCGCTGGGATGCTCGGCTTGATGAGATTCCGTTGAGGCGCGCAGGTACCGATGAAGAAGTTGGTGAGCTAATCGGATTCTTGTGTAGTCAGCGGGCTGCGTATATTACTGGCCAAGCTATCAACGTCAATGGTGGCGTGATTACCGAGCGTTAGTTAAATATCTAAACCTTCGTATTCGGCGATTTCGACGAAGTCTTCCGCTTTGTCATCCCACGCAAACTGCCTAGCCTCTTGGACGCGATCTTCATCAATACCGACAACGATCTGATGAACAGGGTACGTAGGACCATCGCCCCAAGGATCAGACGCATTTGCCTTGTCGGTTTCCGAGAAGTACGCGCGTCCGTTCGGGTGCGAGTGGTAGATGATTCGCGGTCGAATATCATCATCGAGCGTCTTGTTCAGCGCTAACAGATCGCCATCCGCAATGACAAACGCTGTTTGAGTTGATCGGTTTTTCGCGGTGGGGTGCGTTTCTGGCTCATAAGCGTTTCTGGCAGACCGTACTCCGGGCGCCTCATTTGAATCTTTGCTACCTGTCAGCCAGCCACAGCATTCGTTTGGGTATGCTTGGCGCGCTAATCTGTATATTTTCTCAATCGTGGAGCGTGGGACGTTGATCGGCTCGGGCATTGGCAATGAGTGTTTCTGGGAGGGTGTTGTCGTTAAGGGCGTCTTCAGCCCGTAAGTTAGATTCGATAAGACTATATGGGATGCGCCTGTCTAACCACATCCGCCATCGCCATCTCGCCCGTTGCAGTTAGAGAAACGGAAAGTTTTTTGCATGACCGGTCATGGGTACTTTGGTAGTTGGGCGAATATTACATATCATTGCTGAGAATACTGATTCCCGCGTCGTCCCTTTTCGTAATGACAGGTAAGCATCGGGTGGTATTCAAGATTGATTAACACGTATACGTGTTAATTATTTGAGTGCTTAAATCCCATTACGACACGACGCTACGGGTTCGGCTCTGGGGTGTGGCATGATCTAATTACTAAGGTCCATAAATAACTTTGACCACGCTAGAATTTGTAGATGCCCGGACTTTCTAAAAGCTGGATAGATCGAAGAAGACGAAAACTTCGTCGGGTTCACCGCGATGCTTTGGCACGTATAGGTTTGTCCACTGTGGGCGCACCTGCGGTTGGCGCAACGACGATGTGTGTTGCCTATATGTGTCCATGGGCGCATTCTTGCAGTACAGCGACGCCTCGCCCTGCTTTGGTAGGCGAACGAGACTGTCTCAGAAAATTCCCTGAAGATCATCGTCCCGATTCGGGATTGTCAGATGCCGCACTGGATAATCTGGCGAAACAGCGAGAAGACGGTATTCGACTCGAAAGCGTTACTGTTGGTATTTTGGACGAATTCAGACCAACCGGACCAACTCCTTCTATGAATCAAAAACGACCCGCACGTCCGGTTTTCGATGCAGGCGTCAAGAGGCAATCCGTTTCTGCCCTTATTCGATCAGGTCTGCCACGTTAGACGTGGTTATTAGGCGTCTAATTCGGCGATATCGTTTGAACTTAACCCAAGACCTGTAAGAATTTCACCCGTGTGCTCACCGAGCGACGGAGAAGACTTCAGTGCGGGCATGCCGTCGTTAAACGTCAGAATTGGACCCGACGTTCGGATTTTGTGTCCGGTGTGGTGATCTACCTCAATTACATAATCGTTCGCAAGAACTTGTTCGTCATCGACCATCTCCTCGATGAACCTAATCGGCTCACATGGTATGTCGTGTGAGCGAAGCTCTTTGCACCATTGATCGGTAGATTTGCTAGCGAATATATCTTCGAATTTAGCAACTAGTTCATGCCCGGTACGAATAGCTTCGGTCGTTGTGTCGTCGTAGCTTGGATCGGTCACACGCGGGTCTTTAAAGCCGAATAAATCGAGCAATCTAGCGCGGGCGTGAACCGCTAATGTGCCAAGAGCAATCCCTCCATCGAGCGTTTTGTACGCTCGGTAGTAGCATCGGTAGATTAGTGGTCTGACAGCCATCTGATAGCTATCTTGAATCTCCTCGTAGCTGGCTCTTTGTTTAATTAACTCCGGTCGAGTTTGTTCAAACCAGGTCTTTGCTGGGGCAGGAATGCCTTCGACATCGGCAATACGTAGGCTCTGCATGGCAATAGCGTTGGCCAATAGACTTGTGGATACAAGCTGGCCTTTGCCGGTTTTTCCTCGTCCTATGATGCCAGCGAGTATTCCGTTCGCCGCTGCGTAGCCGGTTGAGAAATCGATGTACGAAGAAGACCAAACAACTTCTGGTTGTCCGTTTTTGGTGATCTTGCCTTCGCTTGCAACCGCTCCCGTGTAACCCTGAACGATCAGATCAAATCCTGGCATGTCTGCCATGTGACCTTTCGAGCCGTATGCGGTGATATCTACGTAGACGAGTCGAGGATTGATCTTCGAAACCGATGCGTAGTCTATGCCCAGTTTCACGGCAGTATCGCGGCGATTGTTGGAAATGATGCCGTCTGACGATTCGATTAGTTTCCGAAGTGCGATTTGAGCCGATTTAAGTTTGAGATCAAGGCAAATGCTTCGTACGCCTCGATTTAACGGAATGAACACACGGCTTTCGTTGTTGGAGAAGGCGCTCGCATGTCGCCAAGGGTCACCTTTTGGCGGCTCAATTTTGATCACGTCGGCACCCATGTCTGAAAGAAGTTGCCCCCCCCACGGTCCTGCAACAAAACTCCCGAACTCGAGAATTCTTATGCCCTCTAGAGGACCTGCCATAGACATACGATTTCCTGACTGTTGTGTTCGGTGTCCAAGCTCGCTGCCCATATGGACACTTGGGATATAGGTTATCGCCGTTCACGCTTCAATGTCGCCCGAATCTGGCTGACCCTAAAATTCTATGCGTTGTGACACGCTAGGTATTTTCAATCGATCTGCCCGCTGCCTGTAGTCGTGATCGATTCTTAGATGGAGGTAGTTCACATGATGCTCAACTAAGGATTTTGAGTGAAAGACGGAATTCCTAGCTGAGATCTAAGGCGGATGCTTTTGCAACGGTGTCGAGGTCTTTGTCACCTCGTCCGCTGAGCAGAAGTAGGACGATCTGCCCCTTTGGCAGTGTTGGAACCCACTTCATCATGTACCCAATGGCGTGAGAAGGCTCAAGCGCTGGGATGATTCCTTCGTTTCTGCTAAGGAATCTGAAGCCTGCCAGTGCATCATCGTCGGTTGCCGAAACGTATGTCGCTCGTTCGGTGTCTTTCAAGTAGCTGTGCTCTGGACCAACTCCTGGGTAGTCGAGTCCGGCCGAAATGCTGTGCGCTTCTGTCACCTGACCATGTTCGTCATGAAGCAGGTAGCTCATTGAGCCGTGAAGCACGCCGGGCCGACCTTTGGTCATAGTCGCTGCGTGGCGCTTGTCGAGTCCCTCACCAGATGCTTCGACACCGATTAGGCCGACGCTCTCATCTTTCTGGAAGCCTGAGAAAATGCCCATAGCATTCGATCCGCCACCGACACATGCGATGACGTAATCAGGAAGTCGCCCTGCCATGTCGAGCATCTGCTGTCGCGCTTCGGCACCGATGACTGCTTGGAAATCTCTAACGATCTTTGGATACGGGTGAGGACCGACCACGCTACCGATGATGTAGTGAGTGTTTTCGACGTTTGAAACCCAGTCGCGAATCGCCTCATTGGTGGCGTCTTTTAGCGTGCGGCTTCCCGAAGTTACTGGCTCGACTTTCGCACCAAGTTCTCGCATACGGTAAACGTTTGGAGACTGGCGTTCGATATCGGTGTCGCCCATGTAGACGATGCACTCGAGACCCATCTGAGCACATACCGTTGCGGTTGCAACACCGTGCATGCCAGCACCAGTTTCGGCGATGATACGGTTTTTACCGAGTCGCTTTGCCAGCAAAGCCTGTCCAATTGCGTTGTTGATCTTGTGAGCACCAGTGTGGTTCAGGTCTTCACGCTTGATGTATATCTGTGTTCCACCAAGTTTCTCTGTGAGGTTCTTGGCCTGGTACATCGCAGAAGGTCGACCAACGTAGTGGGCTAAAAGGTCTTCAAACTCAGCCCAGAACGAATCGTCCTGCCTTGCTTCGTCGAACGCATTTTCCAGTTCCGTCAGTGCAACCATAAGCGTTTCAGGTACGAACTTGCCGCCGTATGGTCCGAATCGACCACGTGCGTCGGGCAGTGATTCTTCGTAGTTGGATTTAGACGGGGTTGATGTCATCGGATATTTGTTTTAGAGCAGGCAATAATGATTGATTAGTCGCCTAACAGGATTCAAAATAGTATTGGAAATTTGGGCATGAATCTCTAACACAAGCTAGGATAGCAGCAGATATGCGAGCCGACCTTATTTGCATCGACGTACTCTGACGTATATTTCGAATCACAATTTTAATTAAGGATAATTCCATCATTGGCTGAGTCGAATTTAATCCGACCTAATATGGACGACTACATGATGTCGATTGCTGTCGGAGTTCGTGCTCGTGCGAACTGCCTCGGAAGCCAAATCGGTGCGGTTCTGGCTCGCGATGGTCACATTGTTTCGACCGGTTACAACGGAACGCCTCATAAGACTCCAAATTGCGACGAGAACGGCTGCGTTCGATGCTCTAATCGTGACCTGTATCCCGCTGGAACTGGATACGACATGTGTATTTGCGTTCATGCCGAACAGAACGCATTGCTCTCGGCCGCAAGGTTTGGTATTGCTGTCGAAGGCTCGATTCTCTACACCACTTGGCAACCTTGCTTTAGCTGCACTAAAGAAATGTTGCAGGCGGGCGTTCTAGGTGTTCGCTACGGCGAGAATTGGGAGCCTAATCGTGACTTGAAAGAAGAATACGAACGGCTTCAAAGTTTCTTCCCTGAGAGAGTATCTAAGGTTGATCTTCCAGCCGATGCGGATTCGCACACCCGTGGTATCAAGGCGTAATCATGAAAATCACGAGAGTTGAAACGATCGCACTGCGAGATGAGGCAAACGGAACGGTAGCTCATTGGAATCCGTCGTTTTCGGAGTCGGACGGCGAACTTGCAAGCATGGGCGGTTACGATTTCACGGTAGTTCGAATTAATACTGATGAAGGCATAAGCGGTATCGGACAATGTGAGGCTCCGAGTTTGGTGATAGATGCGATTATTCGCTCTACACTAGGGCTAGAAGTATTGCTGATCGGCGAAGACCCGACAGAAGTTCAGCGCTTATGGCAAAAAATGTACAACTCGACCGGCGTATTTGGTAGACGTGGAGTTGTAGTTGGCGCTATTGGCGCTATCGAGACAGCTCTGTGGGACATCGCAGGTAAGGCGGCAGGGAAGCCAGTTCACAAGCTCATTTGGCGGTCGTTTACTACTACAGCAAGTGATACCGAGCCTCTAAAACGAGTTACTCCTTACGCAACAGTCTATCCGCCGGGTTCAAATCTTGATGAACTTGAAGATCGAGTTGGAACAGCTGTTACTCGTGGCTTGAAAGCCGTGAAAATTGAAGAATGGCCGGGACAGTTCGGGAACGTGGACGTCGAAACTGATGTTGCGGTAATTGAGAAGGCCCGCTCGATAATCGGACCAAAGCGAGACTTGATGATCGACGTACAAAATCGCTGGCGAGATGTTGGTCAGGCACTTCGAACTATCAATGCGATTGAGCAGTTCAATCCGTTCTTCATCGAAGCTCCACTGCCTGCCGATAATATCGAGGGTTACCGTCGTTTGGCTGAATCGACAAACGTAAGAATTGCGGTTGGTGATTGGGGTTTCAGTACGCGCCATGAATTCGCCGATTTATTACGCCGTGGACGATTGGATGTGGTTCAACCAAGCGCAGTTCGTGCCGGAGGAATGCACGAAATCTTGAACATAGCTGAAAATGCCTACGGTTTCGGAGCATTGTGTATCCCGCACACGTGGTGTCACGTGATAGGAGTCGCTGCCGAACTTCATCTTGCTGCGATCACCCCAAACATGCCTTACTTCGAGTTCCCAATAGCCTTCCCTCCGTCGCCATTGGTAGAGAACTTGCTGTTGCCTAACTTCGAGATTGCACCGGATGGAACCATGGAGGTTCCTGATCGACCGGGTCTTGGTTTTGAACTCAATGAAGAAATTATTTCAGATTTTAGAGTGGATCCTTACTAATCGTTTCCGCTTATACGGATAGCACCACAATATGGATATTTCGTTCGACAATGCTACTTCAAAAAGGGCCCGCTTACGGCGTGAGCTACGTAATCCTTCCATACTGACGGTCTTCTTGATCGTTGTTGTTGTTTCTGTCGTGATTTTTGCTCCATTCGCCCCAGATTGGGTTTCCACCACACAAAAAAGCATCGCAGATATAGCGAAAACGAAAGAGATCAACAAAGCGAGTATGAGCTCGATCACAGCGATTATCCCAAGCCAGATTTCACCTTGGTTGGCGAATCAGGCAAACACGATGATCAATGCTGAAGGCCCGCTGGATTGGAAGGTAGTGTCGTTTAGGACAGGACCATGCAATAGCGATAACCTGTCGCAGCTTCCACCGGGCAAGTACTCTGATTCGATCGGTACGGCATGTGTTGAGCTAGATCGTATTCAGCAGGAATATTCGGGGAAGTGTTTTAGGGCAGCCGATTGCAACATTCCTGAAGTTGCCAAAGAAGAAATTCGTGCATCTATCGATGAGGTATGGGAAGCGTTCTCTGACGCCGGATTCGTGCTTCCTTACGATTTAATCGAA
>Ga0315326_10001773_pt1 | contig 11366 bp, 11 predicted proteins | sample M180m32315metaG_FD_203457 | JGI IMG/M metagenome (GOLD analysis project Ga0315326, IMG submission 203457) | Ammonia-oxidizing marine archaeal communities from Monterey Bay, California, United States - M1 80m 32315 | ecosystem: Environmental > Aquatic > Marine > Coastal | place: USA: California... | reverse complement strand
GTAAATATTGTGTATATACCAAGCCATCCATAATACATCTATCCAATAGAGCAGATCCTTTAATATGGTGGTTGTGTAGGTGTTCATTTAGTATAAAGAGCTGAGTAATATCTCCTCCGGCTTCATTTATATTAACATTACGTTCACGAGCTACTTTCCGGGTAACCTCCTTTACACAGTGATATTTACGGAACCGGACCTTATGACAGCACTCTTGGAGGAGAGTGGATTTTCCGGATGATTGTGCTCCTGTAAATGATATTAACATTTAAGTCTTTCCTCTAAAAGCTCGACCCACATATCTTCTGCCATCATATGCAGAGCCTCGGTCAACGAAGCCTCTCCGGAATAGGAATTACCACAGCTTCTCTCCATAACGGTAAGCCCGCTATCGACTAGTGGAGAGCATTTATGTATCACACAACCAACCTTACTGTATTCCTTCGTTCCACCTCTATGCGTCGCGTCATTCTCAAATACTCTCTTTTGTGGATCTTTACCTTTTAGTTCAGGGTATTCAGTTATAAGACCTGGATGTAAATTAAGAATATTATATTCGTTACATATTTTTTCTGGGATAATTCGCATCCATCCATGTAAAGTTACTAGATCTGCGTCCTCTAAGAGTTGCCGGTAGCTTGTAAGTGTCGGTTTCGAGTCAGTATAGCAGATCTCTCTTCTTTTTACCTTTTTATTGATACTCTTATTATCCGGGGCTTGGTTAGTTATAATACAGTTTGGCCATCTCCCTAAGCGAGATGAAATATTAGCTACTTCTGAACCTGTATGGCTAAATAGTGCGATCCAATTCATACTCATCGTCTCAATATTTTCTTGAACATCTTAGTATTATACTCGATGTTTTCGAGTTCTTTTTTTGTTATATTATGATCAATCATATCTGCTAGAAGCGTTTTTGGTTTATGTGTTAATCCAAACTCATCATTATATCTCAAATTATGCATTGCAGCGATGATTGGGTTTGATGTATCAACACTTTTAATATTGTAAATGTCATTATCAATATAATATCTGAACTCTCTCGCTAAACTGCAACCTAATAAATGATGAGGTTTTTGCCATTCCCAAATACCTCTGTCGATCAATTGAGATATAAACCTCTGTCGACCGGAGGCGAATTGTTCTAGGTTAGTAAATCCTTCCCCGGTTATATTATAGTATGAATAATCGAAGCTGATAGCAATCATATCAGCGCACTCTGCCATAAGCTTATAACAGTCATGTAATTCTTGCCATGTTCGGCCTTGAACAACACCCATTGTTCGGCAATCCGGGAAACGAGGGTGATATTTATCCTCCCAGTCAATCCAGTGCTCCATGGTCCCGGGAGCATCTTCAAGTACATCAGGTACAATATACAGATTAGGTTGTAGCTTTTCAATCCACTTGCTATATTTATCAGGATCGAAGCTCTTTCCTAATTCAAATATACTATTATCGAGATAGACTTCCTTGCCTAAGAGCTTTGCTTCTTTAAAAAAATTAAAATATGTATCGTGTGTCTCGAATAAATGTACAAGAGCATAACAATAATCGTTGTATTCGAGAGATGATTTTAATATCGATATCGGACTTTCGTGGGAAACTTCTATTAGCATATATATATTATACGCTATGTTTCAGTGAAAATCAATCAATATAATGCAACAACCGAGGCACTGGATCCGGAGATCGTAATAGGGTATATCTGACCACTGGTGACCGGGAGCGACACTGCTTTTCCTGTAGGGCAACGATTAACGACATCACCGCCATCAAAGTGAGGATCGCCTATATCTTCAACATTAGGTAGATACGCTTGGATAACTCCGGTGGATTGCGCGAGGAACGCCCGGCAAGGCCGGAAGCGCCCTGATCCTATATCAGTACCACCGGTTAAAGTCGCTCCGCTAGTTGTGGCGCCGGCGATGGTATGAACTAGAACAAAAGTATTACCGGCGGAACCGCATTTACGTGAGGTAAAATTAATTTTTGTTGAATGTCGCTCGATTGTTACATATACTTCATTAGTAATAATACGATTTCGCTGTTTTATACATGCATGAAGGTTTTCGGCAGCTTCTTGAGCAGTTGAACCTATATGCACTCTATTAGAAAGCTTCGTAGAATTAGAAATCCTAGACGCTGACCATGCTTCATTAGAATCGCTGAATGTAAACACTTCAGTCCCTATGGTAGCTGTATCATTAACAGCTGGTACAGCAGAAAAATCTAACCATCCGGTTGCTTTTGTTGGGTCAGTTAATGCACCACCTCCAACGACTTCTGCGTCAGTATATCCGCCTGTTTCTATTCTCATACAAATATTTATTCTCAGACAAAGAAAGCTCCTAGTTTCCTAGGAGCTTAAATTAAAAAAAACGACTCTTCAGCATCACCTGGAAGAGTCGAAAAAAGTTTTTATCGTCGTATATATCATTTCAACGACTATTTACCGATTAGGATCAGCCGTATACGCTACCTACAGGCATGTATACACTCTGGTTACCAGGTGTAAAGGACGTGCCAAGGTTACGTACCACAATTACGTGGTAATACAACGCAGCTCCAAAGATGTTATCAACAACACCATAACGGGTTAACAGACCCACGCGAGGCGAGAAGTCGTTAGGACCGATAGTGCGTTGAACCATGATTGGAATGTACGGGCAATAAACAATACCAGTGTCGTAGAATTCGGGACCTTTGTAACCAAGTAGAGCGTACTCTACTCGTGTTGCGCGGGTTACCTGTCCACCTACTGAACCGGGAGTGTCATTGTCAGGCGTACCTGCATTACCTTCGTATTGTGCTTCTGTACGTGTATCGCGATATACGTTAAAACGACCGCCGAGATTACCAACACGAGCAATTCCTACAGGCTGCGTGTTAACGTTACCTTGAACTTGCATCCACTGAAATTCAGGGAGCATTTCGAGGATTGCGCAAACACGAGGTGTTGCAACAATAAAGTTGGCAGCACCACGTCTGTTACGAATAGCAATTCGATTGGCTTCGACAATAATTTTGGCGTAAAGGTCACGATTACGTTCAGCTAACCACCGAGCGTCCGCGCTAACTGGGGACCATGTGCTGAAACCAGCGTCTGGGCCTGCATTAAGTGCGACTTGGATCATCCTCATGATCATTTCACGGTCGATTTCGGCCTGAATTTCGTACGACATAGCGTTCGTTAATTCAGTATCGATATCAATACCATTCATGTTCTTGAGGTCTTGTTCCAATTCGACACTCCAGCGAGCGGCGAGCCTACGAGTACCTGCTTCTACTGCAGTCTTCTCGAAGGAAACAACCATTTGAGGGATTTTTCCGGTTAACTCAAATTCGCTAAGTAACTTAGCAACACCTTGGTCCTGATCCGCCATGGGGAAAATCCCAGCATGAGGGGCAGCAGCACCAGATAGCTCTTGAGTTGAAACACCGGTAAATCGAGTATCAAGGTAATTGTATCCTACTTCTTGACCTTGAGATGAATTGCCGGGATCGTTCTGGGTGTTGTGAGGACCGAGGGCGCCATGGCCATCGATTCCATCTCCACCCAAGCTTTCCTGTTCGTATTTGTAGCGTAAAGCAAATGCCAATCCAACAGGACCGGACATGGGCTGAACACCAACAATTTCGTTAGTAATAAGCTCAGGGAACGTACGACGAATCATCGGGATCAAGATCTTGGGAAGACGTGCATCACCAGAAGCGTAGTTGTCACCAGTCTGATTAGGACGGTTTAACGCTGCTCCACTGTTTGAGCTACCACCGAAAACAGATCCACCACCTGCAGAATTGTCCGCCTCTGTCAAGCACCAGTTTTCCTGATTCTCGAGCAAAATAGCGGTATTCAACCGGGTGTGGTCATCATCAATAGCTGCAACATTGTCAGACGAATAGTCTAACACAGGGTTCCACTTCTCAAGCAAAGCTGAGGCGCGGGACTCATCGATATACGATTGTGCGGGTCTTACTTTAGACATAATTTATGATTCTCCTTGTACCATACTCAGGTTATTAAATAACCTCATCAATTAAAATTTGTTAAGCTCGTTCATGTATACAGAGCCTAATCCGGGAGCGAAGTTTTCTTCACTATCTACAGATTCTTCAATTACAGGCTCTTCAGCAATAGATGCTTCAGATACAATAGCCGGAATAGGAGCGCTTTCCTGTACCAGTTTAGGACTCGGAGGACGGTCAACTGATGTCTTCGACTCTTGAGCTTCTTGTTTGAATTTTTCTAGTCTTTCTTCTTCTGTCTTTTCAAGAAGGTTTAATGTATAATCGTAATTCTCGTTAATAAAGCCAGGTGTCTTGTTTCCTAAGACCTTAAACATATACCGTTTCTTATTTTCTGGTAAGTCTTGTGTCTTTTCTTCGAGAATTAATTTCGATTTAGCTTTATTAAGCTCTTGAGATAAAGCGGCGTTTTTCTCTTCAAGCATTTTGGCTTGAAGTGAAGTCTCTTCAATTTGCTTCTTACCATCAACAACAGCATCTCTGATAGAATTTGTAGCCATGGCTCTATCAACGGATAATTTCTTACGCATTTCCTGCAACACATTTACAGCATGAGTATTTTCCATCGCTTGTTTAATAGCGGCTTGAGGAATTGTTTCTTCTAAATATAAGTCCAAATAGTTACTTACACCATCTATGACTTCCTCTTTAAATTCACCGGCTTCTTCGTTAAGTGTATTATTAAATTTTTCAGCAACTACTTTTAATTTTTGCCCGTGGTTAGCATCAATGGCAGAAACCATATGTTTAAGCTTCTTTGTATGGTCAGCGTCGATAGCTTCTAAAAGCTTCTCTAACTTCACGGCGTGCTCTTCGTCCTGTTCAACTAAGGCCTTCTCAACATGAAGTTGAACCTTGTCGTCAACGGCTTGATTAAAGCTCTCTTCAATGCTCTGTAAGGTGTCTTCTGTTAAAAGATCCTTAGTAGCTTCTTTAAGTTGTTCTGTGATGGTGTTGCTCATTGTTTTTTAAATTTTAAATTCTTATATTTTGCCATTTTGTTAGCTAACTTCATATTTACCGTTTGCTTTAAATATTTATCCGCCGCGGCGTAATTTTTCTCAGATAAGCACTTGAGAAAGTTGGATATGGATTTTTGCTGTTTATGGTCCGTAGTCATATTATACAATTATTTATTGTTTAGATTTAATTTTATTCAAGAAATCTGTTATCTGTTCTTTTAAATACCCTTCAATATCTTTTTTTGGTAAGGTTTCGATGGATTCTTGAAAACTATCATATAACTCACAAAACGATCCATCCTCACTACATACCCATTTTTTACTTTCTAATATACCGTTTACAAATGCTTTTGGATAGCTCGGATCTGCCACACAATCAATCGCAACTAAACGCATATCTTGCACAATGTGTGTATCGCCTTGCCCTTCTAGTTTTCCTAAGGATCTAGAGGACATTCCTAATGAACAACCATCTCTAATAAGAGACTGTACTATCAACCCGGTTGGTGTACTTAATACTTTCGATTTACCAAAGAAGACATTACCATCCTGTTCTAAATTGACAACCATATGACAAGCGCGCTCTAAGTCAACCTCAGCACTAGTTGGGTGATTGAGCTCGCCCATTGCTCTCTTTTTATCTATCATCTCTTCTTTATATCGAGAGACTTCCCGGATCATTTCTTCTTTTGGATATACTCTGTGGTTTTTATTCTCAACATTACATACCATATAAGGTCCTGTAATATACATAGATCCTTTATCTTTACTATTCTTTTCTTCAATTATAAACTGGAAGTCGTTTGTATCCGGCTTTTCGATTAATAGGCTAAAGTTATCGCTCATCATAGTTATTTATTATTTAGTCCTAGATCTTCTCGGTATCTAGAGGGCTTTATTAGTTAACAAGGATTAGTTTTATGTAAACAAATGTTCCTCAGTTAAGATTTGAAACTTATATCCTTTTTTGTCGCACCATTTTTTAGCAGCTTCCCACTTGGCTATATTTTTTATATACGTCATATTTTCATATAAAATAGTTGATTGTTTTTTATTACCGTGTGGCTTGGGAGGTTGAGTTTGTTTTTTCGGTTTAATTTCGATCAAGTATTTATCCACTCTATCACCTACTCTTAACTTTACAACATTATCAACCATGTAACGATGTACTTTTTTATCTAATGGATTTACATACGGTACAATAATTGACTCACTCGTCCATTCTAGGACGTCAGGATTACTATCACACCATTTAAAAAACTTTAATTCCCAGCTGCTCAAATATCTAGGAGTGCCGCGGCCTTTATATTTGTGCTTATTGACCGGTGTATACAGACCTTGCTTATATGGTGTATACTTCTTTTTTCTTTTCATTTTTTCTTTCCGAGATATTCTTCAGCATGGCCTTCGAGGACTAGCATTTGGTTAACGCTACAATTAGTGTTAAATATCTCTCCGAGAACACGACCATATTTCCCTAGGCCGTGACATTTTAATACTAATATTTTTTCTGATTTTCCAAATCCCATAGGATTATCTGAAGGACTCTCTTCACATAACTCAATTAACCGAGCTTTAGCGGCTAAACCTCTTTTCTTCTCTTCTTTGTTTCTAGTTCTTGTTTCTGGTGTATTGATGCCGTACAGCCTAATACGTTTCTTAACATATATATGGAATCCTAAGTCTAGTATAACATCAATTGTATCACCATCTATGAACTTCACTATCTCTTTAATAGTATAAGTATATGCTGGTTCTTTAGCCATATATTACCCGACAAAGAATTTAGGTGGAGGAGCATCTCCGAGACCTGGTGTACCGTCATATAAAGCTTGTTCCAGCTTTTCCTTATCATTCATACCCTCACCTAATACATCAGCATTAGGAGAACCGCCACCAAATAAAGCTGTACCGGTATACTTTCCTCGTATACGGCCTAAATTAATCTTTGTTAATGCTAAGGCGTATTGATGTACCCATTGTTCTTTAACTAATTGTCGGAGCGGTTTTTCTACATAACATCCTATCAATCCATAAAATCTATGGGTATGTTGCCGGCGCGCGGGGTCTGGAGTTAAATATAACCTCTGTTGATAGTCATTAAAATGAAAATGATAATCTTGTGATAATAGTTTTGATCGTACATCTAGCCAGTTTTTCATAACATGCCAGCTAACTAAATCAAATCCGTACTTACCTAAGGCATAACTGAAATACGTCTGCTGAGCCATTGTCTGCTCTAATGTAAATAATGTATTAATACCAGTAGAGGAACCTTCTTCAAATGCGAAGACGTCAACAACTTTTCTATGATCATCAATATCATAATCATATGATGCTTTTTCGTTTGGTTCTATTTCTCCGGAAAGTGCCGGTGTTATAGAAAATAGCTTATCTATTCTAATACCTTGTCCCGGGTCACATAACATTGAATCAAATAATAAATATTCTTCTGTATATCCGGCGAATTTCGTAAACATTTCACATGCTATAGCTATATTGTCTAGTACTTGATTACTATGTACCTCAATGTTGATTTGCGGATATCCTAATGCCATAGCTATCCGCTCTGCTAATGCATTAGCACTTTTTATTTTAGGATTTAAATTAGTACTATAATACTCTGCAGGATCGTCGCCGGAAACCGGATTTGATATATGACAGCCAATATCTCTCATATAAGTATTTAATCAAATGCGCTTTATTCCGGAAGCGCAGAGGCATCACCAGTCGGAACATCAGCGGGTGCAGCCCCCGGATCTCCCTCAACGCCAGGTACCGGTCCTCCAGAAGCTGGAGGCATATCGCCTCCCATCCCGGGGTCACCCATGGGCATTCCCATTCCGCCTCCACCCATTGGCATTCCTTCAGCCGGTTGCGCTTGACCTTGAAGTGCTTCTCTCCAATTAGGTCCCATTGCTTCAATCTGAGCTAATTCCCAAGCCAGTTCCTTATCCTTACGTAACCATGTTCGGTTACGCTTTATCTCTACATCTGACCAATCTAAATATTTCTTCATACAATATGTTTGCGATACTCCTTCAGCTTGTGATAGAGTGCTAAAGTTATTAGCTTTTAAATCAAACACTTGTTGCTCTCTCAATGCAAAGAAGCTAGAAGGTACATTGAACTGTACATCGAAATGAGATTCTTTCAATTTATACAATTCCCATAACCCTTTTAATTTTAAGTGGGTAATCAACATTTCTTTTAAACCGGAGGCGAATTTTTGCTGTAAACGAATAAGGAACCTCGCGAACTTCAGCTCTTCCCGGAGCATATTTGGCCCATCATTGTATGTGGATTCGTCTTCAATCCTCCCAACCGGTACTCTTAATGATTTATATAATTTACGCACAAAATATGTCAAGTCTTCAATTGAGTCAAAAGACTGTCCTTTCTGTAATGTATCAACTCTTGAACCTTCTGAACCTGCTCTTTTAGCAAACCAGAAGCTATCGAGCATTGATTGTGGATCATATACATTAACTGCCGATCCCTGATTAGCGTCATATGTTTTTCGTGACCAATAATTGTGCATCAATTTACGGAGATACGCTTCGGCTTTTGGTGGGGACAAATTACCAACATCAACATTAAAAACTAAGCGCTCTGGTGAGCGAACCAGTCTGTGTACAACAACGGCATCCTCCATCATCGTTAACTGTCTATAAGACCGGCGACAATTTTCAATGAAAGGGAGTCTCATGGTTTTATCCTCATTCCATATACCACTATGGATATAGGTAATTTGGTGCTTATCCATTGGGATATAGTCATACTCCTCAACAGAATTTGTTTTTGGGTTTATTATAGGTCTTCGAAGCAGGTATCCTTTAATAATTAAATTTTGAACGTTATCATATATAGGGTCAATTAACTCTGTTGGTATATCAATCGCTCCTAAGACGCCGGCGTCTTTATGCTTTTCGTGTATAATATGCTCGAAGTATAGCTCACCATCAACTAATAAGTGCCGGAAGTATTCCCATCCTTTTTCTTCAAATTTATAATAATCAGCTAACTTAGCAAATTCTTTCTTAATCTCATTGGTCGCTGTAGCGGTGTGCTCATCATCTGTACGGAACGATAACTTTACTACCTGATTTGTTTCATCGTCAACAATAACACCGTCACAAATCTCATCTAAAGCATCCGCGACTTCGGCATAAGCGGCCATAACTCTATAATCCATGAGACGCTTTCCTTTGTCAACATCAACATTAGCATACATGAACTCATGATAATTCTTGTCGATAGCAATGGAACTGGCTGGTCCTCCTTCTTCTTGAGGTAGCTGTGTTCGCGAAACACTATGTTTTTGTAATAGATCATCTCTTCGTGTACCTGTATTATAAAACAGTCTATATTTTGGGTTTAATTCAGTTACATCATCTATTGCGGTTCCAGGGCCAGAATTATATGGAAGCTTTGATGCAATTAGTTGCATCAATCCTCTCCCGGATTCACCGCCATTGCCTCTACCGAGACCAGTATTAGGTATTGCCATACTATTATTTAGTATGTTAAATTAAAAAATACAATGTTTTAATTAGGATAGATTCCAGAGCGGGTAACTAGCATTTGGATTTGATACCGCGGACATGCCCAGGTTACTATTATAATTACCGTTACTATGGCCAGCATATTCTGATACTAAGTACCCAGCGGCATTATAAACGTGAGAATATGTCGTATTATTACCGGTCCATGAACCTTGACCGGCGTGTATTTTTCCTACCATACCATACCCTCTAGCTTCACCCTTGCGTAACAACCAAAGCTGGACTGTCCATTCAGAATTATTATCAAAACCTAATGCTGAACCGGATGCGACGGTCGGAATAACTAGAGACGACCGTGGTCGGTTACCAACGACAGTAGTACTAGTACCAGTGCTACCTTTCAAAGCGGTCATAGCTGCATTCTTATCAGCTGCGGTTTCTCCGGGGACGGATCCAAGTTCTGGTACCCAACAAGGTGTATAAGCATGAGGGCTTACAATACCTCCTGGTTGAGTATATTGATTTACTCCGGAAGCATTATATATTCGAATTTTCGCATCTCCTCCGGCGCCTAAATTGTTGAGATTCCCGGAGGTTGTCCCTGCAGCACTATTTCCGGTTGAAGTTACAGGATTAGGAAATTCAAGACAGTAATGCAAGTCTGTCTTAAAGTCGTTAGTCCAATTCGCGTATTTGACGCCATGGCCGGAATTGTATGTGTCTCTAATTTCTTGCGGAGATAGCGGACGTTGCCATACGCATGGCTGATCAATTTTTCCATTCCAGCAATAATCATTTTGCCAGCTAGAGCTTTTGAGTGCACCTATTAGTGCCATTGATTCACCTCCACCAACTTCGGCTTGTGCTAAGGTCGCGACCGGGACTCCATTGACGTATGTAGTAACAGTATTCTGTGACCGTACCATTGCCATATGGTACCATTCATTATCGCTAAACTCTGTAAATGGTCCGGATGCTGATGATTTTGTTGCGCCTGAGTTAAAGTATAGTGTTGTCCTTAATTGACCGGCGAGCGCACTGGATGAAATTGCGGATTGACCTTGCAATGCTCCACTAGCTAAACCATCTGGTGCAGTTGGTGTTGTACCGGTGCCGTCCTCTCTCCACTCACCGGTCTTATCAAATGGTGTATTTGTATAAATCCATGTACTACCATCCCAATATACAAACCAACCGTTACCGTTTGAATACGTCGCGCGACCATTTTCAGTCTTGTTCTCACTAACACATGTTGCTGTACCGACATCTGACCAACTAGCCGATCCGCCGTTCAAGCAACCATTGTTTCCAGGAACACAAGCGAAACAGTCAGGAGTAGGAGTTGTATTACATCCTCCTAACCAATTTGCCGGGGCTTCGTTCGAATAAGCGACATCAGTTAAAATCCACATTCCTGGGTTATGAGTAGGATCATTAGGAGCTGTTTGAATATCGTTCCAATAGATAAAATAATCTGTTGAGCCTGGTTTATAATAACTTAATCTACTACCAGTACCTGGGATAGATCTCTTTGAAGGTGCATAATAGCCATTAGCTCCTGCCGCGGCCCCATACAGTCCGGAAATTGTTACTCCGTTCAATGTAGCGTAACCACCGTTTGCATCTCCGACCGTATTACCCGGTATACCAGAATCTAATGTATTATCAGTTGTTGTACCGGTTTCCGATTCCATCGAACCGGTACTGCTACCATTACTAGGATTAAACCCAGGTGCTTCAGGTGTTACATTTGGATCAGTTCCGTTTGCCATCCAATTTCCGGTTCGGCTACCAGGTGTATCAGTGATAACCCATTTGCCTAATTCTGTATCGTAGTAAATCTGACAACCGGTGCTACTATTAAATGTCC
>Ga0315326_10001771_pt1 | contig 11371 bp, 10 predicted proteins | sample M180m32315metaG_FD_203457 | JGI IMG/M metagenome (GOLD analysis project Ga0315326, IMG submission 203457) | Ammonia-oxidizing marine archaeal communities from Monterey Bay, California, United States - M1 80m 32315 | ecosystem: Environmental > Aquatic > Marine > Coastal | place: USA: California... | reverse complement strand
ATATAAATCCCGAGAAGAAATGAAATTTGACTCCTTTGAAGAATTAAAACAACAAATTGCCAAAGATGTTGAAATCGGCAAACAGTATTTTAAAGCAGCGCTATATTAGGATAAAAGCCTCCATGAAAGTTCAGCGCCTGCAAAAAACGGTGTTAATTTTGATCCTGCCAACTCATAATGATCTGGCACTTTCCAAGACGACTTCCCTAGAATAATTTTTTCTCGATTGTGGGGCAAGCCATAAAAATCTGGTCCATAAATAGAAGCAAACCCCTCAAGTTTGTCTATCGCCCCTTCGCTATCAAAGGCTTCAGCATAAAGCTCAATGGCTGCGTGTGCACTAAAGATTCCCGCACAGCCACAAGCTGATTCTTTTTTGTCTCGATCATGCGGAGCGGAATCAGTCCCTAAGAAGAATTTTGGATTGCCAGAGATAGCGGCTTTTAGTAGCGCTCTCTGATCAGGATTTTGTCGCTTCAAGACTGGCATACAATAATAGTGGGGTTTAATTCCTCCTACAAGCATATGGTTTCTGTTTGCTAGTAAATGGTGCGGTGTTATTGTTGCCGCTATATTGTCTGCACATCCCAGCACATAATCAACAGCGTCTTTAGTTGTGATATGTTCAAGCACAGTTTTGAGGCCAGGAAAATCTTTAACAACTCTATCAAGGACTGTTTCAATAAAGACCGACTCTCTATCAAAAACATCGACTTCAGGGTCTGTCACTTCGCCATGAACTAGCAACGGCATCCCTTCCTTTTGAATGGCTTCAAGCACTGGATAAATATTAGTTATATTTGTTACTCCGTTACTGGAATTAGTTGTTGTGCCAGCAGGGTATAGCTTTGCAGCATAAATTTCGGGCGCGGCTCCAGCCATAGCTATCTCTTTTGGGTCGGTGTCGTCTGTTAGGTAAAGCACCATAAGCGGATTGAAATCGCTGTTTGTTGGAAGCGCTTTCATAATTTCCTTTCGATAGGCCTGAGCTTGACGAACACTTTTTACTGGCGGTGAAAGGTTGGGCATAATGATAGCCCTGCCCATTTGTGCCGCACTCATGCCAACGACTGATTTCATGGACTCTCCACTTCGAAGGTGAAGGTGCCAGTCATCAGGTTTAATTAAGCTTATTCTAGTCATCTATTGTTCCATAGTGTTTTCAAGCTAGGCGCTCCTTGATTATATTGCCAGGAAACATAATCCACATCAACCATGGCAGTGTTTGTATTTTTTTCCAGAACCACAAGGACAAGGGTTGTTCCTTCCGATTTTTTTAGCTCTGGTTGGTTGTTGAAAATCATTCAGCCTTGAGGCAGGTTTCACTTGTTGTTCTCTGGGCTGAGCTGTCTGTGTTTTTTCTGCTGCTGTGTCTTCATCAGTAACGCTCTTATTTTGATCTATGCTTACACTACACAAGGCCTTAACCATTTCAATGTTAATAGTTTCTAGCAATAGGGTAAACATTGTAAATGACTCACGTTTATACTCCTGAACTGGGCTTTTTTGAGCATAGCCTCGTAAACTAACGCTTTGTCTCAAGTGGTCCATTAGAGCTAAGTGCTCCTTCCAATGATGATCTAGAGCTCTGAGCATTACCGCTTTTTCAAAGGTTCTCATGGTTTCACTTCCAACCGCCTTTTCTTTGACATCATGAAATGACTCCAGAGCCTGTAAAACTACTTTTAATATTTCATCAACGTCGAGGCCTTCTTCAATACTTTTTTGTATTGGTACATCGGCTGCATACTCTGTTTTTAGGGCGCTCTGAAGACCCCCAACGTCCCAGTCCTCCTCAAGCACTTGTGGCGAAATATATTCAGCAAACAAGTCGCTAATTACATCTTCTCTTATGGCAATATAACGATCCTTAACATCCTCAGTGCCCGTTAATGCATCTCTAAGCTGGTAGATTACTTTCCGTTGATCATTAGCTACGTCATCAAACTCAAGAAGTTGTTTGCGGGCATCATAATGCATTCCTTCAACTTTTTTCTGGGCATTTGCGATAGTTCGGTTTAGCCAGCTGTGCTCAAGCGCCTCCCCCTCTTTCATACCAAGTTTTTGCATCATGCTGGCTGTTTTTTCAGAGGCAAAAATTTTCATAAGGCTGTCCTCTAGGGACAAATAAAAGCGAGTAGACCCAACATCTCCTTGGCGACCAGAGCGCCCACGCAGCTGGTTGTCTACACGTCTAGACTCGTTTCGCTCAGTTCCAACAATATGCAGCCCTCCTGCCCCTATGACAGCCTCGTGCTTTGCTTTCCATGCCAGTTTTTCAGCATCAGAGACTTCTTCAGGCAAGCGGCCGCCCAAGACAATGTCGGTCCCCCTTCCTGCCATATTGGTTGCAATGGTTACAGAGCCAGGAGCACCAGCATTAGCAATAATTTCTGCTTCACGCTGATGCTGCTTGGCGTTAAGAACTTCGTGACTAATGTTGTCTTTCTTAAGCAACAAAGAGATGCTCTCTGAGCTTTCAATACTGCTTGTGCCAACCAAAACAGGCTGTTTCATCTTCTGACAAGCTTTAACGTCGCCTACAATAGCATCAAGTTTTTCATCCAACGTGCCGTATATTAAGTCTGATAGGTCGCTTCGACAAGATTTTGCATTGGGTGGAACTACAACCACCTCAAGACCATAAATATCTAGGAGCTCTGGCGCCTCTGTTTCGGCGGTGCCCGTCATCCCTGATAGCTTGTTGTATAGCCTAAAGTAGTTTTGATAAGTAATAGAAGCCAAGGTTTGATTCTCTTGTTTTACGCTGACTCTCTCTTTGGCTTCAATAGCCTGATGGAGGCCCGCAGACCATCTTCTGCCTGGCATTGTTCTTCCTGTAAACTCATCAACTATAACCACTTCATCGTCTTTCACAATATAGTCAACGTTTTTTTGAAATAACACATGTGCGCGTAAAGCAGATATTAGGTGTTGCAACAATATAATGTTGCTTGCGTCATACAAACTAGACCCTTCTTGTAAGGCGCCTGCGTTTATTAGCAGCTCTTCTGCCTTGATATGGCCGTCATCCGTTAAATACACTTGCTTTTGTTTTTGGTCAAGTGTGTAGTCGCCAGGAATATTCACAACAACCTCTTTTCCTTCGCCAGTTTCGGTTTGAAGTGTAAAAAGGGGAATTATCTTGTCTATAGCAGTATAGACTTCAGCGTGATCACCCATTGGGCCTGAGATTACTAAAGGCGTTCTCGCCTCGTCAATTAAAATAGAGTCGACTTCGTCAATAATTGCATAGTTAAGTGTTTTTTGTGTTTTTTGGTCTTGTGAAAATGCCATATTGTCGCGCAAGTAATCAAACCCAAGCTCGTTGTTGGTTGCATAGGTAACATCACAGCTATATGCCGCCTTTTTTTCCTCATTGGACATTCCTGAAATTGCCACTCCAACCTCAAGGCCTAAAAAGTTAAACACTTTACCCATCCACTCAGCATCTCTTTTTGCCAAATAGTCGTTGACTGTTACAATGTGAACGCCCTTGCCGCTCAAGGCATTTATGTAGGCCGGCAGCGTCGCCACCAAGGTTTTTCCTTCCCCTGTGCCCATTTCAGAAATACAGCCCTCATTGAGCACCATGCCGCCAATGAGCTGAACATCATAATGCCTCTCCCCAAGAACCCTTTGGCTTGCCTCCCTAACAACTGCAAAGGCCTCTGGCAAAATGCTTTCTAGAGAGCCTTCTTTGTCTAGTCTTTCACGAAACTGTTGCGTTTTAGTTCTTAATTCATCGTCGCCAAGAGCTTGCATGTCCTTCTCAAAAGAGTTAATCTGAGTAACAAGCTTTGTGAATTTTTTTATCGCTCTATCATGGCGTGAGCCAACAACTTTTGATAAAACATTATTTATAATACTCATATAATAACAAAACAATAATTAGACAAAACGTTGGTATTTTCTCATAGATGAAAGATAAAACAACAGCAAACCTTACAAATTTTAAACCTAGTGGTGGCCTAGGCGAGCTGTTTGAAAAAGCAAAAAAACACAACCATTTTAATTCCTTATTACAGGACTTGCTGCCTTCTCAATTTAAAGGCATTGCTTTGTGTTTGGTTAAGGATCAGAATGTAACTCTTTTGGCGCCCAACCCTTCAATTGCATATCGAGCTGAAAAACAACGGCCAGCGCTGTTGGCTATCATTCAACGGATAGATGGGTTGTCTTCAATTAACACAGTAACAATCAAGTTAGACAAAAACGGCTCATAGGCCGCATTTGTTCGTTTTTATTGCTTTTAAATAGGAGCCATTTACTTTATAATGGTGCGGTTTTTACTTAAATACTGAACAAATTCCTTATGCCAGAACAAACAATAGACCTAAAGAAAAGGCGCTTTTTAACTCAAGCAACTAGTGTGGTTGGTGCTGTTGGGGTTGGTTTTGTTGCTTGGCCTTTTTTGTCAACATGGAAGCCTTCAGCAAGAACAAAGGCTGCAGGCGCCCCAGTTGATGTAGACATTTCAAAGCTCCAGACTGGCCAGTTAGTTCGTGTTTTGTGGCGTAAAAAACCAGTATGGATTTTCAAGCGTGGCGCTGAAGCTCTTGCGGCGCTTGAGTCAGACGCTGTTATTAAGAATTTGTCTGACCCAGACGGCTCTGGTTACTCTAAAAACCAGCAGCCTAAATATGTGACCACTAATTATCGATCTATTAAAAACAGAGAAGAAGTTGCAGTTATTGTAGCCGTTTGTACTCACCTTGGCTGCTCTCCAACTTATCGCCCCGAGCCGGGCGCAGCGGACCTTGGCGGCGACAGCTGGAAAGGTGGTTTTTATTGTCCTTGTCATGGCTCAAAGTTTGACCTTGCTGGTAGAGTATATGCCGGTGTGCCTGCTCCAACCAATTTGGTGATTCCGCCATATCATTATGTTTCTGATACACTTATTCGTATTGGGGTTGATCCAGAAATCTCATAAGAGGAAATTATGAAAAACAAACAAAGCTGGATAGACCAAAGATTTCCTCTCACTAAGGTTTGGAATGAGCATTTAGCCGAATATTACACACCAAGAAATTTTAATTTTTGGTACTTTTTTGGTAGCCTTGCTATTCTGATGCTGGTCATGCAGTTGGCTACTGGAATTTTTCTAACCATGCACTTTAAGCCCGACTCTGCGAATGCTTTTGCATCAGTTGAATACATTATGCGTGACGTCGAATGGGGCTGGCTAGTTCGTTATCTTCACTCAGTTGGGGCTTCTGCATTTTTTGTGGTAATTTATCTCCACATGTATCGTGGTCTTCTTTACGGCTCCTATAAGGGCCCAAGAGAGTTGATTTGGGTTCTTGGGATGTTGCTCTACATCGTCTTAATGGCGGAAGCCTTTATGGGCTACGTTTTGCCCTGGGGACAGATGTCTTACTGGGGCGCTCAAGTTATAATCTCTTTGTTTGGCTCTGTACCGGTTATTGGGCCAGACCTACTGGTTTGGATTTTAGGCGATTATGCTGTAGGGGACGCCGCATTAAACCGCTTTTTTTCTTTACATGTAATTGCCTTGCCCCTTATTTTAGTTGTGCTTGTTTTCTTGCATATTGTTGCTCTTCATACGGTTGGTTCAAACAATCCAGATGGCATCGAGATAAAGAAAAACAAAGGCAAGGACGGCATTCCCAAAGATGGTATCCCGTTCCACCCTTATTTCACCGTTAAAGACACTATGGGTGCTGTCGCATTTTTGTGGATCTTTTGTGCTGTGGTTTTCTACGCCCCGGCCCTTAACGGCTACTTTCTTGAGCACGCAAATTTTATTGAGGCCAACCCCCTTCAAACACCAGAACATATTGCGCCACTATGGTACCTAACCCCTTTCTATTCAGTGTTGAGGGCGGTTCCTCCAATGCTTGGCTCACAATTCCCGGGCGTATTGGCGATGGGCGCATCTCTTTTTATCTTGTTTTTCCTTCCTTGGTTGGACAGAAGCCCGGTTAAGTCTATTCGTTATCGTAGTCCAATTTATAAGTGGGTGCTTGGTATTTTTGTTATTAGCTTTATTATGCTGGGGTGGCTTGGCATGCAGTCAGTTACTCCGCTTAATGTCTTCCTTGCTCGTGTTTTCACTGTCCTTTATTTTGCATTTTTTATTTTGATGCCTTGGTATACCTCTATAGGAAAAACCAAAGAAGTCCCAGAAAGGCTGACGGTATAGTCCATGAAGGCACACATAAAAATAAAACTGGCTTTAGCGTCAACTTTACTTTCATTTAACGTGTTTGCCGCTGGCGATCTTCATTTAGACCACGCCAATACCGACATCTCAGACACGGCCTCATTACAAAACGGTGCCAAGCTTTTTATGAATTATTGTTCTGGTTGTCATGCCATAAGCTTTATGCGCTACAATCGTATTGCTCAAGATTTAAATCTTAGCGACTCGTTGGTCTCTGAGCACTTAATGTTTGCCGGAGAAAAGCCTGGTGAAACAATCACAACAGCTATGCCAAAAGAAGGTGCAGCAAAATGGTTTGGCGTCACTCCACCAGATTTGTCGCTGGTTGCGAGATCCAAAGGCACTGATTGGATTTATACCTACTTAAGAGGTTTTTATAAAGACGACTCTAAAGTCTTTGGTGTCAACAATAAAGTGCTTGAAAACGCCTCTATGCCTGACGTATTATGGTCTCTGAAAGAGGGCAAATCTGAAGCAGGCTTTAATCAAGATGTTAGAGATATAACCAACTTCTTAGACTATGTTGGCGAGCCAGCAAAATTAATTCGTACAAGCCTTGGTGTTTGGGTGTTATTGTTCTTAAGTGTTCTGCTTGTCTTAACCTACCTATTAAAGAAAGAGTATTGGAAGGACGTCAAATATGGCATATGGCGCCCAAGAGAGTAAATTCTGATACAATTTACATTTGCCACGGCGCCCCTAACTAAGCGGCGCAATTTTTTTATTTATTTGGTATACAACTATGTTATCTAAACCTAATCCAGCCTCAACCACCCTATACTCAGCCCCAAAGGAATTAGAGTCTCACGCTGTGCGTTTTGTCATGGCACATAAATCTATTGAGCGCGAGGTTTTGGAGCTTAAGTTTGATGAAATGCCCGAAGAGATTTTAGAGCTGAACCCTTTTCAGACCTTGCCAACACTATTTGACAGGGGCATGGTTTTATATGACTTGTCGGTTATCATGGAGTATCTAGACGAGCGCTTTCCCTTTCCTCCACTTTTACCAGTCGATCCGATTGAAAAGGCTGAAAAAAGGTTGTTGCTTTACCGTTTTACGCGGGCAAAAGGTTGCTGGTATGAGCTGGTTAACACCATTCTAAACGGCAATAAAAAAGACGCTGATGCGGCAAGAAAAACACTCAATGGAAATCTTATTGAGCTTTTGCCTTTGTTTGCCCACAAGCTCTATTTTAAGAGTGACTCACTCACTCTGGTTGATGCTTGTATTGCTCCAATATTATGGCGTTTAGACTTATTAGGAATCACATTAGGAGAGAAGGCTAAGCCAATCAGCGCATACGCTAATAGGCTTTTTGAAAAAGAAGGGTTTCATGAGAGCCTTACTTTTGCTGAAAAGGACTTTAACCAGTAGTCAACATGAGTGACGTTGTTCCTTATCTGATTCGCGCCTATTGTGATTGGATTGAGGACTCAAATCTTACTCCCCATGTTTTAGTTGATTGCGAAAAGACTGGCGTTATTGTTCCAGAGGGCTTTGCAAAAGAAGGAAAAATTGTTCTTAATATAGGCTCTTCGGCTACAGAAGGAAGACTAATAACAAACAAAACTATAAGCTTTAAAGCAAGATTCAGTGGAAGGCCTCAAAAAATCATTATTCCTTGCGAAGCAGTTCTCACTATTTATGCACAGGAAAACGGAGAAGGCATGTTTTTTGACAAAAAGCTTGAAACCAAAAGCGACAAAAACAAGAAGCCAAGCCTGTCCATCCTAGACTAGTTTTTCAATCGATGAACAAAAAGCCCCTATGCCGCCTTGAGAGAAAGACACAACTGGCGTTTCGGTATAGGAGGCAAGCGCTTCTTTGTTAGACAGGCTATTGCTCTCAACTACATTTAAAACAACACACGCTACTTTCAGATTATTGTTTTTTGCAGCCTCTAGTGTTAAAAGAGCCTGACTAATTGCACCAAGTTCGTCACGAATCACAATTAACAGCGGCAATTGTAGCTCAATCGCAAGATCAACGTTAAGGGCTGCTTCAGCTATTGGGGAGTAAAGTCCGCCAGCCCCTTCAACAACCACAAAGCTCTCGCCAATGTTGCTCCTACAGGCAAGCACCAACTCATCAAGAGTAAGTTTTTTGCCGCTCTCAGTGCTGGCCATTTCTGCACTAGCCTCTATCTCAAAACAATATGGGCAAACCTTTTCTAGATCCTCTTGTTGTTGACATGCGGCAGACAGGGCGATTGCATCTTTAGGCATGTAGTTTTGTCCACTAAATTCACAGCTTGTTTCAACCGGCTTTCTAACTTTAACATCTCTCGTTTGAGATATGTGTCGCACAATTTCAATTGCAACAGTAGTTTTCCCTACGCCCGTATTGCTGCCAGTAACAAAAACACCTTTCATGTCAATATTTTAGCCCAAGTTGGTGGATGCAAAGTCGTCATAAAAGTATAATGACGTCAATGCAAAACAATCTACACACAAGTTTTTGTGGGATGTCACTAAACTCCCCTATTATTTTGCTTTCAGGCTGCGTTGGATTTGGCGAAGAGTACACTCGAATTAAAGGCTTTTCAAATGCCGATGTTGGGGCTGTCTGCCTAAAGGGGACGACACTTGAGCCTCGCCTAGGGAATAGGCCTCATCGAATAGCTGAAACTCCCAATGGGATGCTTAACTCTATCGGACTGCAAAACCCTGGCACAGAGGCTGTTATTAATGGCATTATGCCTTCTCTCAAAAAAAATGAAACAAAGTTTATCATTAATATTTCTGGCTCAAGCGTTGAAGAGTACGGCGAGATTGCAAAACATTTTGATGACACCGATATTGACGCCGTTGAAATTAACATTTCTTGTCCTAACGTCAAAGAAGGCGGTGTTGCTTTTGGAAACGACCCTGAAATGTCTTTTAGAGTTGTCGAAATTTGTCGCAAAAACACAACAAAACCAATCATCACAAAACTCTCTCCCAACCAAACTGACATTGCAAAAAATGCAGCTCGCTGTATTGATGCTGGAAGTGACGGTCTGGCTGTGATCAACACAGTGACGGGAATGGCGGTTGACATTAAAACGCGCGCGCCTGTTATTGGCAACAACCGAGGCGGCCTTTCAGGGCCCTCTATCAAGCCAATTGCTTTATTAAGGGTACACCAAGTTTATCAAGTAAGCAAAAAACATAGCGTTCCTATCATAGGTCAAGGCGGCATTACTTCAGCAAACGACGCACTAGAGTTTATTATTGCAGGAGCAGCAACTATTGGGGTTGGCACAGCGCTTTTTTATGATCCTCTTGTTTGTGAGAAAATAAATAAAGGGATTAGTCAGCACCTGTCAGATCAAAAACTTAGCAACGTGGGGTCTTTGGTAGGGACCCTTCAACTTAACTAAACTATAATCTCATTTTTTTCAGTATGCAACACGAATATAACTCCAAAGAAATAGAATCAGAGGCCCAGAAATACTGGCATGACAACAAGTCATTTGTTGTGACTGAAGACCAGACAAAGGAAAAGTTTTTCTGCCTTTCAATGCTTCCATACCCTTCTGGAAAACTCCACATGGGACATGTTAGAAATTATAGTATTGGGGACGTCATTTATAGATATCAAAAAATGCTTGGGAAAAACGTCTTGCAGCCAATTGGCTGGGACGCTTTCGGGCTTCCGGCAGAAAATGCAGCAATACAAAACCAAGTGCCTCCTGCCAGATGGACTTATGAAAACATAGGCCACATGAAGGAGCAGTTGATTGAGCTCGGATTTGGTTATGATTGGTCGCGTGAAATCGCAACCTGCCACCCTGAATATTACCGTTGGGAGCAGTGGTTCTTTGTAAAACTGTTTAATAAAGGCTTAGTCTACAAGAAAAAAGCGATTGTAAACTGGGACCCTGTTGACCAAACCGTGCTTGCAAATGAACAAGTGGTTGAGGGACGTGGTTGGCGCTCTGGAGCTCTTATTGAAAAGAAAGAAATATCTCAGTGGTATATGAAGATTACTGACTATGCTGACGAGCTTCTTGACAACATAGAAAAACTTGAGGGCTGGCCAGAGTCTGTCAAAACAATGCAAAAAAACTGGATTGGTAAGTCTGCTGGTATTGATATAGACTTTAGATTAGACGACACAAATACACTAACTGTCTATACAACACGCCCCGACACTTTAATGGGCGCAACTTATCTTGCAATAGCAGCAGAGCATCCTCTCGCAATTAAAGCTGGGAAAACAAGCCCAACAATTCAGACGTTCTTAGAAGAGTGTAAAGCGATGGAAACCTCTGAAGCCGCCTTGGAGACAATGGAAAAAAAGGGTGTTGATTCAAGGCTAACTTGCAAACACCCAATATCTGGTGAGAGCGTCCCTATTTGGATAGCAAATTTTGTTCTTATGGGCTATGGCACTGGGGCCGTTATGAGCGTGCCCTCGCATGACCAGAGAGATTATGAGTTTGCAAATAAATACAACATTCCTATGCGAGAAGTTATCTCTCCAATCGGCGGCTTGTTAGACACCAGCAAGGAGGCATTTGTTGAAAAAGGGACTCTTATAAATTCTGGTAATTTTGATGGAATGGATTTTGATCAAGCATTTAAGGCAATCAGCAAGACTCTTTCCGATCTTGGGCTTGGAAAACAAAAAATTAACTATCGATTACGTGATTGGGGGGTCTCAAGGCAACGTTATTGGGGGTGCCCAATCCCAATTATTAATTGTAAAAACTGCGGGTCTGTTCCTGTCAACATGGCTGACTTGCCAGTAAGGCTTCCAGAAGATGTTGATTTTGATGGCGCGGGGTCGCCATTAAAGAAAATGTCAGAATTCTATCAAACACAGTGTCCAAATTGTAGCTCCCCTGCAGAACGAGAAACCGACACGTTTGACACGTTTTTTGAGTCTTCTTGGTATTTTGCAAGATATGCTTGTGCTGACCAAAACAAGGCTATGCTTGATGAACGAGCTAACTATTGGCTACCCGTGGATCAGTATATTGGAGGTATTGAACACGCTATTTTGCACCTTCTTTATTCAAGGTTTTTTACAAAACTGCTTAGAGACGAAGGGATTATAACTAGTAGCGAACCCTTCACAAATCTTTTAACTCAAGGAATGGTGTTGAAGGACGGGGCGAAAATGAGCAAATCAAAAGGAAACACTGTAGACCCCCAAGAAATGATTTCCAAGTATGGGGCGGATACGGCGCGTCTATT
>Ga0315326_10001768_pt1 | contig 11377 bp, 6 predicted proteins | sample M180m32315metaG_FD_203457 | JGI IMG/M metagenome (GOLD analysis project Ga0315326, IMG submission 203457) | Ammonia-oxidizing marine archaeal communities from Monterey Bay, California, United States - M1 80m 32315 | ecosystem: Environmental > Aquatic > Marine > Coastal | place: USA: California... | reverse complement strand
TGCGAAATTACCTATATTAAATTCGATGTTAGTTACACTGTTAAAAGGGTTTGGATAGTTTTGCGACAGTTTAAAGTCGGTGTTATGACCTTCTATGTTCTCCGACACATAGGTTGCCAAACCCATACTATTTATCCAATCGGCTATTAAACTGCTACCAGCCTCATCAATTACTGACGATCCAATTGAAGGCATACGGAAACTTTCTAGGTTTAGCATTCTCAGGTATATCGTAGAGTTGTTTGCTGTGCCGGGAGCAAGTATTCGAGCGTCGGTGCTCCCCAATGCTCCCAAGGTGGGATATGCGTTCACCGTGTTTGTTTTGGATAGTTCAGTATCATAGCGCAAGTCTAATATGGTCCGACCCGCGCTTTTTGGACGATGGCACTGGGAACAATTTGTCGCTAAATACGAACGAGCACGTTCCTCTAATGATGTTCTTGTATCAAATGGATTTGCAAGCCGAGGTAGTTTATCAAGATCATTTGGTAGTTGTTTCCCAAAAATATTTGCTTTTCCTAACAGTTGTAGTTGGTTTTGGCCATCGTCCATTTTCCGATTGAGTTGACTAGTACGAAAGCCCAAGACTCTGCCCGCTGCTTTGGTATGGCAGGAGAGGCATTCATCCCTAGATGGGAAGTAATAGTCTTGTAGAAAAAACCCCGTTGCTGAGTCGCCTGGGTTATCAATAACAAATGTGGTGGTTCCACTACCAGACAACAGAAATGCTTCGTTGGCTTCCTCATTCCACTGATAGCTATATCCGTTCCAAGAATCGTTAGTACCATTTTTCACCAACAAACGCGTTTCGATTATTGTACGACTGCTTGGGTCGTTTCGAACAAGATCTAAATAAAAATTCTTAATTAAAACGGTTTCCGATGGAAATTCGAAATTTCCATTACTTGAAAAGCCAACCTTTCCGCCACTGGGAAGCAAAATAAATCTATTTTTAATGGTACCATCAGACCAAAATGGGGAATTAACTGTGTATGGAACTAGGTTCGCGCTAGGGTGTTGTTTTTCAATCGGGTCAAAAATCCCCATATCGGACAGGAGCCTAGGGGGAAACTCTTGGGCTTGGATAGGATAGGCCGACAATGAGAAGCAAAGAAGAAAGAAAAAGAACATGTCGGCTTCTTATCTACTTTAAAAGGGTTAATTGTCGTGTCTTTACAAGTCGTCCGATAGTGACTTGGTAATGATAGTTTCCACTTGCAACCAAGCGTCCGTTGTCATTTCGACCATCCCATACGAAAGTGTGGGAGCCCTCGCCGATGTACTGGTCTGCTAATGTTCGAACCAGTTGTCCGGCTACACTAAAAATTTGTAAGGATGTTTCGTTACCCGCTTCAAGCGTCAATTTAATATGGGTTTGGCCATTGAAGGGGTTCGGATAATTTTGGGCAAGTCGAAACTTGTTGGGTGTGGCTCGTTCGGTGCCTTTAACGCCGGTGTCTGTATTAGCCTCTGGAAGGGTTATTTCCCATAGACCCCGACTTCCACCCCATTCAATTACGTATATTTTATTTTTTATCATAGCCGCATCAATTGGGTTGATGAAACCATCTACTACACGTGTTACCTGGGCTTGGTAATTGTTGCCTTTTTTTTCGAGGCTTAAATGGAGGAGATCTTGGCTCGCGTCCATGAATGGTCCGTTAACGTTGTCCCCATTGGGGTCTCCTTCGGTCCAACTTAAAACGAAGCCGTCGCCCGTATATGGTTTGCCCGCGGAATTACCAACGTCGAATACTAGTCCAAGGGGAGAGCGATGGGCTGTGAAGGTTCCGAACGGAACACCTTCTTTACTTGCGTCCTTCACTAGGCCATCGACTGGGTCGCGGTAACTGTCAGCATCTGGGCCTATATTGAGGACGGGATCCGTGAATGCTTGCGGCGGTGTCGGAAATTTTGGGTCGTTTCTATAGAAACCGTTTCGCACGGCATTGAAACTAGCGGGTAGCAGATAGTCATTGGCTGGCTGGTAATTGGAATATTGTTGGGGATTATTTTCTAGACCCATGCGCCAGGGAAAGCCGTAATGATGTCCAGGGCGAAGCCAATTTAATTCTTCAGCCATGTCACGGTCAGGACCGTTTTCCGTCCCGAAAAGGTCTCCATTTGGTGCAAATGCCAGATCGTAGGCATTACGCAACCCCTCCGCAAAGAGAAGACCTTGGGCTTTAAGAGTGTTCCGATCATTTGGAAGTTTTAACGCTCGACTGTTTGTTGGAAGGCGTAGAACAACTGCTGTGAGATCGGTCTCTCGTAAATTAGGGAAACGATTATTGGTGCTTTGAATCTCTCCATGATCAGTTCGGGAGCCACTATTTACGAATAGATAGCGGTTATCCGGACTTACTGCCAGACCGTTGACCTTGTGGTTGAAGATACAGTCGCATAACTCAAAGGGATCTGTTTCAGCTAGTGTGAACCACGAAACCTCTCCGGTAAGAGGATCGTTTTGACCCTTAGTTATGGTCGCAATGTTATGATTGGAGTAATCCAGTCTGGTATAGATATAGAAGACACCTTGCTCATCAATAAACAACCCGCTGGCACTCCTCATTTTATGATCGGCAGAGGTATAAACTGTTCCCGACGGTGCTAACGTTACATCGCCATTTCTTTTTACCACATAACGGGTGTTCGTTGATTTGTCTAAAGCTAAGTTGTTGGAAGATAGAATCTGCTCGAGTGGAGTATTTTCTGGGGCGGAATCAGGATCGATAAAGCTCCATCTGCGTTCTCCGGTGTCGGAATTGATTAATTCGCCGCGAGCTATCGGTCCAATTCCGCCGTCGGCGGGACCATTGCGGTTAGCGCTAAGATAAAAAGAGCCATCGGGGCCAATTGCAAATCCCGTTGTGCCTCTACTCTGGTGATCTGAGGCACTGTATACCTGTTCCGTCACGGCAGTGTCGCCACTTTTGGGGATTATCACGCGTTCAATTATCCCATTTTGTCGTAGAAGATAGAGCGTGTTATCTCGGGGATCTTTGGCTATCCGGAAGGTGCCCTGCTTGACTCCGAGAAGCCGTTGTATTGCTATATTATCGCTATAAGCCTTAGGTTGGGCATTTAGGGTCTGGGGGAAAGAGGCTAGAAGGGTTAAGGTTGTAGCGATAACTATGATAGTCATAAGTTTCCTTTTGGCCGTTAACAATTGTAGATCATTTACGTTGCCTTCAGTAAAAATGTAATGAAAATCAATTATTTTAAAAAACCTGGCGCTTACGCCGATTTATATGGATCGTCATTGACATTTAAATCTGGACTCTTGAACCATTCCTCAAAAACATGGATGACTATATGTTCGAACCATTCGCGTAGCTATGGTACCTTTTAATTGAGTATTATTTGTAAAAAGTTCTGGTTAAAATTTTAAGGAGCGGCTTTGATGTTACTAGAAAAAAAAATGGGCCCTAACGTTTTGGTCTTCTTTACCGATCAACAGAGGTGGGATACGACGGGTCTGCATGGGAATCCAATGGGGTTAACACCAAATTTAGACAGGTTCGGCCATGAATACACGCATATAGCTAATTCGTTTACTTGTCAGCCGGTTTGTGGGCCGGCAAGGTCGTGTTTTCAGACAGGAATGTATGCAACCAAAACGGGATGTTATCGTAACGGTATTGCTTTACCTACCAACTGTAAAACGTTAGGTAATTATTTTAAAGATGCGGGTTATCATACAGGATACATAGGAAAATGGCATCTATACAACCAAGAAACCAAAGGGGCTGTACCGGCCTCGCATCGGTTCGGATACGATTACTGGTTGGCTTCGAATGTTCTTGAATTTACGTCGGATGCATACGACACGGAACTATATGATAACGCGGGGAAGGCTATAAAGCTGCCAGGCTATCGGGTAGACGCGGTCACGGATGCTTCGATTCGGTTTATTGCCGAAAATCAAGATCATCCATTCTTTTTATTTACCTCCTTTATCGAGCCACACCATCAAAATCATCGCGATGATTATCCTGCGCCTGATGGATATCGGGAAACCTATACCGGAGGTTGGATACCGCCTGACCTTGCAGAACTTGGAGGATCCGCACACAGACACTTAGGCGGTTATTACGGTATGGTAAAGCGTTTAGACGAAGCCTACGGCCGTATTCAAGATGCGTTGAAAAGCCTCGGATTATCCGACAATACTATTGTTCTTTTTACTTCTGATCACGGATGCCATTTTAGAACTAGAAACGGCGAATATAAACGATCTTGCCACGAAAGCTCGATACGTGTTCCAACCGTGTTCACGGGACCTGGATTTCGAGGTGGTGGTCGCTTGGAGGAGTTGGTTAGTTTGGTAGATTTGCCTCCAACTTTACTAGAGGCAGCCGGTATCGAAACACCTGTTTCAATGCAAGGTAAGTCTATCGTGCCGATTCTTGGAGGAGACCAACATGACTGGCAAGAAGAAGTATTTATTCAAATTAGCGAGTCGCAAACGGCTCGAGCGGTGAGAACTGCGCGATGGAAATATGGTGTAGATGCGCCGGACGCGACAGATCCAGGTACAGATCATTTCGTTGAACAGTACCTTTACGATTTAAAAGCAGATCCGTACGAATTGAATAATTTGATTGGGTTGGAATCGCATGGCCCAGTCTCTCAATTTCTATCGAAGCGTCTTATTCGACGCATGTCCGAAGCGGGAGAGAATATACCTCATATCGAACCTGCAGATGTCATACCATCAGGGCAGTATAGAGTAAGTGACGTAGAAGTACGTAGCTAAACAGCAGCCTTAGGAGATGTTATTATGGTGGAAGAGATACATGTTGATTTGGCGGTAATAGGTGCGGGCCCAGCAGGTGAGAAAGGTGCTTTACAGGCAGCCCAGGAGGGTAAAAAAGTGGTCTTGGTCGACCGCATGGGGATGCTGGGCGGATCTTGTTTGCATCAAGGTACGATACCTTCGAAAGCTCTAAGGTTAGCAATCCTCGATATTACTGGATTTCAGCTTAGAGCTTTCTATGGAGACCAAAGTCGCCACGATGAAATATCAATGCCAGATCTGCAGGAAAGATTGTTCAAGGTTGTAGCAGAGGAGAATGGCCAAATAGAAAACGAGTGTAAAGATGCGGGGGTAAAAGTAATATATGGATCAGCATCTTTTCGAGATCGGCATTGCTTAGAGGTGTTTAACGCCGACTCGAAACTCGAAAAACGGATAAATTTCAGTTACGCGCTAATTGCAACAGGTTCCCGACCAAGGCATCCTATTGAAATACCCGAAGATAGCGATGTTTTCCTCGATTCGGATCACGTTTTTAGAATGAAGACGATACCAGATCGATTAATAGTAGTAGGGGCTGGGGTTATTGGATGTGAATATGCGACAATGTTCGCAGCTTTAGGCGTTGAGGTAACTTTAGTGGATAGACGTAATGGTATATTGCGGATGCTTGATGAGGAAATAGGTGATTTATTTAGTAATGAAATGCAGAAGATGGGAATCGATGTTCGGTTGGGCTTGGGTGATGATATTGTTGAGTTAAGTCACGCCAAAACGGGTCAGGCGCAGGTTGTGTTTCGCAACGGCTCGGCAGTCGAGGCCCCATATCTATTTTATTCCATGGGCCGTTTAGCCAACGTCGATGGTTTGAAGCTTGAAGAAATAGGAATTGAACTAGAAGATGGGCATATACCAGTAAACCCACTTTTTCAGACGGTATGTCCCCATATTTATGCTGCAGGGGATGTTATAGGTCTTCCTGCCTTAGCTTCTACCTCAATGGAACAGGGACGATTATCTGTACGTAATGCTTTTGCTATGGGTAGCCATCATTTTCCGAAAATTTTTCCAATAGGCATATACGGTGTTCCAGAAATCTCGAGTGTGGGGTCGACAGAAAAAGCACTAAAAGAAAGAGGTATTAATTATGAGGTCGGGCGGGCGAAATATAGTGAGATTGCTAGAGGGCCGATGGCTGGAGATACTTCTGGTCTCGTCAAGTTATTGTTTCACTCTGAAACGCTTGAATTGTTAGGTGTTCATATTATCGGAACCAACGCAACAGAAATAATTCCGATTGGGCATATGGCAATGAATTTTCGTGTTCGTATAGATTATTTTGTGGATCAGGTATTTAATTATCCGACCTTTTCTGAAGGCTTCCGAGCGGCTGCACTTGACGGTCTCCGTAAGACAAAGAGAGAAAACACAAAGTAGATATATTTACTGCCGACAGTAACTGCCCAATACTTAGGGGAAAAAGTAGTGCATTTATTGACCAGTTTATTTCTTTTTGATAACGTATTTATAAAATAAATTCAATTTAAAAAAGTTCATCGGAGGAAGTATAGGTATATGTCAAAAGGTTTGACAAAAAAAGAACCAGTGCAAAAGGAACTGCTGTGGGTAGCTAAGAATGGAGTTAACAAGCAAGTGGAAAAGGCCTTGGTTCAAAATAATTTTGTCACCTATTGTACTACCGACGTGGATCGTGCATTGGCCTTACTATACGAAAAATCGTATAAGTTTATTGTTTACGATATCCAAGGCTTTTGCGATAACCCATTACCAAGAATTGGTTTACTTGCAGAGGGAGGACGTCAGGTAATTGCTGTAAACGGCAAACCACTAATCCCTTGGGTGGTAAAGGCTATTCGGGCAGGTGCGTTGGATTATTTGCCCGCACCTTTGATGATTGATCAACTTCTGGAAATTATATCTGTTCCATTAAAGGAAGAATTTCCTTTTAGAGGACATAACGACCCTGTGGTTGATCATATATTTGCTCATGCTCCAGCAATTAAGACTCGCGAAGAGGTTGCTGTACGTTTTGGTATTAGCGCAAATACAGTTTCAAGTAGAGTACGTTTAGTTGCCAGTAAGACATTTACGGATTTTTTGCATGTTTGTCGCTTGAGAGGAGCACGTCGTCTCCTTGAAACGACGTCTTTAAATATTTCCCAAATTTCTGCAAGAGTTGGTTTTAGTACGCCTGAGCATTTTTCACGGATTTTTAGTCGCCACGTAGGACAATCTCCCGCTCGTTATCGGTTAAGGCGTCGAAGTGTTGATTTGGTCTCATAAAGTTAAATCAGATAGAAGTTGTGCATTTGGACAGACAAAACGGCTTGTGCGGTTGACTGATATGTTGCAGTTTCATCACGCGTTTGTTTTCAGCCTCTCAGCTCGTTTCTTGTCGAGCGATACCAGATACTTCTAAGGCGGTGTGGGGAGGTTGTTTTACGGCTGGTAAAAAAAGTCGCTCCATTTTTTTGGGGCGACTTTTTTTTGCATATTTTTTTTAGTGTTCTTTCAACGAAGAATGGTCAAGCAAATTTTGAATAAGAATTATACTTTTGTGGTCACCACACCGCGCGGATGTACGGATCTACTTATTTCGGAACTTCAAAAACTTGGCGTAAAACACGTTCGCCAGCGTTGGGGAGGTGCGGAGTTTGAAGGGTCGGTGGCGTTGGCTTACAAAGTCTGTCTTTGGTCCCGAATTGCTAATCGTGTTTTGATGCCATTAAAAGAATTCGAGATCGAGTCGACAGACGACCTTTATGCAAGTGCACAAGAGATTAATTGGATGGAGCACTTAAGAGTTGATGGTACGCTTAGGGTAGACTGTCAAATATTTCGTTCTCCTGCTATTTCCCACAGTCATTACGCGGCGCTTAAGGTTAAAGATGCTGTTGTTGATCAATTCCGGAGTAAGGCGGGTACTCGGCCTTCGGTGGATGTTAAAAATCCTGATATTCGCGTTCATGTTCGAGTAAATGAGAAGTTAGCTACCTTTTGTCTTGATCTTTCAGGTGAAAGTTTGCACCGGAGAGGGTATCGCAAAGAAGGTAATTTGGCGCCACTCAAAGAAAATATTGCTGCGGCTGTATTGTACCGATCTGGATGGCCAAAAGTAGCTGTTATGGGAGGGGCATTAGTCGACCCAATGTGTGGATCTGGCACATTGGTCATTGAGGCGGCATTGATGGCATTTGATATCGCACCAGGCCTATTGCGTTCAAGGCCGGGTTTTATGGGTTGGACTCAGCATCGGGAGTCTGATTGGAAAATGTTGCTTGACGAAGCAAATGATCGTCGTTGCATACGCGAAAGGCCTTCATTGGCTCTGATCGGTACAGATAAAGATCCCAGTGCAATAGCAGACGCACGGGCTAATGCGGAGCGTGCTGGAATCAACGAATATGTTAAGATTTCTGAACAGGACTTTCGGGATAGTAAACCACCTTCGGTAGATTGCGGGTTGCTAGTGACAAATCCGCCATATGGGGAAAGGCTTGGTTCGGAACACGAGTTACGACGCTTGTATGCAGACTTAGGAGGTTTGATCAAAAAACGTTTTGATGGTTGGAAGGCTGCTGTATTTACCGGTCGTCCCGACCTAGGTAAAGAGTTGGGTATGCGTGCAATATTGACCAACAAATTTAATAACGGGTCAATCGATTGCCGGTTATTCCGGTTTGAGGTGAATGAAAAATTTTTTGTTTCATTAGCTCCGAGCGAAAAAAAGGTTTCTCCGGGTGCCCAGATGTTAGCGAATCGCTTGAAGAAAAATTTGCGGTTGCTGGGACGTTGGGCGCGCCGCAAGAATATACACTGCTACAGGTTGTATGATGCAGATCTGCCGGAATATGCATTAGCAATTGATCTCTATCAAAGTAAACATCTATGGGCTCACGTTCAGGAGTATAAGGCGCCCAAAAATGTGGATGTCCATCGTGCGAAGGTCAGACTTGAGGAAGCACTAAGAATTTTGCCTGAAACATTGGGTATTTCACCCGAAAGAGTACGATTTAAAGTTCGCCAACGTCAACAAGGCTCTAATCAATATGAGCGAGCAAATGTTCAAGGCAAATTTTATGAAGTACACGAGGGGAGAGGTCGGTTTTGGGTGAATTTTGATGAATATATAGATACAGGACTTTTTTTGGATAATAGACTCGTGCGTGAGCTTATTGGTTCGAAATCTTTTGGGAGGAACTTCCTGAATTTGTTTTCTTATACGGGAACCGCATCGGTATTTGCGGCTTTGGGAGGTGCTCTTTCTACGACAACAGTAGATATGTCAAAAACATATATAGAGTGGGCCAAGCGAAATTTTGTACTAAACGGATTAGCGGCAGGAACAAACCATGCGTTTCAAGCCAACTGCCTAGAATGGTTGAAACAAAATCACACTGAACGATATGGTCTAATCTTTGTGGATCCGCCAACCTTTTCAAATTCTAAGCGAATGGAAGGTCATTTTGATATTCAAAGAGACCACGTTAAACTTTTGCATGATGTGGCAAGACTTTTGAGTGGCGACGGTGAAATAATATTTTCAACAAATTTTCGTCGATTTAAGATGGATAGTTCCGGGTTTCCAGAGTGGCAAATCGAGGACTTGACTTCGCAGACCATAGACCGTGATTTTGAAAGAAGATCTAATATACATGCCTGCTGGAGTTTGAAGAGGCCATCGTGAGTGGAGTGACAATCAATGAAGTTAGTTGATGTAAAGGCCGTGTATCCAAATCACAATTATACGACGCAATCATGGCGTACGCATTTTTGGCAAATAGTTGTTCGAGTAGAAACAGATTGCGGTATCATTGGCTGGGGGTATGGTGGCGGTGGTGTTGCGGCGGTTGAAGTTATTAATAAGCATTTTAGAGAATTTATATTGGGAAAATCCGTTGATAGCGTTGAGGATATATCTGCGCTTTGGGAATTACTTTATTATGCTAGCGTACCATACGGTCGTGGTGGGTTGGCTTTAATGGCACTGAGTGGTTTGGATCTAGCCTTGTGGGATGCGCTTGCGCGAGCAGAATTAATGTCGACTTGTGAACTTTTAGGTGGTGTGACCAGAGACCGGGTTAAGGGATATGCGACATCCCAAGATCCCATGCGTAGTAGTGATGATGGTTTTACGGCATTTAAGTCTACACACTTGGCTGGGGAAAAAGACAAAACGAATTTGGACCAATTAATCGAGAATGTACGCTCTGCAAGAAATGTACTTGGAAATGATGCTTTACTGATGGTTGACGCTTATATGTCGTGGGACGTGAAATATGCTCTTGAGGCGGCCAAACGGCTTTTAGAGTTTGGTGTTTATTGGTTCGAAGATGTTTTGTCACCAGACGATCTAATCGAATTGGCCAGATTGAAACCACAACTATTTCCTGTAAAGCTTGTTGGTGGAGAGCATGATTTTACGAGACATGCGTTTGGACATATTGCTCGAGCAGGCTCCTTGGATATTTGGCAACCTGATATCACGTGGTGTGGAGGTTTAACGGAACTTTTGCGTATTTCTGAGTTGGCCGATTCATACCAGATACCAGTTTGTCCCCATCGTGGTGGGGAGGTTTGGGGGTTACATTTTCTGTCTGCGGGATATGGAATGGATCTAGCCGAATGTCATATGGGTCATTTTACCCAAGAGGGTCCATGTTTATGGTTGCATGAGCCAAAGCCCGAAGGAGGCTATTTGAAAATAGGTGAAGGCAAAGGCTTCGGTGTGGTGCCTAATGAGGCTCTTCTTTAATTGTTTTTTTGTTGCAATAGGTTAGATGTCATTTTTCTACGTCAACAGGCGTGGCAATTAAAAACATTTATCAACACGTGTTTAAATGTCCGTGCGTTGTATAGGGGGAGAGATGGAAAACGAAAGAAAGAAATATAGAGTTGCTGTTGTGGGAGGAGCAGGTATGTGGGGGCGTCACTATTTACAGACGTTTGCTGAAAGAAAAGATTGTGATGTTATACTTGTTGATTCTTCCAAGGAACGTGCAAAGCAGTTTGCCAGGGAATTTGGCGTTGTTGATGTACTTGGAAGTTTAGACGAACTACTACAACGCGAGGTTCCGGACGTTGTAGCGAATATCCTACCTGTGCGCTTAAGCTACGAGGCTGTTATTTCTTGTGCAGAAGCAGGAGTGAAGGTGGTCTCCTGTGAAAAACCAATTGCGGTTGAGTTAAAACATGCTGATGAAATGGTTCGTATCTGCGAAGAAAGAGGGACAGCATTCGCTTGTGCAACTGCTCATTGGGAAGTGCCTCATTTACGAGCTACGGCGGAGTGGTTAAGGGATGGAAATTTTGGATCTATTATGACTGCCAGTATTCCTGGAGGGCTCCCAATTGAAGTTAGTGGTGCAGGTTGTGTGCAATTAACCCAACTTCGTTTGGCCACAGGTATGGAAGTAGCTTGGGTAGAAGGTTCCGTTTTGGCCGCGGAAAAGGGTTGGGGGCTCCCTGACGGTGCTGCTGAACATGAAGTTGATTGTCCTGCTTACGGCCGGCTTGGTCTATCGGGAGATGTTGTTTGTGAAATACCCGAACCTGTTCATGATGCAAAGGTACCATGTCGGGTATGGTTAGAATGTG
>Ga0315326_10001747_pt1 | contig 11426 bp, 6 predicted proteins | sample M180m32315metaG_FD_203457 | JGI IMG/M metagenome (GOLD analysis project Ga0315326, IMG submission 203457) | Ammonia-oxidizing marine archaeal communities from Monterey Bay, California, United States - M1 80m 32315 | ecosystem: Environmental > Aquatic > Marine > Coastal | place: USA: California... | reverse complement strand
ATCGCGAACGGATTCAAGCGGCTTGAGGGTATCTTTGAAAGAAAAGTCGTTTCCCTTTCCTTGGGGCCACCAAAGGTCAGGGATGGAGCCATTGGGGAAAAAGATATAGGCGGCTCTGAGTGGGGCCCCAGTGCTGCTGGTTGCTACTTGTCGTAAGTTTTTGGCGGCAAGAAGATTGCCGGGCAGCATAGATTGAAAGGCTGGCAGGATGAGGCTGGCGCTGACGCCTTTGAGAAAGTTTCGCCGGTTTAATTGATTTGCGAATGATTGGCGGTTCATTGGTTTTCTGGTTTGAATTTCGAGTTTCGACGCTTTTGAAAAGGCGTGGAATGAACGATTGCTTTGATAAGGCTGGAAGGCCGGCCGTCGGCATTTTTGAGCGTTTCGACGAGAGTATCTACAGTTGCCGTGTCGTAGTATTCTATTCCGCGGCCTAGGGCGTAGGTTAATAGCTTTTCGCTGAAACAGTAATAGAAGTCGTTTATCCGCTCATTTGCAAGGATTCGCTTCATTTCCTGAATGGAGTTGAAGGTCTCGCCGGTGATCAATCGACCGTCTGTCTCTATGGGGTGGTTGAGTTCTGCGTCTCGCCAATTGCCCATGGCGTTGAAGTTTTCGAAGGCTAGGCCAAGGGGATCCATTCGATTGTGGCAGGACCTGCAGAGCGGGTCTTCGCGGTGGAGGGCTAGCGATTCGCGCAGGCTCATTTTCTGGATTTCTTTGGGGCTGGCGACATCTTCTAGGGCGGGAATGTTTGGCGGAGGGGCGGCTGGAGGAGTTCCGAGGATGTTTTCGAGGATGAATACGCCTCGTTTGACGGGGGAGGTACGCGTTGGGTTGGATGTGTAGGCTAAGATGGTTCCTTGTGTTAGGACTCCGCCGCGAGGGCTGCCGGGCGCGAGTGTGACTTTCCGCATTTTGGATCCCTTGATACCGTCAATGTTGTAGTGCGTAGCGAGTCGGTCGTTGAGGAAGGTGTAGTTGCTGTCTAGCAGTTCTTTGAGGCTTCGGTCTTCGCGGATTACGTGGTCGAAATAGAGTTCCGTTTCCTCGCGCATTGCCCGCTGCAAGGGGGATTTCAGTTCCGGTCGGTCGTTGTCGTAGAGCTTCCTCATGATAGCTCTCGTTCGCGTGTAGGTTGCTTGTTGTTCCGGGGTACGTTTGTTTTTCGGAATTTCTCGGACAATGGAATAGGCTTCTTTGGTGGCCATCATTTCAGGCTGCGGGTGGTCTCTAAGCCATACATCGAGGGAGCTGATGTTTACGGATTGGATATCGCGCGCGTGTAGCCATTGGCCAGCGAAGTTATTGATGAAGTTCTTGGAACGTTTGTTAGCCATCATGCGCTCAATTTGAGCGTCAAGGTTGTCGCGGAGTTGTCCTGTATGGGCTAATTGGAAGAGTTCTTCGTCGGGCATGGATGACCAAAGGAAGTAGGAAAGTCGCGATGCGAGTGAGTATTCGTCGATGAGCGGGTGCTGGCTTTGGGAGGTCTGGGAGAGAGCTTTTTCTTCTCGGAAAAGAAAGCGAGGCGAAGCGAGGATCGCGGCCATCGCTTGGGATATCCCCATCTCGTAGGTTTTGTTTTCTTGGGTTCCGATAGCTTTGGCCAAGGCTACGAGTTGATCCACCGTTTGCTGATCGACGGGTCGTCTAAACGCGCGCGTTGCAAAGTCGCCTAGCAATTTGCGCGTGTAGTCCGCTTTGGCGGTTTCGTTTTCTGGAACTCCTCCAGGAAAGAAACGTTCGTATTTTTCGGGCTGTATCCAATGATCACGCGCGTACGGGCCTTTGATATTAAGGCTCTCGACTCGCATCTTGAGGCGTTTGATTTTTTCCAGGTCGTTGGTCAAAGGTTCGACCTCGACGGTGAAACTATGGTCGCCTGGTTGCCAGTCGTAGTCGAAGGTATGTTCGATCGTTCTGCCGGATGTGTATTCGAATTCTTGGTCTAATTTGATTTTGCCATCGATCTTGAAAATGAATCGGCATCGATTGTAGTCGAATCCTCTGAAGCTGGAAAAACTTACAGGTTTGAAACTGAGAACGATTTGGTATTTCCCAGGATACTTGATCTGGTAGTTGGCTGAGCGAGTCGATGGGGAGTAGAATGAGAGTTGGAGTTTGTCGTTGTCTTCGTCGTCTTTGATTGTCGCAGGACTGAAGAGATGGACTAGTTCTTCTCCCGAAATTTTATGCTCAGGTAAAACGCTTGCTTGGGTTGGAACGGCTTCGCTGACAATTTGACTGGCTGCATCGAGGTATTGTTCGAGCATCATGGGCGAGAGCGTTAGAATATCGCCGATATTGTCGAAACCCTCACCCGCGTCGTCAGCGGGAAAGGCGTCGGCGGTATCGAATTCGATTCCGATGAGTTCGCGAATAGTGTTTTGATATTCAACTCGATTGAGGCGTTGTATGGTTATTTTTCCTGGGTCTGGATTCTTTAGGTCGATTCCGAAAGGACTGGTTTTTATCCAATCTGCGATACGTTCTCTTTCTTCGGAAGTCGGCAGGAATTCTTCTTCGACCGGAGGCATGATGTGTGACCGAGTGTTTCTCAGGATACGTAGCCAAATTTCGTGATCGCCGATTGAATCGGCGGTGAATTCGTCCAATGTAACGCCTCCTTTGCTGGTCCCGAATCCGTGGCAATCGTAGCAGTAGCTATCGAGTATAGGTTCGATTTCACTCTTGTACGATTTAAGGACGGATTTGCTCGCTTCTGCAGGAAAAAGGGGAGTGAGAAGGGAGAGGCCAACGAGGGCTCTGAATCCTGGGGCGAATAAAGTCATGGAGTGCGGTTGAGCAGCGTGAAGATGCTCTGAATTAGCTTACTCGAGAGTGGAGAAAGATGAACAGAAATTGGGGTCGAAATACATTTTGGCGGTTCTTTTGAATGAGTTTGGTAGTTGTGGGGATCGCAAAACCGTTTTTATGATTACAATAGACCAGTTGCTAAGAGTACGAAGAATGGGGAGGGGTTGATTGTTCTAACTTAACGAGTTTTGCGGAAATTTGGGATTCTTGGCGGGGTTTTATGGGAGAACGTCTCTTTTGCTTCCTTCAAAATTGCTTGAGCATGGATCTTAGGACGGGCTCGTAGGCATCGGCGTAGCGCACCATGCCGAGGTCATTTGGATGAGAGCCGTCAGTTGCTCCTTCGCCGTCTAGGCCGAGAAGATTGTCGCCGTCGAGGTAATAGAGGTGCTTGACGCCTGATTCATTGAGTTCGCGATAGGCTGAGCGTAACGCTTTTCGACTGAGGTCGTGATGGGATTTTCGGCTCGGAAAAAAGGCGACATTGGTAAAGCTGCGATCCTCGGTGAGGAGAATTGGCGTATTCGGATGTGCCTTACGGAGTTGTTTGACGAGAGGAATGGTTCGTTCGTTGACGGTGTCGCTGTTCATATTAGGCAGACAGTCGATGACGTAGGCGCAGGGGTTCAATTCGGCGAGTAGGGTGCCTACTTCTGGTTCCATGCGTCCGTTGCCGGAAAAACCGAGGTTGATGGTAGGGCGTCGCAACCGGCGGCCCAAGATAGACGGGAAAGCCATTCCTGGTCGAGAAGCGCAGGCTCCATGCAGGATCGAGGTGCCGTAGAACAGAATGGGCGGTTCCTCGCGCGGGGCGACTGGTTGGAATGCCGTACCATCCAAGACTCCGATTTCTAAGGCTTCGACGCCATTGTAGAGGGGTAGATAAAGGGTGTAGCGGCGCGTTCCTGGAGCGAGGTTTTTGGCGACGTCGGCCTCTGTCGTCTTGCCGTTCGGTTTAACGACCGCGACCCATCGGTCGATCCCTCGGTCATCTTGCGCGTACAGGTCCAATCCGCTTACGCCCGTGGCTGGCATATGGGGCATGGACAGTCGTTCGAGCAGCAGCTCGTAGCGAACCCTTATTGTTGGTGAATCGGTTATGAAGCGAACGCACATACCTGCGGAGTGTCTTGAAAGATCCCATACAGGTTTCCGTACCGATCCTTCGGCTTTTGGTGGCAGGCGATCGAAGTAGCGCGAGGTGTCGTTCCATCCTTTACCTTCTACACCCCAGTCGGTGACATTGCGCCAATTGATTTTTGGGGGAGTTTCGGCCGTTTTTTTGGCGAAGATTCGCGGAGCAATTCCAAGAGTTATAGCGCCTCCGATGAAGCGGCGTGTAAATTGGCGGCGGGAGTAGGGTGTATTGGGCATAGGGTCTGAATTTGGAAGGCGTCTTGGCTAATTTAGAGGGTTACATCATGCTGGGGAGCGTAGCGAGCCTATCATGCAGTCCCGATTTGTCGGGGCGTATCCTGTTTATAAAAAAATCGAGGTAGATCGCTTAGAGGTGCTTTTCGAAGATAGAGACCATGTCCTCGACCATGTCGTTAAACCAGGGGTGAAGATTCCAGCAGCCGTGTTTTCCGTCTTTGTACACGTATAGGCCAGTTTCTACACCGTGGTTTTCGAGGCTTTCGATCGAGAGGCGGTTTCCTTCGGGGTTGTCTCGTTCGCCTTCTTGAAAATAGATGGGCGGGTCGTTTTTGTCGATTTGGATATGAGCATCGGCCAGAGCGTAGAGTGACGGGTTTTCGTCGATGGTCGCGGCTAGCCATACGTTGGAGTTCGATCCGGAATTAGGATCGCGTGAACGTTCGGCGACCGATCCGGTCGTCGTTTGCATGGGGCCGCCCATGACGATGGCCACGTCGAGGCGCGAGGCTCTAGGGTCGAGGCCAACGTTACGCTGGGTTTTTGGGTTTTCCCATCCGGTGGCCATTAGCCCTACAAGGTGTCCGCCTGCCGAACCCCCAACGGCTCCAATGCGTTTCGGGTCGATTCCAAATCGAATAGCATTGGCTTTGACGAACGCAGTAGCTGCATTGCAATCTTGGATACCGGCAGGAAACTTAGCTTCGTGTCCCAGACGGTATTCAATGGCCACTGTAACGAATCCGCGATTGGCTAGCTCGAGGGTAAGGGCTCGGAATTTATTTTTATCTCCATTGCGCCATCCCCCGCCGTGTACTATTAGAATTGCGGGTAGGTCTTTCGATATTCCTTTGGGCCGGAAGATGTCGCAGAGCAATTTGCGATCGCCGTCTTGAGCGTATACGACATTCAAATACGAATCGAGTGTTTCTGAGATTTCGGTAGAAGGGCGTGCAACCTTCTTTTGGAGAGCGGCGATTGGAGCTGGGTTTTGGGCGACGCCATATGCATTCATGCGAATGCGATGGAGACCACTGAATCCAGTGATATAGAGGCTTCGCATATCGCTATCGCCAAATGCGCAATTGATGGGTCGTTCGGGGGTCTCGATCTTTTCGAGGAGTTTGCCACTGGGGCTCCAGATCCAGACGTGCTTGGGACCGGCGCAGTAGACATTTCCAGCTCTGTCGATACTCATTCCGTCGGGACCCTTGTCCGGGCCGGAGTCCATTGAGGCGAAGTGAATTCCTGGTTTGGTTTTGCCGGGCTCGATTAAGTCGAACGACCAGATCTTTTTCGTTCCTGTGGAGGAAACGTAGAGCGTTTGTTGATCGGGGGAGAGGATGAGTCCGTTGGGGCCGGCGATGCCCTCGGCGGCTACGGTCTGGTTTCCTTCAGGGTTGATGTATATTACCTGTCCTTGTCTCGTAAGCGTATAGTAGATACCGCCTTGATCGTCTGCTACGAGATCATTGGGCCGGGCTGGGCTTTTAGCGTTGGGATCTTGTCCGGCAATTCCTTCGACCTTATTCTTGGGGTTCAGCCAGGAGATGCGGCTTTTCGTGTTTTCGGAAAGGTAGAGGCGGCCGTTGTTGTAGAAGCTGGCGCTGATACGACCTGCTTCGGGCAGGACTACAGTGAGTTCTTCGGTCTTTGGATTGTATTGGTAGAGCTTCTCTCCTTTGACATCGGGGATGAAGAGAGCGGAGCCGTTCCAGGCAGGACCGTCGGCGAGATTGAAATCGGCTGAGATCAGTTCGAGCTCGGCGCCGGGTTCGATGAGCGGACCGGCTAGGGCGGTGAGGGAGGCTAGAGAGAGAAGGAAGGAGAGGGAGATCGAGAGAATTGGTTGAGGTCGGATCATGGTGGATGGCTGTTTGTTAGTAGAGGATTTTGAAATAGTGGTTTGAGTTATTTGAGGGTGCGGTCGAAGAAATTGGCAGCTCGATTGAAGAGGGCCTCGGGGGATTCCGTGGCACCTTTGAAACCGTGGCCTCCGTTGCGCACTTTATAGAGAGTGGTGGGCACCTTTGCTTTTAGGAGCGCTGCGTGCAGAAGTTCGCTTTGGTTGTAGGGAACGGATTGGTCGTTGTCGCCGTGCATATGAAGAATGGGGGGATCGGTTGGCGTTACGTAGGTGATGGGATTGGCTTTTTGGACGAGCGCTTTGTTATCCTGGATAGGAGCGCCGATGAATCTCGACTCAGGCGAGTCTGGAGCATCATGGTCGATTTTTCCCGGAAAGTCATTCATTCTCAAAAAGTCTGTAGGGCCGAACCAATTACAGACGGCTTGCACCTTGGAAGAAGCCTTTCGGGTCACTGGATGGGTGTCGAAAGTCGATTCATCGTTGGTTACGCCTAGCATAGTGACGAGGTGGCCGCCTGCGGAGGATCCCCACGTTCCGAAGCGATTTGGGTCGAGACCGAATTTTTTGGCGTTGAGTCGGAGAAAACTCACGGCGGCTTTGCAGTCTTCGACGGCGGCCGGAAAAATGGCCTCGCCGCTTAGTCGGTATTCGATTGAGGCGATTGCGTATCCTCGGGCGAGCATGCCTTCGCAGCGGTTGATCCTGCTTTTGGAACCGCCTTTCCATCCGCCACCATGTATCCAAATAATGAGAGGCATCGGCTCGGTAGCGTCAGCTGGGCGATATAGGTCTAGCGGCAAGTCTCTGCCATTTACTGTTTCATAGATGATGTCTTTTTCGATACGAATGTTTGCGGCAGTTTCCGCGGCTTGGTTTTGGTTGGCAGTGGCAGGTTCTGGGACGTTGGGCTGTTCGGCTCTGTTGCGATTTCGATTTCGGTAGGCTTGGTCCTCTTTTCGGGATAGCTTGCCATCGTTGTTGGTATCTACGCGGGCGAACACGCCTTCGGGAAAGCGCTCCGGGAATTCCGATTTACTCACGGAGCCGTCTTTGTCGGTATCCCAGGTGTCAAATGGGGAGGTTCTGTTTTGGGCGTGGACGATCGGCACGGCGAGAATGCAAATAAGGAGAGCGGGGGCGATGGGTTTCATAGTTTGGTGGGGTGAGGTCGATTGGAATTGCGGGAAAGAAGGATCATGGGAGGTTTTGCAGGACGGGCAATAATATTGACGCACGCAAAGCCGCGAAGACGCAAAGCGTTAAGGAATGGAGGATATTGAACTCATCTTTGCGTCTTTGCGTCTTCGCGTGAGATCTCTTTCGTTTATTCCACATTGCTCGGTAGAAAAATTCTTACCGTAGGACAAAGGGGAATTGGGGATTTGAGTGGATTTGATTGTTTTTAGATACCCTACTCGTTTAGGGTTTCGCAGTTCGATAAACACGGTTGTCCTATGGTTAAAAAAATACTCGCTTCACTGGTTCTTCTAATCGGCCTTGTGGGCTGTTCCTCTCAGAAATGGTACAAGGGCAATACGCATGTGCATACGTTGTTGTGCGGGCATGCGGATTCGTCTCCCGAGGCGGTCACTGCTTGGTACCATGAGCGCGGCTATAATTTTTTGTGCTTGTCGGAGCATAATCAATTTATCGATCCGGCGACGGTAACGATGCCGGCGGATTTGCGAGACGATTTCATTTTGATTCCTAGCGAGGAGGTAACGGGTGGAAACCAGGCCCACTCAACGGCCTTGAATATCGACGGCGTGGTTGATCCTCGATTGGTGCAGCCTAGTGGGGCGAGTAAGACTCAAGTGATTCAAGCGCATGTTCATGGAGCGGAGCAGCAGCACGGTCATTTAATTCTGAACCACCCAAATTTCCATTACAGCAATACGGCAGAGGATATCCGACCGGTCGAAGGGCTTCATCTTTTCGAACTTCATAATGGTCATCCGTCGGTCAATAATTTCGGGGATGACGAGCATGACTCGGTTGAAGAAATTTGGGATGATCTTTTGACCGATGGAATGTTGATATACGGAGTGTCTTCGGATGACGCTCATCACTTTCAGAAACTGGGACCGGAGCATTCTAATCCGGGTCGTGGCTGGGTGATGGTTCAAGCGGACTCGCTAACGCCTGATGCGATCTCGGAAGCGATGTACCGGGGCGATTTCTATGCGACCAGTGGAGTGATGCTCAGCAAAGCGAGCATTGATGGTCGCCGTATTTCAGTGGTGGTTGACGAAGGCGCTACGGAAGGAGAGCTTTCGAGTAGCTTTGTTGTCGGGCATGTTACCGCTGAAGGCGCTGAGGGTGTTTCGATTCAGTTTATCGGCCCCAAAGGGCGCGTATTGGAAGCGGTCGAGGGAGCGAAGGCATCCTATTTGGTGTCGAATGAGCACGGCTATGTACGGGCGAAAGTGACTTATTCGCGTAAGGGTGAAAATGGATACGAGAATTTCTACGCTTGGATGCAGCCGGTGTTTACCGACGGGCGGACGCATTTTGTTAAGTAGGCAAGGTTACTCTGGCGGTAACATAGTTGAATTCGGTTGAAAACCACGCCGCGCTGCGAAGTAGCGAATAGATTGATCAGCACGGGCTGGTCAATTGTATTGGCTAAGTTTACGCTAATGGGCTCAGGGGGAAGCTGCACTTACGTTCAATTCTGTTTTTCGTGGAGGATAACGGTATTTTCGACGTAACTGGAGGGGTGTGTGTTCTTGCCTACGGTCTCACGGTCGCTTGGGGATAATCTTCTCCAACTAGCTCGGCGATGATGGGTAGAAGACCCATAAAGGTGGCTAATGGCGAAGCGTGCGAGTTAGCGGAAATATGGCGAAGATACTGAAAACCTGTTAGTTTACGGCGGTTCCTGCCCGTGCCCAATCTGAATTATCTACCCTTCAATGAGTCCGAATTCGTCACGGAGTATCTCAATGATCTCTGCTTTGGGATTGTCGGATAGGATGATTTTCTCGCCGGTAATTTTTTCTGCAATGCGCGTATAGGTATCGGATACGGCCATGATTATGTCTTGCGGCAACTCGTTGTCAGTTGCGAGGGCGTTGCGTTCATCCATGCGACTTTTGTTCAACAGAATATCCGGCTCCGGAAAATGCTTTAGCAGCGCTTGGCGAAATCCTTCTTTCGAGTTTTCGACTACCTTGCCTTCGCGGTAGCTGGGACCATCCCAAATACGCGATGAATCGGGGGTTCCGACCTCATCCATGTAAATGAGTTTCTCGTTGCCGTTCTTGTCGGTGACATAGCCAAACTCGAACTTTGTATCGATGAATACTTGGTCTAGGGCTTCGAGGGAATCGCTGATCAGGTCAAAGCCTTCGGAAAGCAACTTCTCGTAGACATCTACATCGGCCTCGCTTCGAAATTGAAACGCTTCGAAATTATCGAGGATATCTTTGCGGGTGATGTTGACGTCGTCTTGTTCGGGAACGCCTGGTATGCCCGATAGGATACCTTTGGTAGATGGCGTGATCAACAGCTCTGGAAGCTTCTGGTCCTTTTGGAGACCATCGCCAATGGCGATACCGCAGAAGTCTCGTTCGCCCTTTGCATAGGCACGCCACATGGATCCAGTGATGTATTGGCGGGCGATTGCCTCGATCATTACGGGGCGTGCTTTTTGTACAATCCATACGAACGGATGGGGGATTTCCAAGATGTGGCTTTCGGCGAGGCCCTGTTCGCGAAACAGCTTGAACCAGTGATTGGAGATGGCGTTCAGGGCGGCTCCCTTACCAGGTACGCCTCGCATACCGCCTTCGCCCTGCCAGATGCATTCGAAGGCCGAGATACGGTCGCTTATTACCATCATGGCCAGTGGCGCATCGGCTGCTACATTGTAGTTTCGGTCGGCAATAAGGCGGGCGCTATCTTCTTTGGTCAGCCAGTACACCGAGCGTACTTTGCCGCTGTGGATGGGCTCGTCGGTGCGAATAGGAAGGTCGTTGTTTACCGCTAATACTTTGTCAGAAAGGCTCATGTTCAGAAGTCGTCGTTGAGGGAGAATTTAAAGGTCCCGTTTCAATTCATTTGGGAAGTTGAAGAGTCCATTCTGCCTTGGCAATAGAGGAAAGAGGCAGGTCTAAAAAAAATGCTGGAATGCCCACCGTCCCTTCATCTTTCGCCGAAGGGTTATAGGCCGACACCTTCTAGAGCGAAAGTTGCTTTAGAGGAATGCCCACCGCCTTGATTCGTTCTTGAAGTTCGGCGACGTCGATATCTTGGACACTGGATTGATTCTTTATAGACATGGTGGCCGCAATTCCCGATACCTCGCCTAAGTGCATCCAAGTGGGTTCCAGGCGGATAGTACATTGGGCCACCGCGCTTGTTGAAGCGCAAACTGGAACGAGCAAGTTCTCACATTCCTCGGATTTCGGTGTGATAACTCCGTAAGGGATATCGAAGGGCACGCCCTCCTGCCAGATACGCCCTTCGTTGATGTAGTGGTCCTGGTCTACCGCGTATCGGGTGACGTGGTGGGCATCGATGTAATGGGATCCTATATGGATCACATTTTTCTTGTCGGTCGATGTTATTACATCCGCCTGGGTAAGGATGTACTCGCCTTGCATGCGACGTGCCGCCCGGATGTAAAGATACCAGGGCCAATGATCATTGTCCTGCCACTCGTCTTTGCAAAACCCGTATTGAGCCATGTCCTCGCGCATCCCCGCTGGAACCCTGGGATCGGTTTTCAAAAACCAAAGCAGACCATGCGTGTAATCGCGGTATTTCTTGTGGATCACCTCCCGCTCCTCGAAAGAGGATTCCGCCCAAGGCGTTTGCTCGCCCGGCATGCTCAGCGAAACAATAGAGAATTGCCGGTTGTTGCATTCACGCTTGTCGTCGGGCATCGGATACAATGCGAGGATCTGATTAATTTCTTTGATTTCACCCGATTGGAAACTTCCTACCAGCAATTCGTATTGCCGGGGTTCGTATCCTTCCGGTTTCTCGATCGACGCTTGATTGGCGGGATCCAAGGACAGGTTGAGCCGAACGTTGTAGCTAAGCGGAACCGGACTGGCCGAAAACTCTTTGGGCGGGCGGCCCGGCATTATACCGGGCAGTAGTTTGCCATTCGCGTCGTAAGGCGAAACCTTGATCTTCTCGTCCATATAGCGAACACCCGCCATGGACTCGTTGTAAGTGTCTCGAGATTCGCGTCCCACGGTATAGGAGACCCCAGCAGCCGCCAGAAGGTCACCTTCGTAAGTGGCATCGATAAAGATCTTGGCTAGGTAGCCGTCTCCGCCACGCGTTTTCAAAACTTTGATCTTTGGTCCGTCCATCTCCACGCCTTCGATCAATTGCTCGTATGCGACAG
>Ga0315326_10001741_pt1 | contig 11447 bp, 8 predicted proteins | sample M180m32315metaG_FD_203457 | JGI IMG/M metagenome (GOLD analysis project Ga0315326, IMG submission 203457) | Ammonia-oxidizing marine archaeal communities from Monterey Bay, California, United States - M1 80m 32315 | ecosystem: Environmental > Aquatic > Marine > Coastal | place: USA: California... | reverse complement strand
CTTCAGTTCAGGAAGAACGACCAATTGAGAATGACGTACGACCGGAGCAAGCTGTCACGAATTTACCCACGGTTTTGGTTTCCGACGTCGCCACAGGTTCGGTTGAGCCCGCCGCAGTTGTTGAGCGTACCGAACTCGGCGGTGCCCGAGTTGTTGGCCCCGCCCTAATAGTTGAGGATCAAACCACCACAGTGATTCCAAATGGCTACGACGCTTGGCTGACTGAGAGTGGTCACCTTCGGGTGCGTCGGCAAAGCGAAGAATCGCGGCATGCAGCCAAAAAAGCTTCTATCAAACTCAAGGATCTTCAGCGAGACATCATGTGGAACCGCTTGATCGCCGTGGTTCAAGAGCAGGCCACAACGCTCGTTCGTTCCGCGTTCTCTACGTCGACGCGGGAGGCTGGTGACTTGTCAGCAGGTGTCTTCGATCCACAGGGTCGAATGTTGGCGCAGTCAATAACGGGCACCCCGGGTCATGTGAATTCAATGGCGGCGTCAGTTCAACATTTCCTTGACGTGTTTCCGGCGCAGACCATGCGTCCTGGGGATATTTACCTCACCAATGACCCCTGGAAAGGCACCGGCCACCTATTCGATGTCGTCGTGGTTACTCCGGTGTTTCACCGCGGAAACGTTGTCGCTTTATTCGCATGCACCAGTCATGTGGTCGATATCGGTGGCGTGGGCTTCAGCTCGGCGTCACGCGAGATTTTCCACGAAGGCCTCCAACTGCCGATAATGAGATTTGCAGTTGATGAAGTATTCGATCCCAACGTTGTTGCCGTCATCGAAGCCAACGTGCGCGACAGCGTGCAAGTTATGGGCGATATTCATTCGTTAGCTGCCTGCAACCGTGTAGGTGCGCTTCGTCTCCTCGAAATGATGGAGGAATACGATCTTGACGACTTGGAAAACTTAGGGGACTACATAATTCGTACCTCTCGAGAAGCCATGCTTGTTGAGATTCGAGCGCTTCCCGAAGGAACTTGGAAATCCACCATGCGCGTCGATGGTGTCGACATGCCGCTCGACATCGCAACGAAACTGACGATCAACTCGGACGGCATCGCCGTTGACTTCGCCGGCACTAGCCCAATGCAACCCCATGGAATTAACGTTCCGATGTCGTATACCGTCGCTTACACCTCGTTTGGTGTTCGTTGCATTATTGGCCCCAACATCCCCAATAACGCGGGTTCCTTAGAAGTTATTCGGGTTAGCGCACCTAACGGTTGCATCTTGAACGCCCCACGACCCGCGGCAGTGAACATTCGTCATGTCATGGGACAGATGCTGCCTGACGCCGTTTATGGTTGCCTTGGACAGGTCCTACCGACGAAGGTTCCAGCTGAGGGGACCAGTTCTTTGTGGAACCTGCTGGCTAGCGGACAATGGGGAAATGGTCGCTCGGAGTCATTCATGATGATGAGTTTCAACTCGGGTGGCGCCGGCGCGCGGCCGGGTCAAGATGGATTATCTGCGACGGCGTTTCCAAGCGGTGTGCGAAACATGCCAGTGGAAATCAACGAAGTTGTGTCACCGTTGGTCTTTTGGCGGAAAGAATTTCGGCCGGATTCAGGGGGCGATGGCGAATTTAGGGGTGGCCTTGGACAAGTGGTTGAATTGGCGCACAGGGGCGACGGCGAGTTCGTTTTCAGCGCGACCTACGAAAGGGTCAAACATCCTGCTCGGGGTCGGCACGGCGGAGAAAATGGCATGACGGGCCGATTGACCCTCGACGACGGATCACCTGTGGCAGCCAAAGGCAACACCACTGTTCCTTCGGGCCGTCACCTGATCGTCGAATTTCCGGGTGGTGGAGGCCTAGGTGACCCCGCTCGGCGCACCAGCCAAGCTCGAGAACGCGATCGCCGCTTGGGTTACGTCACTGACATGAGAAAAGAAGATTATTCATGACGAACACCACCACTGAATTACCGCTTGAGGGTGTCCGAGTTTTCGAACTCGGAACAGCGATTGCTTCACCGTTTTGTGGGCGGCTTATGGCTCACTTCGGTGCCGACGTACTAAAAATCGAATCACAGCTAAGTCCTGATGTAGTGCGAATGCTTGGATCGGCTTGGTTAAAAGATCGCGACGACCTGGCAGCTGCTGCTCCTGATACGAGCCCATATGTGCCTGAGATGAATGCATCAAAACGAAGCGTAGGTCTTGAATTGAAGACAACCGGGGGAAGAAATGCCGCTTTGGCTCTCGTCGCGGAATGTGATGTGTTTTTAGCTAATTTTGGTGCACGAGCGCTTAGCGACGTTGGGCTCGACTACCAGTCGGTTGCTGCCGTCAATCCAAAGATTATTTACGTGCAGTTACCTGGGTTTGGAAGCGATCCTGCCATGCCGTATTACCCCTATGTGGCGTGGGGACCGAACCAGGCACCGTTAGTGGGGTTTGACGACTTCACTGGTCACGCTTCCGATCCTCCCGCGGGGATAGCTACGGTTGCTCCTCCTGATTACATGTCCGCCCTTCACGCAGCTATAGCGACGCTTTCGGGCCTCGAACATCGGGAACTTACTGGGGATGGAGTACATGTCGACGTCAGCCAATTTGAAACCACGCTGGCTTTGCTTGGGCCCTTTGTTATGGACTACGACTTGAGCGGAACCATTCACAGCCGAATTGGAAATCGGTCTCTGTGGGGCGCCCCTCAGGGCGTGTATCCATGCGACGGGCATGAACGTTGGATCGCTATCAGCGCAACTGACGACCAAAGTTGGAATGCTCTTAGTTTGTTGATGGGGTTAGAAGACGATCGTTTCGACGATTCCGAATTTCGTATGTCCCAACAAGAAGACCTGGATGACCAGATTGGCACGTGGACGATTAATTTCGATGCAGATGACCTTGCCCACAGATTGCAAAACATCGGGGTCGCCGCCCATGTCGTCTCAAGCAATGAAGACCTACTCCACGACACGCACACAATGAGTCGGAACTGGTATCAGGTGGCACCTCACGCTCGACTGGGAAGAGATGTATTCAGCGACTGCGCCGTGACGTTGAAGGACACACCAGGTCGGTGGACTGATGCTGGCCCCTCGTTGGGCCAACACACCCGTGAAGTACTGAGAGACGTCGTAGGCATGTCTGATGAAGAAATATCTCAACTGGTAAGCGATAAGGCCGCATTCGAACAAACAGAACCAGAAACCCTTGTCTCGCGACCGTGGGACGACTGGATTCACCTCTTGGTTCCCGGTACAGATGACGCGAGGGATCTCTAATGGCAGGTCCTTACAGCGGTCTCCGAGTGATCGACACCACAGGTCTCGCAGGGGCTTATGCGACGCGACTGTTTGCTGGGTTAGGAGCTGAAGTAATTCGACTCGAACCACCTGATGGCTCGCCCCTTAGATACTTAGCTCCCTTTGCCGAGTCGATAGCTCCACCCGAGGACAGTCTTTGGTGGAGTTACCTCGCAATGGGCACGCGAAGCGTGGTGATTGAACCTGATGACAAAGATTCACTCGCACGGCTGCTGGCAAGCGCTGACGTGATTTTTGAAGATCGGTTGCCAGAAGACTCGCTAATAGACCCGGCTCTCGTTCCTGACACCACGGTTCGAACCAGTATTGTGCCTTTCGGGCTAACCGGACCCAAGCGTTCTTGGAAAAGCTCGAACCTTGTTGCTTGGGCGGCCTCTGGCGTGTTGTATGCCACCGGCTTCCGAGACCGAGCTCCAGTCGCTCCCGCAGGACATGTTCAACTTGCACTCCACGCATCCGCAGCTTCCGCGTTGGTGGGAACACTCCTGGCGTTGCGCGCCAAACGCACAAGTGGCAAAGGGCAACAGGTCGAAATTTCGATTCAAGAGGCTGCCCTTGCTATTGCTCCAGAAACCGGGGTGCCAGTTTTTCTTGATGACCGGGTGCACCGAGAACGCTCAGGTAATAGGCGAGACCTTGGTAGACCATTCGGGCTGTACCCGTGCAGCGACGGTTTTGTTTCCATCATTGTGTTGTTGCCTCGCCATTGGACCGCAATGGCCGCATGGGTAGCGGAGGCGACCGGAAACGAAACCATTACCGAAGAGGTGTTCGAAGATCTCGGAGTGCGGATGGAGACCCAGGAGCTCATCGACACCTGGGTAGAAGAACTGACTACCGGGCAAACCAGGCAAGCGTTATTTCATGAAGGTCAACGGCGCGGCATCCCTATTACTCCTGTAAATACCGTCAGCGCGCTTCTTGACGACCCACATCTCAAGGCGGCTGAGTTCTGGAGTGAGACACAATTGCCCGATGGTTCTTCGGTCTCTGTTCCCGGTGCCCCGTTTAGGACCAATAGCGATTGGTGGACGATGAGCGCGGCACCTTTGCTGGGGCAACATACCGAATTCTATTTAGGGTGAAGTCACCCAACCAGGTGGAAGCGTAAACCGCTAATTTCGATCGTTCTATCGTCACAGCGCAAACCGAAACTAGCTGCGCGATCAGCAATCAACTGAGCATCTGGAACTCGCACATCGATAGCACCCAACCCTTCGGGACGGTCATCAGATGGTTCGGTAAACCGAACCGGACCGTCGATGGTTGGAATTGTTGGAACTCCATCCAACATTGTCATCGGCACTTGAAGGACTTCCGCCCATCTTTCGACCAAGGAAAGAGGGTCGGGAGTTTGAATTTCTGCACCACAAATGGCGTCGACGAACTTAGTGTTGCGATGATCCCGCCAATCTCTTTCTACTGGCCACCAGTCGCCGTCTGACACGTCTTCATTTTCGCACCAGCGAAGCTCAACCAGGCATCCTGGCAAGTCCTTAGGGTGGACGTGCATCGCTTCGCTGCCTTCTTCACTGATATCGCCGCCTGCTACCGTGCGCACACCCATTTCACTCAGGTGCTCACTATGAGCTCCGTATTCCGACCGTGGAACTTGGAAAAGAAGCATGTAGCCGCCGGGCCCTCCGCGTCGTTGCAAATAGCGGCCCGCTGCGGATGTCGGCCCGTCTTCCAGTGGCACAACTAACTCGAGAAATTGATTCCCAATCGGCATGACAAAATTCTTGAGGCCGAAGATGCTGACCCCGGCTTCTCGAGCGGGCCGGTTACCCGGGTCACGGTAGGCGGCTCGAAGGTCGAACACTGCCGAAAGAGCCGCTTCGGTCTCTTCATAGTCGTTGCCAACGATCGCGACTTGACGGAGCCGTAACACCATTTAATTACCTCGACGATTTAAGTTTGACTTGCTCAAACGTGTTCCTTGAGGATATTCGACGCGTTAATAGTAGACGCCTGCCACTCGATTCGGTCAGGCATCGCGTATGCCGCTAGGGACGCAACGGCCTCATAACGTCCGCGATAAAGCGATCCGCTTCTGCAGGTGACTGGGGGTTGCCGAAGTCCAAAACGAAATGGCTTATGCCGAGTTCAATAAGTTCACTCAAAAGCTCGATGAATTGTTCGCATTCGGGGCCGTCATTCGGGAGAGCCTTCTCTATGGTCAAGGAGAATTCGATGTCTGAACGCGAACGGCCTACCCGATCAAGCTCGGTTAAAACTACGTTTCGTTTCCGAATCAAAGATTCGCTACTGCCTCGCCACACGGTGTTCCAAATGTCGGCATGGCGGGCCGCTAGCGGTAATCCAATCTTTTCGCCTGATGCCCCGATGCAAATAGGGGGCGGCACACTGGGTAATGGCGGAGCCGACGCCCCGTCGATACGGAAAAATTCACCTTCAAAGCTTGGTTCATCCTCAGCCCACATAAGCCGGCAGATTTTGATCGTCTCTTCAAGTTGTCGAAATCGGATGCTAGGTCGAGGAAAGTTGTAGCCGTAGGCCAAGTACTCGTCTTCTCTCCACCCGGCGCCGATTCCTAGGATGAATCGGTTTCCACTCAGAAACTGCAATGTGCTCGCCATTTTGGCTGTCAGAGCAGGAGGGCGGTAGCCAGCACCTAGTACGTGATGACACAAATCAATATCGGGAAATTTCGCAGCGCACCAGGTCAGCGTCGTCCACGCTTCAAGAAATGGGTCTGTTTTTTGGTCGAAGCCATAGAAGTGGTCGGCTATCCACAGGCTGTCAAACTCGGGAGTTACCGCTGGGAGTATGTGTTCACACTGGTATTGCACGATGGGTTGATAATCGCTCCACTGGTTACCAATTACCGGAGACAACCACCCAAATTTTAGACCAGTTGCGTGCTCATTCACCCCAAAACTCCCGAGCCATAGGAAAGAGAGTCACGACCTGACTGTTGTTCGCCAACCATGCTTATCCTCGCTTTTTCCGCTCTGGATAGCGACCAGGCTTTCCCTCAGGCGAAGCGTGTTCAGGCCCGGTTGGCCGTCACCAAATACGATGTTCTGATCGCCGCGAAGAATCGTTCCTACAGGAGACAGCACGGCAGCTGTTCCCGACAGAAACGCTTCACCCCGGTTCGCCCACTCGCTTAATTCGTCGAGCTCAATGGGCCGTTCCTCCACTTGGTAGCCAAGATCGTGGGCAAGAGCTATTACTGATGCCCGAGTGACACCATGCAGAAAAGAACTGTCGAGCTGTCGGGTGACCACCCGATCATTGTCAGCTAAGAAAAAGTTCGCCGCGCCCGTCTCGGTAATGTCTCCACCGGTTGCAAAGAGAATTTGGTCGACAGCGGAGTTCCGATCCATCGCATCCAAGGTCGGAGCTAAAGCCATCGCGTAGTTAGCACCAGATTTCACCATGCCAAATTGTGGGGTGGTTCGGGGAATTGTTTCCTCAACGAGCAACGTTAACGGCCGCACCCCACCCTTGAAATAGTCCCCAACAGGGCAATTGACGACAAAGAGCAACCCCTCACAGCTGGGTGTAGCTGCGGCGCCAATGTTGGGTTCGGTACCAATAATGGTGGGGCGAATGTAAAGCGATCCAGGGGCCGCTGGAACTTCTGCAACATTTGCCTCCACGGCGTCGACAATCATCTGTCTCAATGTCGATGACTCTGGGATCGGCAAGCGAAGCTGTGCAGCGCTTTGACACATTCGCGCCACGTGATCATCCAACCGAAAGATCGCCAGAGAGCTATCAGCCTGCCAGTGAGCTTTTAACCCTTCGAAGACTGTGCTCCCATAATGGAGTGCATGGGCGGCTGGGCTCAAGGAGAAATCTCCGTACTCTTCCACCTTCCCCGAATATTCATAGACGCCATCTTGACTCAGCGCGGTCGTCATCCAGTCACAGAAAACGGTTCCAAATGGGACCGTCATCGGGTCGGGTTTCTCACTCACGACAACTCCCTTCGAAGGCGAGACTCTACTCCAACGCGTGCCGCTGCCGAATAGATTGCGACGCGACTATTCATCCCAGCGGGACTTTAGGTCGTTCCGTCACCTACTTTGTGCGTATGACGCAACTCACGCAATCAGTCAGCCTGGAATTCGACGACGACGTCGCTCTGATCCGAATCGACAATCCCCCAGTCAATGCCCTCAGCCAGCATGTGCGCCAAGGGTTACTTGATGGAGTCACTCAAGCCGAGTCCAGCGACGCCGAATCCATCGTCATCATCTGTGATGGGCGGACCTTCATTGCCGGAGCTGACATCACCGAGTTTTCGGGACCAGCTCAGCCTCCGGGACTGCAGTCGGTACAAGACGCCATGGAAAACTGTTCAAAGCCAATCATCGCAGCAGTACATGGCACTGCACTCGGTGGTGGTCTTGAAGTAGCGCTCTGCGCTCATTACAGAGTCGGAATTGCGGGAAGCAAGTACGGCTTGCCCGAAGTGAAGCTAGGTCTGCTGCCAGGCGCGGGAGGTACTCAGCGATTGCCCAGAGTTACGGGTGCCGCCAAAGCCCTGGACATGATGACGAGCGGTGATCCCATCGACGCCCAGGAGGCCTTGCAATGCGGACTTATCGATGAACTGGTCGATGACCTACAGAGCGGTGCCGTGGCTTTCGCCCGCCGGGCGGTAGCTGAACAAATGCCCCTTCTCCGCATTCGAGACAAAAACGACAAAGTCGCCAACACGCCAGATTCTTTGTTCGACGATTTTCGCGCGAGTATCGCTCGGCGCACCCGCGGCTTCCTAGCTCCCGAATACAACATTCGTTGCATAGAGGCAGCAGTGGCACTCGATTTCGAAGCAGGGCTCGAACGAGAGCAGGAACTGTTTCGCGACCTTATGAAAGGGACGCAATCCAAAGCCCAACAGTATTATTTCTTCGCGGAACGAGCTGCTCTAAAGATTCCTGGGTTACCAAAGGACACGGCTACGGTCGAAGTGAGCCGCTGCGGCGTACTGGGAGCCGGCACCATGGGTGGTGGCATTGCAATGAACTTTGCTAACTCGGGGATACCTGTCACGATCGTCGAAAGAGACGACGAGGCGCTACAACGTGGTCTCGGAGTGGTTCGTTCCAACTATGAACGAACAGCTGCTCGGGGTGGCATCTCAAGCGATGATGTTGAAACTCGCATGGGTTTAATTTCAGGTTCGACCGATATGGGAGATTTTGCCGATTGCGATCTCGTCATCGAAGCTGTGTTCGAAAACATGGCTTTAAAGAAACAAATCTTCGAACAGCTAGATGGCATCTGCCGAGACGGGGCTGTGCTGGCCTCAAACACTTCCGCCCTCGATATCAATGAAATCGCGTCGGCAACACAACGACCGGACAGCGTGATCGGAATGCATTTCTTTTCCCCTGCAAATGTGATGAAGATGCTTGAGGTCGTACGTGGCGATGCCACTTCTAACACCGCTATAGCCACCGCGATGGGAGTTGGTCGATCGATTGGCAAAACACCTGTGCTGTGCGGAGTGTGCCATGGTTTCGTGGGTAACCGCATGCTGTTCATGCGAGGTATAGAGGCGGAGAAAATGATTCTTGAAGGCGCTTCGCCATCGCGAGTAGATCAGATCCTGTTTGATTTCGGATTTCCGATGGGACCATTCGCTATGAGCGATCTTGCAGGACTCGACATCGGGTGGGACGAAGCCACATCCTCTGGCTCAACCGTCCGCGAACTGCTATGTGAAAGCGGGCGACGTGGCCAAAAGAACGGCAATGGCTATTACAAATACGACCCAGAGACGCGTGCAGCAACACCGGATAACGAAGTTGAAGAAATAATTCAAGCCTTCGCTGAACGCCAAGGTGTCAGCCAACGCGAGATATCAGACCAAGAGATACTGGAAAGGTGCCTATACCCAATGGTCAACGAAGGCGCAAAAATTTTGGATGAAGGCATAGCGATTCGCGGAAGCGATGTCGACGTCGTTTGGATCAACGGTTATGGATGGCCGATGTATACCGGTGGCCCAATGTTTTGGGCGGACACGATTGGCATTCAAGAAGTAGCTCAACGGATCCAGAATTACGCGTCTACCCTCGGCGGCGACCATTGGGAGATTTCTCCATTAATTCAACGTCTGGCCTCAGACGGCGGATCTCTAAGCACGTACACGAACTGACAAACGCCATGGGTATCGATTTTTGTGAAGTAGCCAGCGGGTATCTCACTGAGTTGCGCACCCGCGGGGTTGAGATCGACACCCATCGAGCTCTGCCTCAAGACATAGCCGACCGTCTCGCTGGAGACGGATTTTATCGGCTGTGCACTCCGACAGAACTCGGCGGTATCGGCGCTCCACCGCGACTTCTTGCCGAGGTATGTGAAATTCTGGCTATGGGTAACGGATCAACGGCCTGGTGTGTTTTCATCGGAGCGACGTCGCAATACATGTTCCCGGCAGCGTCTTCGCAGTTACTTCAACAATTGCTAGACAACCCCAACGTCATCACGAGTGGCGTGTTTGCCTACTCCGGGACTGCCACTCAGCTTGCTCTAGACACATCACCTACTTGGAAAATCAACGGCCGTTGGGATTGGGGCTCCGGTTGCCGAAACGCTGAATGGATCTCTGGTGGTGTGATTCTGTGCGACCCCGAAGGCGCCCCAATTCGCGATCGGCATGACCGACCAACCGAGGCTCGCGCTTTCTTCCGGCCAGATGAGATCAACATCGTCGACAACTGGCACACAAGTGGCCTCCGCGGATCTGGCTCGAATTCCTACACCGCCCAAGACGTCGAGTTAGAGGACTACCGAGTGGCGACGGTAGAAGCCCTACGGTCCTCACCCCTGGCCGACTTACCTATCTACCGCTTTCCCCGTTTCGGGTATCTCGCATTGCCGATCGGCGCCATCGCCTTAGGTATGGCCCGAGCCTCCATCGATGAAGCCCTTGTAGTAGCAACCAGCAAGACACCAACAGGGTCTGGACGAACCCTCGCAGCACGACCCGCCTTTCATCGAGAAATAGCAGTCGCTGATGCCTCCCTTCGTGCCGCTAGATCCGTTTTCTACGCCGATATTCAACACGCGTGGGACGAGGCGCAGCGACAGATCGGTGGACTCGAAACTCGACGGCTGTTGCGAACATCGACTGTCCACGCGGTCTCAACTTCAATCGATGTCGTCGATCGCATGTACACAGCTGCAGGCGGCACATCCGTCTACGAAGAGTCGCCATTGCAACGCCACTTTCGAGATATTCATGTCGCGTCACAGCACATGATGGTCGCCGAACCCGTCATGGAATTAGCCGGTCGCGTGATGAGCGATATAGAGCACAACGCTCTTGGGCTATAAAGGACCCCTGAGTTGGACCCTGGAGCCGTCAATGACTGTTACCGATAACCGAAAGCACCGTGGATTCACCCTCAGTTCGCAGCCCTTAACCCCCTCTGACCCCCATACCGATCGTCTCCTACGCAAGCGAGAAGTAGCCCTCGGTTATCGGATCATGGATTCCTGGGGATGGGGAGCCGATGGCTCAGGCCACATCACGGCGAGAGACCCGGAACGTCTTGACTGTTTTTGGTCATTGGGATACGGAGTTGCGTTTGGCGAAGCAACCATTGATGACTTAGTCCTTGTCGATGACACCGGTCACGTCATTGAAGGCTCGTATGACATCAATCCGGCGGCTTTCTATATCCATGCGCCCATCCACGCGAGTCGAGACGACGTCATTGGGGCAATCCATACTCACACCCCCTATGGCACACCATTCTCTGCCTTAGCCGTCCCTCTGCCGATGACCAGCCAAGAAGCTGTCGCTTTCCACGGTCGCCAAGGTGTCTTCACTGGAGAGGAAGTCGGCGTCAGCGATTTAGAGACCGGGCAACGAATCGCCGACGCACTCGGCCTCGGGAGACTCGTGATCTTGGCCAATCATGGTTTGTTAACTGTAGGTACAACAGTCGCCTCGGCAATTGGCTTTTATTTGAACGCAGAAAGGGCCGCGGAGGTTTGCGTAAAGGTTCCACACGGGCGAGAAATTAGCTCAGAGGCCGCTGACGCAGTACACCCTTCAGTTGGAGCCGAGAACCACGGCTGGCACGTGTTTCAATGGCTCGTCCGTTCCAGGGTGAGTGACCCCACAGTCGTCGGATGAGTGACTACCAACAAGGAGTGTCTGTTG
>Ga0315326_10001737_pt1 | contig 11456 bp, 4 predicted proteins | sample M180m32315metaG_FD_203457 | JGI IMG/M metagenome (GOLD analysis project Ga0315326, IMG submission 203457) | Ammonia-oxidizing marine archaeal communities from Monterey Bay, California, United States - M1 80m 32315 | ecosystem: Environmental > Aquatic > Marine > Coastal | place: USA: California... | reverse complement strand
CGTCTTCCGCGCTCGGGTTTCAGATCCATCTGCAAGGGTCAGGGATAGGGAGGCCTTTGCCTCAGTCGCCTTGGGCTGGATTCCCGTAGTTATCGTCGGGGCTTTGCCCCTATGGCTGGGGGGGATGTTCCATGGCCCCTTTGGGGGGTATTGGAATCCCGGACAGGATAACTCTACAAGCCAGATTCTGTATGGGCTCCTACACTCTTGGTTCGAGTCTATGTCTGGTTTTACAACCACTGGTGCCTCGCTCGTTGATCCTGCCACTAGTCCCCTTTGCGGCTCCGGGCTAGCAGGAATCAATGAATTCGAAGGGGACTGCTTAGGTGGTCAGAGGAAAAGCCTCATTCTCTGGAGATCAATATCTCAGTGGATTGGTGGAATGGGCGTCATTATGCTGGGTCTCCTAATTTTCTCAAGAGCTCTCGGAGGGGGGATGGCCCTTGCCAGGGCCGAACTAACCGGCCCCTCGGTCTCCAACCTAGGGACAACTCTCGAGAGCACTGCTCGGAAACTATGGGCGATTTACGTAGGTCTGACCTTGCTCGAGGCAATCCTCCTTTTCCAATTCACTAGGATGGATGCATTCGATTCTGTGAACTATGCCCTTACAACAATGCCCTCTGGGGGATTCGGAACTACTGACGGGGGGATTATGGACTTCGATGACGCCATAATTGAGTCGATTGTAATGGTCTTCATGCTTCTTACATGCATCAACTTCAGTCTGCTATATTTTGCATTCTCCGGCAGATCTAATGAGATCTGGAAGGACGAGGAGCTGCGAACTTACCTGCTAATTGTATTCGTTGCATGGATTGCTATGGCAGTCAATATCTCTAGTTCAGAAGAATTGGGATATGGCATACTGGAATCTATCAGGCACTCGATTTTCCAGGCTATTTCGATTACAAGCACTGGCTATTCTAGTGCAAACTTCTCTAATTGGCCAGTTTTCAGCCAGTTCGTTTTACTCCTTCTCATGATAATCGGTGCAAGTGCCGGTTCCACAGGGGGCGGACTAAAGGTTCTGCGAATCAGGATTGCATTCGAACTAGCGAAGAGGGAGGTGATAAAAATCATCCAACCCCGTAAGGTTGTGGCAATTCGCTTCAACCAATCCGTTGTCGATGAGGAAAGGGTATGGATTATCTTGGGCATGATCAGCTCTTGGTTGGTCCTCGTCACCGCATCAATGCTGACTATTTCTTTCCTAGAACCAGATCTAGAAATGGTCGATGTGCTATCTGTCTCAATCTCCCTTCTAGGAAACACGGGTCCGGCCTTGGGTGATTTCGGGCCTTCTGGAGCAGCTGCCTCGTGGGCCGGCCTCAGCACACCATCCCTACTGGCTTCTACGATGCTGATGTGGCTCGGTCGTCTTGAACTGCTCACAGTACTGGTGCTGCTTCATCCGCGGACTTGGGAATCCGACTAGCCGAACCTATCCAGGGTCGGCTGAGAGTCATCTACAATATTATTCTCGGAATCTTCCACTACCAAAATCTCGTCATCTTGCCTCGACTCTTCTCCTTCGAACGCCTTCACTATTGCCTTCCCACTCTTGCTGGATTTGGGTATTCCGTGCATGGCAAGGTGATCCTCCGCCACCAATCCGATCTTCTTTGCCACGCTGAAGTCACCCTCTGCCCCCCCTAGGCTGGGATTGTGAATTGCCAGTAGGGTCGGCCATAGGTCATCTCTAATCGAAGATCTGCTCGTTCCTAATGACTCCGATAGCCTGGATATGACCCCTCCAGTCCTCCACGACTCACCCCCTCTCCTAAGAAAATCCGGAAAGCTAACGTACACATCATTACCAGTCTTCTCCGTCGAGACGGCAGCTATGGCCTGAGCAGGCAATGCTGACCCCCAGTACCATGATCTGAAGGCGCGATTGGAGTATTTTGTAGCAAGAAAAGAATCCGATCTGCACATGGCCCCTGAGATCTCCTCCAGACCCGAACCAGTCATAATCGACTGGTTGTTCCAGGCGAACCAAGCTAGCATCTCGTCTGGGTCCTTGTCGGAGTTGCGGACAATCTCAGAAACACTTGCACCCGATGGGGCGAGGTATGCCCTCTTCAGAGACTTGAACACGTTCACTTGGGAGTCCCTTAGGACGGCATCTGAGAGGTCATCAACAGAACTCATGTCAATGTGCCCATCAACTACGTTTGAAAGGGATTGAAGATCCCTAACCAGAGCCCTAAGATCCCCTGGGTTCCCATCGATCAGAGCATCAAGAGACTCGGGATCGATCCCGATGCCCTCAGAGTCCAGTACTCTGAGAGCAATCCTCCTGAGGTCTGATCTATCTACTCTCTCGAATGTTACATTCTCCGAGACCCTCAGTACCCTATCCCTGTTGGACCTCCAGTTACCTCCCTTGCCCCATAGCTTCATCGGGTCATTGCACGTCATTATCACGGGATGATTAGTATTGCTCAGAAGGTTGAGTAGCTCCGCCTTCCCCCCCGAGTCACCCCTTAGGGCCGGGCCATCTTCATCAGGGCTCATCGTTTTCTGAATCCGATCCTCCGAGATCTTTGCGAATCCCCCGCTAAGGTGATCAACCTCATCAAGCAGAATCACCGTCCTCCCGGGGGCTGTCGAGTTTGTAGCGTATTGGTCCAGTGAGATATGTTGAGACCCCCTAGTCGCCGAACCTCTGATGGCCGCCGCGTTCCTCTGCTCCGAAGCATTCAGCTCGACAACCGTCCATCCCCTTTCTCTTGCCAATGCATGCGCTAGAGTAGTCTTACCGACTCCCGGTGGCCCTGAAAGAAGCAAACCTCTCTTTTTTGGTAGACTTTCTGCAGACCAGCTCTCTAGCCACAACCTGACTCTCCTTACCTTGTCCCCGTTCCCTTCCATTTCAGATAGGGTCGCGGGTCGATAACGCTCCGTCCAGTCATCAGGCCTCCTATCTACTTCCACGAGCCCAAATGCCCTCGGCGACACTTGAAGATTAGCCTAGAATAGAGATGGCAGGGAGCCAGAGATTAGACATTCAATGAGGGAATCGGCATCTACACGAACCTGCTTCTGGTCATCCCTTCTCCTAATTGTTACTGTACTGTCATCGAGAGACTGGTAATCGACTGTCACAGCCCATGGTATCCCGATCTCGTCCGATCTGGCGTATCTTCTGCCTATTGACCTGCTAGTATCAATTTCTGCGATAACCCCGGAGATTGAACCAATTCTGACTAACAATTCTCTTGCCATTAAGTCCATCCCATCTTTGTCGAAAAGTGGCAATACAACGAGGTCATAAGGGGCAACAGAAGGCTCTAGGGATAAAATCGTGTACTTCTCATCTTCTTTTTCCAATTCCAGATAGTTGTGATCTAGTATATGCCAAATGATCCTATCGATTCCGAAAGAAGGCTCGATTACATGGGGCGTGAAGTACTCCCCGGAAACTACCGATTCTTGGTAACTTCTAGTCACCATATCTTCACCAATTTCTACACTAGTTCCATCTGCAAGTAAGAGTGGGAAGGGCATTTTCTTTGGTAAATCGGTTAATTCCGAGAGGGCAAGAGAAACCTCGGAAGCCTTTTCTCTGAAAACCGGGCCAATCACCGACCCTATTGGTTTGAGGACCTCCCTGCTCTCCTTCACTGGGGAATCATAGCTTCTCCATGCTCGCATTAGTCCAGATTTCGAGAACTTCTCGTGTGACTCCAGGTCATGACATGTTCTATTCGCTATCCCTACAACTTCGACCCAACCATGTTCCCCATTTATCTCACAGTCCCAGCAGTCGGATGCGTAATGAGCCATCTCGGAACTAGCGTGTTGCCTGAATCTAACTTTTGAAGGTTCAATGCCCACATCCTCTAGGAACTGCATCGTCATGGCTAGGAACCAAGCCACGGTGGGATGCTTGACTATTCCTGCTTCGAATGCTTCTTCGAATGTGACCTCTTTCTCACCAGAGTGGGGCCCATCTGGGTCGGGCAGAATGCTAACAATACCTGGCCAGCTGCTCAAGTCACTAGAAGGAGGGCCTTCCGGGTCAATGAAATACTCCAATTCTGCCATATTGAATTCCCTAAGTCTTATCATCCCCTGGCGTGGACTAATTTCGTTCCTATACCCCTTGCCGGTTTGCATTGCTCCGAAGGGTAGCCTCTGCCTGAAATGTCTGTAGAGCGCGGGATAAAGCATGAACATCCCCTGTGCAGTCTCAGGCCTCATGAAAGCGGTTCTAGAACCACCCATTGCGCCAATACTGGTTTGAAACATCAGGTTCATCGGACTCGCCCCCTCCCAATCCTGAGCATCACAACTGGGGCACTTGATGCCCTCCTTTGCAAACAACGCATCAAGATCAGCTGAATCTAGAGAGTCCGGATCCTCATGAAGATCGCCTAGAAGGTGATCGCTTCGAAATGCACCTTTGCAGGACTTGCATTCTGACATCTTGTCATTGAACTCTCCAACATGCCCACTCGCTACCAGAACCGACTCTGGAGTGATTGTCGGAGAATCTATCTCTACTACGTTGGGCACTTTGCTCCAATGTTCGATCCATGAATTTACCACCCGACGCTTAATCCTAGCACCTACTGGCCCGTAGTCAACAAGTCCCGACACACCACCATATATCTCGAATGATGGGAGTACGACCCCCCTTCTGCGAAGTAGGGAGGACAATCTGGACATCCTTCCTTTCTCGTCCATATGGGCTACGACAACCAACCGTGGTTTTCAAGCCATCCTAGTGCAAAGGGCCATTGTCCTGTTTGAGAGGCCATGATGAGTTATTCAGGCATATTATTGCCAAATTTCCATGTTTATTGAGAAGCATTCATTTATGCAATCGATACCCTGAAACGCAAGGTGGTTTGGAAAAAATGCCAGAAATAACGTATGTCTCAGAACTTTCCGAGACCGAAGACATTCTGAGCAAACTCTCACCCCCGGTACGAAATTGGTTCCAAGATAAATTCCCCGATTTCACAGAGCCCCAGAAGGTTGCCATTCCTCAGATATTAGCGGGCGAGCATCTACTTCTATGCTCTCCAACTGGATCTGGGAAGACGTTAACGGCATTCCTTACGATAATTGACGACTTGGTTCGTAAATCTCTGAGTGGCACGCTTCCAGACACCGTACAATGTATCTACATCTCCCCAATTAAAGCCCTAGCAAACGACATTCAGAAGAATCTTATTGGCCCTCTTACTGAAATAAAGGAAAGATTCCTACCAGGCAGGGCACAGGAGATCAAGGTTGGACTTAGAACGGGGGACACTCCACGGAATGAACGCGAGAGGATGCTCAGGAAACCCCCTCATATCCTTATCACGACACCTGAATCATTGGGACTTGCTCTTGCATCGAAGAGGTTCCGTCCGCTTCTGAATGACTTGAAGTGGTTGATTGTTGACGAGATGCATTCTTTGGTGCCCTCCAAAAGAGGAACTCACCTTTCTCTGAGCCTCGCACTAATGGACTCAGTAGTGGATTCTGATGTGCAGAGGATTGGAATCAGCGCAACAATGGAGCCCCTTAACGACGTTGCCGAGTTTCTAGTTGCCAGCGATTCTCGAGAAGATGGAGGTGATAATCAGAGAGTCGCCATAGCTAAGATATCTGGGTCAAGGAAACTGGACCTTGACATCATACTGCCTACTCCAAGATTCACATCCATCCCAGTGAAGGAGGTTCTAGATCACAATATTGACAGAATTAAGGAACTAGTAGAGGCCCATACTACAACCCTGGTTTTCGTAAATACAAGGAATATGACGGAGACATTCGTACAACGGCTCAAAATTGCAGGTGTGGCCGGTGTCGAGGGTCATCATGGTTCTATGGACAAATCTATCCGACTAGATGTCGAGCAGAGGCTCAAGGATGGAAAACTGAGATGCGTGGTATCTTCTTCGAGCTTGGAAATGGGGATTGATATTGGTTCTGTGGACTTGGTAATCCAAGTTGGATCCCCCGGTTCCATAGCCACTGCGCTTCAGAGGATTGGCAGGGCCGGTCACCAAGTTGGGGGATTGCCCAGAGCCAGGTTCCTACCCACTTCATCTCATGATCTACTCGAGATCGTGGCGCTGCAGAATGGAATACTTTCGGGCAATATGGATCTGCTTAAGTTCCCTCAGAACTCCCTCGACGTCCTAGCCCAGTTCCTTATTGGATTGACTATTATCAGGGAATGGGACATCGATGAAGCATACGAGCTCGTGCAAGCCTCTTGGCCATATCGTAATCTTCCCTATGATGACTACATAGAAGTCCTCGACCTCCTGGAAGAAGAGAGGAGAATATGGGTCGACTGGGAGGAGAATCGTTTCGGAAAGAGGGGCTACTCACAGATGATTTACTATACCAATATTGGGACCATATCTCCTGATAATAACTACCTAGTTTTCACTTCCGATGGTACTCTCGTTGGACAGCTTTCTTCCTCGTTCGTTTCTAGTATGAGGAACGGAGACGTATTCCTTCTAGGGGGTTCGACATATAGGGTCGCCAACGTAATAGGGACTAGGGTGAATGTCACCCCTGCAACTGGATTCAGACCGACTATCCCATCTTGGACCGGTGAAGCGATGAGCAGAACTAGCGAACTAAGCGACGAGGTTCTCGGATTGTTGAGTCTCCTCTCTGTCCAATATCGGACAGGCCGTTCGATCACTCCTTTCTTAGTGGACGTCTTGGGCCTCAATAGGCCCGTAGCAAACGCATTAACCCAGTTCCTCGATGAGCATTCGGCTACAACCTTCCAAGTCCCATCTCAGGACCGAATTCTCGTTGAGCAAGTAGAAGCACCACTTCCAACATATGTCGTAACTACTTGCAGAGGACGTGCATTCAACCTTGCACTGGGGTATCTGTTTGCAGGTATGGCAACTAGAGATGAGATCATCGTGCACGAACTGTCCTTCGATGAGAACGGCTTCATGGCAAAATTGAGTCACGAGGTAGAGGTTTCGTTAATTCCTGAGGTTTTCCGTGGGAGGGGTAGCGAGGAAATCCTGAACAAGTACCTAATCGACTCGCAACTATTTGCAAAGCGGTTTCGAGAGGTCTCATCTAGGAGTATGCTCAATCCTCGCAGAATTGGAGCCGAAGAAGTTAGCCCGAAGCAATTCCAAGTCAAAGCAGAGCAAATAATGAATCGTCACAGGAAGATGGACGAATCAGTAATTGTGAGGGAGGCGATGAATGAGATTCTCACCACTGACTTGGGGATGGACCAACTTAGACAATTCATGGAAAGGATGGATAGCGAGGACGTTCGAATTGTCCATCGTAGAGTCAAGATCCCTTCTCCTTTGGGACTGACTCTCTTCATGTCCTCATTCGAAGACCTTCTTTCCCTACGAACCAGGGCCTATCTGATCAAGGATGTCGACCCCGAGATCCTGAGGCGGCTACTCGGAGCAAGATCGCTCGCAACCGAGCTCGACAAAGAAAAATTGGGCGATTACTATCAATCGAAGGTATCGGTGCCGACCAATGCTACTGAACTACTTAGGCTGATGGACATGGGTGGTGGCCTAGAGAGGCAGCTCACGCACCCATTGTACAGCGACAAACTCAAGGGTATAGAATTCGAAACTCTGCGTTCATGGGTTCACGAACTAGCAGAGAGGGACCTGATTACCAAGGTCCGTGGAACCGGCCTCGAAAAGATCGATGGAAAGTGGTTCTCGATGAGGATGACCGAAGTGCACGGCACCCTTGGATGTCTAGCAGTAGCTGGGGCGGCTGAGATGGATGATCTCAGAGAACTGTACACCGGAGGTCTGACTTACGAGATTGGTGAAGGCTTTGTGGGGGGCGATCCATCCAATTGGAAGAAAAAATCCCTTTCCGACCCAATGGACTGCCTGAGGCTGAAGCTCCTCGATATGTTAGGATCAGAGGGGCCGCAGACCATAGAATCACTCAGTAGCCGCCTGCCGTTCCCTTCTGCCCAGGTAGAGTCTGTTCTACAGGAGCTCGAGATGCGCAATCTAGTCTCAATTGGCTTCTTTACACAAACAGACGAGGGGGAGTTCATCCTCCGAATCGATGAATACAGGATTACCGGAGGGGAATTCAATGTCATCGACTATCGAACACTCCAGACTTTGATTCTAAACAAGTCATTCTCGAAGTTCGAGGAGCCAGCCGATGCAATACGTAATCTGACCTTCGTGCAGAGGCGAGAAGAGCTACTGCATAGGGTCGAGAACTACAGATTCCGTGATTGGAAGGACATTAAACATGACTCTGACATATACAATGGAAGGCTCCTACACAATCGAGTAGGATACACACTTAGTGAAAAACTGCCAATGCTGATGGGCCTCCGGGGGGAGCCTTGGTTCGGACCACTGGAAGAGGAACTGATAGAGAAGATACCCGAAGAGGGAATTTCCAGGAATGACCTATTCTCTGATTATCCGAAGGGGAAGGAGAATGTGCATATTCAGAGGAGTCTGAAGTCGGCCCTGTCGAACATGGAAAGGCAACTAGTCGTTGCAAAGCAATTCATCGATGTTCCAAATAGGAAGAGGTCAATGGCCATATTCAAGAGGTTGCATGGACGTATCAAACCCTTGCCATTCGACAAAGCACTATCTGAACTAATTGCCAGAATTGGGCCCGTTCGCCTACATACTCTACGCTTATTCGTCTCCAGACCCGTAGAGGAGTTGGCTGACACACTCCGTGAACTCGAGAGAAATGGTTCAATTGCCAGGGTGGTAGCTTTACAGCCCGAACCCACCGACTACTACTCGTCACATGAGGATGCAGAAAGCCTACTCTCTCCACTTCCGGAGGATAGGAAAATGCGCATTCTAGCCCAGTCAGACCCATTCAGCAGCCGTTTCATACAGGAGGTTCGACTCCTCCTCAAGCAGGGATGGTACTATCCAGTATTCAAGGGAGTGGACCCAATTGGGCGCGTCCTTATGTTCGTGGTAAACGACTATCTCGAGATCAAGGACATCAACATCCCGCACTCATACCTAGACGACTTCAAGGAAACTTTTGGAGAGCTACTCGAGAACTACAGGGACCGACTCGTTGACGTTTCTGTACTCCATGCCTTCAATGGCGTACCAGTCCATGACTGCGACGGTAATATCCAGAAAATCCTATCTGAGTTGGGATTCTCCTCCATGGGTGACGGGGAGAGGTACATCAGAGGGGGTGTAGTTGAACCACGATCGAGACAGGAGATCAATAGGTTGCTGTTCTACCATCATTCAATTCATCAGAATAGCAGATGGGAAAACGAGACCCTTGCTCTTGAGAATGCAACAGAGCTCAGGGACGACTTCTCTCTCAGAGGGCGTTGTGAGATGTTCAGGGTCAATCTCGATTCGATGGTAGCCGCTCACCAGTTGCATCAGGGCTCAAATCTTCGAGGCCATCTCGTTTGGGCACGATACTCGCACTTCCAGAATTTACTCTCAATAAGAAACGTACCTACTGATCCAGAGGATGAGGAGATTCTCCAGTTCTTCAGAGACACGAACGATCCAGATTTATTCATGGAGAGGAATGCAATGTCAAGGTCAGAGTTCCGAAAATTGGTGTCCCCTCTCGTGAGGAGCGGCCATCTAATCCAAGACTACCGTGGTGGCTTCCGGACGGTCGAACCGCCACAAAAAGTAGACTTGTGGGATGCCAAAAGATCCTATTTGCGGACGTTGGTAGAAGATTACCCAGTAATCACGCTCAAGCAAGTAGAGAGGTTGGCAGGGTCCTCTTTCGCCCCTGAAGAGATTAGTGATGTAATGCATGACTTTGAGGACGATGGGACCCTGATCAAGGGATTCCTTGTAGACGATCTTCAGGATATCTGCTGGGGCCGACTGGATATGCTTGAGGGGACGGATAGAATTAGCCGAACTCGTGATTTGGTCATTCCCCCCTCTGACCCTCTGATACACTATTTCGGAAGTATACTAAGGGAGAGATTCGGGTTTGGGTCTGCATACCTGGTCTTCCACAAGGAAGACCCAATCGCGGCATTCAAGGCCAATACTCGGAATAACAAGATCGAGCTAACTGACTTCGTCGGTGACTCTGAATTGGAGAAAGAGGCGATTCGAGTCATGAAGGAGTTCGCATGGGAGCACGATATGCCACTATCTGGAAAGCTATTCGATAGAATCAGGTCCAGAATCGTCTGAGTCTTCGAGCCAGAACAAGGCCACTAGCAAGGACCCCAGAAATAATCCTAGTCACATGAATTACTGGATTCAGTACCTTCATTACGTGCCTATGAAGCTCTGGCAGAAGGTCGAACAGTGCTATTGCCATCAGGAACATTGCAAAAAGACTAGCCACCTTTGCAGCATAACTATGGGTAAAATCAAAGATTCCCATTCCCGATAGGCTCCATCCTCGATAGGTGTCAGTAAGCCAGACAATTCCAGCATTCCTGAAAACGTTCAGAATGTGTATAGTTGGAATGGCGATCACCAGTGCCCTCGCACGCCTCTTCCAATGCACCGAATTTAGTGCCACAATAGCCCCAATGAAAACCGCCATTGACTGCAGAGCAGAACACGCCAAAATGAATGCAACAATTGACTCTCCTTCATCGTTAACCATGGGTGCGTAGAAGCCCCCCTCACCCAGCGGTTCGCTCAGCACAAATCGATTCCCCTCCCAATCAGAAACTGGGATGGCAGCCTCTCCGTGCCTTTCAATCATAATCGCACCAATATCGTAACCACCAAATCCCGCAAATTCCAGCATTAATTCGGCACTGACTGCGGTAAATTGGACGAATGCCATGTTGAGGTGTGGCACTCCGAAAACAATGTAGTAGGGAATCATGGACCAAACAACGAACCCCCTCAGCCACACTATCGTCTCATCGTTTTCTCCCTTGGTAGTCCACTCCCAATAGGAAATCGCAAGACCCGCTGGAAGGGCCCCGGCAGTCATGAATATCAGAACAGGATCAGATATCTCTACGAAATGTCCAGAGTATAGGTAGAAGAAGAGGCCAATTAACGGCCACGAGACAATGGCAGAGGCTTTCGCATAACCCTCTGAATGGCGATGAAATGCAATTGCCATCAGGATCAACCCAAATGACCCGATCAATAGCTGCATGGTGACATCGGAGATTCCGAAACTACTGGCGAATGAGCCCACAACCGATGATATCGGGTCCTCCATGGCCACTTCCTTTCATCAACCCGTAAATAGGATGCCCCCTCCCGAACTACTAGAGATATGAGTTTCGACTTCACTGAATTCGCCGAGTCTTACGCTTCTTCACTAGTGGAGGCAATAGAGAAATTACCCGTTCCCAGACTAGAAGAGTTCTGGAAGCTTGTCGAGAATGCACGCGACTCGGGCTCAACAGTCCACTTCATTGGCAATGGTGGGAGCGCAGGAACCCCATCACATAGTGCAGGAGATTGGTCCAAGGAATTGACCCTCCGAACCATTTCTCATTCAGACAA